>Ga0181520_10008828_pt1 | contig 14170 bp, 13 predicted proteins | sample PEATcosm2014_Bin_29_FD_132451 | JGI IMG/M metagenome (GOLD analysis project Ga0181520, IMG submission 132451) | Peatland microbial communities from MTU Mesocosm Facility, Houghton, MI, USA - PEATcosm2014_Bin02_30_metaG | ecosystem: Environmental > Terrestrial > Soil > Wetlands > Peat | place... | reverse complement strand
ATCCCTGCCAAGGTGGCGGAGTGGCTACGCGGCTGACTGCAGATCAGCTACAACCCGGTTCGAATCCGGGCCTTGGCTTTTTTCCTTTGAGTTTAACGAGCCCGAAGAATGACTCTGTCCCCATAAATACGATCCTGTCATGAGGGGGAGGATCTGCTCTCTGCAGGGCTCATGAAAAACGGCAGTATGCAGCAAACGTTGCCGACAGTCGAGATATCTTATAAAAATACGCCAGAATATATCCGTTCACCTTCGTGAACAAGAAATACAAAATATGGCACCACAAAAAAGAAACCTCGCAACTTTTACCATCATCATCGGGGTACTCACCCTGATCCTGGCGGTATCCGCTCTCGCGGAAAAGTCACACGAGGGACACCTGCCGGAACGAAACGACCGGGGTACCGCAGAGGCTATCGTCTCTTCGGGCATCCCTGGCGGGATATTACTCCTCTTTTCGGCCGTTTCCGGCATCAATCGGCACAGACACAGTATAACCGGCACGATTGCCAGCTTCGGGCACTCCTGTTGTCCCACCATGGCCAGCCGGGCTATGACGATGTGATGGCAGTACCTTAACCCGGTCTATCCGGGGCATACAAGGTACGCTATTTCCCTTTTCACTTTCCATCCTGCAACCGCAGGCATGGGGGGCCATCTTTGCTGGCAGGAGAACACCGGCGTCCCGGCAATAGTCCGGGACGCAGATTGTATTTTGGCGATACGTATAATATTCCAAAAATTCCTTATTTCGATTACCAGCGCGTATGATCCGCACGCGTGTATTATCTCTATCCGGCATACCTGTTCCGGGTAAAAAACACCAGTTTACGACGGATATTTGGATCAGGAAAAACCCGCCGATTGGAGAATGTATAAATATTCACGATTGTTATCTAGTATGGTCGGATTCACAATCGTGAATAAGGACCATGCCAGGATGGCGGAAAGGCTACGCGACTGACTGCAGATCAGTGTATCCCGGTTCGATTCCGGGTCTTGGCTTCGTGGTGTTCCCATGAGTATCAGAGTACAGAAAACATTTGAAGCACTCTTCGAGCTTGAAGAGATCCGGGGGATCTTCCGGGACTCTCTTCCTACCGGCCTTTCCGCCGAGCAGGAGGCAGTGTTCAATAAAAAGGTCTCAGACCTCAAGGCCATTATTGCAGACCTCGAGGCCGGTACCGGAACCCCCAAGGTAACGAAGATCGCAGGAACCCTCGATGTCCGTTCCCGCGAAGAACAATACATCAATATCCACCCCATCCAGGCGGCCGGGCGGTTGACGACGGAAGCCCGAAAGGCGCTCATATCTTACGGTGACGGATACTCCACCTGTGATTTCTGCCGCAAACCCTTCAGGCTTGACAAGATCTCACGGCCCGGTATCGCCGAGTTCCATGAAGAACTCGCAAAATGGCTTAATATGGACCAGGCCCGGGTCGTCCCCGGTGCCCGTCGCGGGTTCCAGGCCGTCGCAAACACGCTCATCAACAAAGGTGACAGTGTCATTGTCTCGGCCCTTGCCCACTACACCGAGTTTTTGGCCGTGGAAAATGCCGGTGGTCAGGTGAAGGAGGTCCCGCTCAACGACAAGCACATCGTGACCGCTGAGGCAACCGCCCAGAAGATCGAGGATGTCAAGGCAGAGACCGGTAAGCTCCCGGTGCTCGTCATGATCGACCACTTCGATTACCAGTACGCAAACGAGCACGAAATTACCGGGATCGGGAAAGTCGCCCACCAGTACGACATCCCCTTCCTTTACAACGGGGCCTACACGGTCGGCGTCCAGCCGGTCGACGGCAAGAAGATCGGGGCTGACTTTGTCGTCGGCTCCGGACACAAGAGCATGGCCTCGGTGGCGCCTTCGGGTGTCCTTGCGATACGCGAGGAATATGCCCCAAAAACTCTCCGCACTACGGCAATGGTCGGGGACCTCACGAAGAGGAAATTCGGTATCAAGGAGGTGGAAATGCTCGGGTGCACGCTGATGGGCGGGACCCTGCTGTCGATGATGGCATCGTTCCCCACGGTAAAAGAACGGGTGCTCCACTGGGACGAAGAGGTCAAGAAGTCCAACTACTTCATCGACACCCTACTCCGGATCCAGGATAGCAAGGTCCTCTCCGAGTACCCACGGAAGCACTCGCTCACGAAGGTCGACACAACGGGAAGCTTCGATGTCGTAGCCCAGACCCACAAGCGTCGCGGCTTCTACTTCTCCGACGAACTCACGAAACGCGGTATCGTCGGCGAATTTGCAGGTGCGACCCGGACGTGGAAACTCAACACCTACGGCCTGACCTGGGATCAGATCCACTACCTTGCGGAGGCGTTTACAGAAATTGCAGATAAATACCAGATTCCTGTGGATAAAGCGGCCAGATAGGTGTAGTCCGCATCCAGTATCCGTATAAGAACAGCCAGACGACCAGAACAAATTAAACATTAAAAAAATTCGAGAAGATTACCATGACAGAGAAAAAGTTCAGACTTGGCACGATTGCCATCCATGCAGGACAGGATGTAGACCCGACAAGCAGATCACGTGCAGTCCCGATCTACCAGACCACATCGTATGTATTCAATAACACCGAGCAGGCCGCAAACCTCTTTGGCTTAAAGGAACTCGGGAACATCTATGGCCGGCTGATGAACCCGACCCAGGACGTGCTTGAGAAGCGTGTCGCAGCCATCGAAGGCGGTTCGAGCGCCCTTGCCGTGGGATCCGGCCAGGCCGCAATCACCTACGCAATCCTGAATATCACCCGGCCTGGCGACGAGATCGTTTCGGCCGACAACCTGTATGGCGGCACCTACGAGCTCTTCCACTACACGCTCCCGAAGTTCGGACGCCATGTTGTCTTTGTGGACTCCTCCAAGCCTGAAGAGTTCAAGAAGGCGATAAACTCCAAGACCCGGGCCATCTACGCCGAGACCGTCGGGAACCCGAAACTTGACACGCCCGACTTTGAAGCAATCGCCAAGATCGCCCACGACCACGGCATCCCGGTCATCGTCGATAACACGACCGGTATCGGCCTTGTCCGCCCGTTCGAGCACGGTGTTGATATCATCGTCCACTCGGCAACCAAGTACATCGGCGGCCACGGTGTCTCACTCGGTGGTGTGATTGTTGATTCCGGTAAGTTTGCCTGGAACAACGGCAAATTCCCCGAGTTCACCGAGCCTGACCCGGGCTACCACGGCCTGAAATACTGGGACACGTTCGGGAACTTCCCGGGCCTCGGGAACGTCGCATTCATCTTCAAGATCCGTGTCTCACTTCTTCGGGATACCGGTGCGATCATCAGTCCGTTCAATGCGTGGACGCTGATTCTCGGCCTTGAGACCCTCCACCTGCGGATTCCCCGCCACTCGGAGAACGCGCTTGCGGTCGCAAAGTTCCTCAAGGGTCACCCGAAGGTCGCATGGGTCAACTACCCCGGCCTCCCGGACAACCCCGCCCACAAGAATGCGGTAAAGTACCTCCACGGAGGATTCGGCCCCATCGTCGGTGTCGGGATCAAGGGAGGAGAGAAGGCCAGCAAGAAGTTCATCGACTCCTTAAAGCTCTTCAGCGACGTCGCAAACATCGGCGACTCAAAGAGTCTCGTGATCCACCCGGCAAGCACCACCCACCAGCAGCTCACTGTTGAGGAACAGGCAAAGACCGGCGTTACCTCCGACTTTGTCAGGCTCACGATCGGAACCGAGGATATTGAAGATATCATCGAAGATCTTAATCAGGCCCTTACCCAAGTCTAAGAGTATGAGTATGCTCCGAGGCTCGCTAGGCATCGTTAAGACAGAACAGGTGGACCTCCCCGGCCCCCTCACTTTAGAGAGCGGTGCGGTTCTTCCCCGTGTGACGATCGCCTTTGAGACCTATGGCAAGCTGAACAAAGAGAAGAGCAACGCGATCCTTATCTGCCATGCCCTGTCGGGCGACGCCCATATCGCCGGGTTCCACGAAGGGGACGACAAACCCGGCTGGTGGGACTCGGTTGTCGGGCCCGGCAAGGCATTCGATACGGATCGCTATTTTGTGATCTGCAGCAACGTTCTCGGGGGATGCAAGGGCTCGACCGGCCCTTCCTCCATAAACCCCGATACCGGCAAACCCTATGGCGCGACTTTTCCGGTGGTCACTGTCCCCGACATGGTCAACGCCCAGAAACTTCTTCTCGATCACCTCGGCATCACCGAACTCTACGCAGTCGCCGGGGGGTCGATGGGGGGGATGCAGGCGCTCCAGTGGTCGGTCTTGTACCCGGACATGATAAAAAAGGCGATCATCATCGCCACAACCGGCTACTCGACGCCCCAGCAGATCGCGTTTAACGAAGTCGGCAGGAAAGCGATCATCTCAGACCCCGACTGGAACAAGGGCGACTACTACGGGAAACGGCTTCCCACCCACGGCCTTGCGCTCGCCCGGATGGTCGGCCACATCACGTACCTCTCCGACGAGTCGATGCATACGAAGTTCGGGAGGGCGCTCCAGGGAAAGGATAAGGTCGGGTTTGATTTCTCGACCGAGTTTGCCATCGAGAGTTACCTCCACCACCAGGGAGATACCTTCACAAAACGGTTCGATGCAAACTCGTACCTCTACATCACCAAGGCGATCGACTACTTCGACCTGACAAAAGACGGGTCGCTTACCCCCGGGCTTGCCCCGGCAAAAGCGGCGTTCTTTGTCATCTCGGTCTCGTCTGACTGGCTCTACCCGCCCTACCAGTCGCAGGAGATCGTGACGGCGCTGACCGCAAACGAGCGCGAAGTGCACTACTGCGAGATCCGCTCCAACTACGGCCACGACGCGTTCCTCCTTGAATCGGGACAGATCAATTACCTTGTCACCAAGTTCCTGTCCCACACGGTGGTCGGTGACGTGATGGCCCGGGACGCCGAATGCATCGAGGAAGGAACCACGATTGCAGTCGCCGCACGGAGAATGATCCGGTGCGGTGTCAACCACCTGCCGGTGCTAGCCGCTGACGGCGGCAAGCTCGTGGGGATCGTGACCTCGTGGGATATCGCAAAGGCGGTCGCGTCCAACTTCCTCTGGCTCGACGAGATCATGAGCCGGGACGTGGTCACGACCACCGAGAACGAGCCTGTGGAGGATGCGGCCCAGAAGATGGAGGCCCATTCGATCTCGGCGCTCCCGGTCGTCGATTCCGACCAGCACGTGATCGGGCTTATCACGAGCGACGCGATCAGCACCCTTGTCGGGAGACAGAACCCATGATCGATCCAGTATCACCCCACGAAAAGGCCATTATCATACTCGGCTGCCCGGAGGTACCGGTGCAGCAGGCGCTTGCGCTCTACGTCGCATCCGGCCTCCGCGACCGGGGGGCGGACGTGCTCGTCACCGGGAACCCCTCGGTGCTCGGCCTCCTGAAAGTCTCTGACCCGAAGAGTGTCTACATCACAAAGACGCTCGTGCTGGAGACGTGCATCGCGGAGATTGTCGAGAAGAAACAGGACTGCACGCTCTGCATCGTTTTTGCGCATAACGACGCGGCCATCGCGTACGCGGCGACCCTGCGCCACCTGCTCCCGGGGAGCCGGTTTATCGTGGTCGTCTTCGGGAAAGATCCCGAACCGCTCGCAGCGGAGATCAATTTCCCCTGCGAGACTATTGTCGAAAAAGTGGTGCACAACCCGGCACAGCTCAAGGCGAAGATCAACAAGGTGCTTGGATGGGTTGTATCGAGAGTCTGAAGTACGAGAAGATCCTCCCGCTGGGCGCTTCTTTTAAGGAATGCCGGGAGTACGTGGAGAAGAACTACGCCGAGGTCTGGTACGTGGAACCGGGGTACAAACTCTTCGACGAGTACATCATCGGGCTCCCGCCCATCGCGCTCGGGATCGAAGAGGGAACGAAGATCACGTTTCCCTACACAAAGCCCTGCCACGGGACCTACCTTCTGCGGATCGAAGGACAGGAAGAAGTTGAACGTGTCCGGAAAACGGCAAAGACGAAAAAACAGGCCGGTAACATAAGGTGAAATTGTAATGTCGAAGAAATGGCTGGTCAGGTATTCGGAGATATTTTTGAAATCGGATCCGGTGCGCCGGCAGTGGGAACGTGTCCTGATGAACAACATCCGGCTGCTGATGCCGGATTTAAAGATCCAAAGCGAACGGGGCAGGATCTGGGTCAACGGCGATGTCGATCCCGAAAAAATCCGGCATGTCTTTGGGATCGTCTCGTTCTCCGAGGTCGAGCATGTACCCCACGACGTACCGCTCGAAACCGCCCTCATCGAGTACGGCCGGACTCACGGCCTCACCACGGCAAAGACATTTGCACTCCGGATAAAACGGGTTGGCAAACACGCATTTTCATCGAACGATAAGGCAATAGAACTGGGCGATATTGTCCGTAAGGCGTTCCCGCACCTGAAGGTGAACCTCGCTGCGCCCGACGTGGAGATCCATGTCGAGATCCGGCAGGACGAGTGCTACCTGTACGATACCGTGATAAAAGGCGTCGGCGGCCTCCCTCTCGGGGTCGAGGGGACGCTTGTCGCGCTCGTCTCCGGGGGCATTGACTCTCCCGTCGCAGCGTGGATGATGATGAAGCGGGGCTGTAAGATCGTCCCCATCTTTGTCGCGCTCGATTCCTTCCTTGACGAGACGGTGCTTGCCCGGGCAGAACGGGTGGTGGAGATCCTGCGCCAGTACCAGCCCGACATCCAGCTCCGGGTGATCCACGACCCGTATCTCGCGGCGGCAAAAAAGGAACTCACCCGGAACCACCAGGAGAAGTACACCTGTCTCTTCTGCAAGCGCCGGATGTACCGGATTGCCGAGAAGGTCGCAGCGGAGGTCGGGGCAAAGGGCGTCGTGAACGGCGAGTCGCTCGGGCAGGTGGCAAGCCAGACGATCGACAACCTTGTCGTCCTCTCAGATGCAGCAACCATCCCGGTCTACCGCCCGCTCATCGGGTTTGACAAGGTAGATACGATGCAGCTCGCCCGGGAGATCGGGACCTATGATGAGTCCACGAGCAAGGCGACGGGATGCAAGGCGGTGCCAAAGGGGCCTTCGACCAAGGCTCATTTAGCGGAGATCCTCGCGATTGAGCAGGCGCTGGAAGCGACGAAGATGCCGCTGCCGGGGTGAAGCGGGAAGGCCGGCCCGCACATTCCCCCACCGGTTATACCTTCCCGAGCAGCCAGCGCCACACCGGCATAACCGTGATCGTCCTGCCATTATCCACCGGAATTGTTTCATCCTGACTATAGGTGAGGATTATACCTTCGTCAAGCCCCAGACCGGTCATCGCCTCAACAAGACCGCCGATCTCACGTTCCCGGTTGGTCCCGTTTAACTCGTAACAGACCTGGATCGCAGAGGTAATGACTCCGCTGTCCCGGATGACAAAATCGCACTCCCTCTTTCCCCGGAGATAATAAACATCAGTAGTGCGTCGTTTGAGTTCGATGAATACGAGATTTTCAAGCAGCCTCCCGCTGTCCTCAGAAAACCGGAATGCCACGGCGTTTCTCATGCCGGTATCGATCACGTAGATCTTCTTTGGGTTTGCAAACTGTTTCTTGAGCGAACGGTCGTACCTGAAGCACTCGAAGAGGAGGTAGGACTCCTCCACAAAGCCGATGTAGCTCCGGACCGACATCGGGCTCTTGAACCCAAGAGTTTTTTTGAGCGCATTGTAACTCGCTTCAGAGGCAAGGTTCGCAAACAGGTACTGCACCAGTTGTTTGAACGCTTTTACCTCGCGGATGCCAAACCGGGTGATGATGTCCCGAAAGAGAATGTCATCGTAAGTACGCTGCAGGAATTCCCGGTCCTGGTACCTGATGAATTCCGGGAACCCGCCGTGCTCAAGATATTCATCAAAGACCGCGAGAATTTCAGCTTTCTTTGAGGAGGAGACGGTTCCGTATTCGATCTGCTTAAACGCGAGGAGTTCGGCAAATGAGAAGGGGTAGAGTTCGATCTTTACGTACCGGCCGGTCAGGTGGGTGGCAAGCTCCGAGCCCAGCAGCCGTGCATTGGAACCGGTGAGAAAGATCTTGTACCCCTCATCGTGAATACGGCGAACGAACCGTTCCCACCCATCGATATTCTGGATCTCATCGATGAAAATGACCCGGACATCAGGGTGGATCTTCTGGAAAACGACCATGAGCCGGGAAAAGTCGTCCAGGCCGAAATCGATCAGCCGCTCGTCATCGAAATTGATATAATAGAAATCGGGAAACCGGCCCGCGAACTGCCGCATGAGGGTGGATTTGCCGCTCCTCCGGATCCCGGAGATCACCACGATCTGCTCGTGGGAAAGGTAGTGTTCAAAATCCAGCTGCCGGGTCGTTCCCGGGTCCCGCGACAGGAACACCTCTTTCTGGTCAAGGATCAGTTCTTCCAGCCGCGTGTCAGGTATCATGTATATTACCAATATACGATTTTATGGTAATTTGTATATTAGCAATATATACTTATGCTGTTCATGACGGGACGGGAGGAGACATCCTGAACCCGGTTGTTGCGGATTTTTAGCAGCCGCCCCGACCGATTTCGAAAATGATCGGTCCGGCCAATTTTTCTGTTGAGTGCAAGGAGGGGGGAGGGGGGTGACCTCAGATCCACGCGGATCTCAGGTCGCCCCGACCAATGATCCTGATCGGTCGGTCCGACCTCTTGTCAAGTACGGTCGGGGCGACCCCCCGTTCTCGTCTTACAGTTCAGTGGAAATGAGGGTCGTGGAACTGGAAAAAAAGAGGTCGCCCCGACCGATTTTGAAATTGATCGGTCCGACCAGTTTTTCTGCTGAGTGGGAGGTAGGGGGGAGGGGGGTGACCGATTTTTTTGGAGGGAGGGGCGGGTGAGAGGGATAATTGGTGGGGACTGGTAGCGTGAAAGGATTATTTAGTGTCTTCAGCGGGCATCTGTTTGAGTGTGAAATTGTATTGACATATTCGTAGCATTGCAATGATGAGATAATTCATGAGATCAATCCCATATTCTTGAGAGATCATCAGAGAATGTGCAATTCTGTGGCGCAGATTATAGCCCATTTGTTCAACAAGAAGGAATTTCAAAAAGAACAATTCGTCTTCAGTAAATAATTCATGCATCTTTGGATCCGCAAGTAATTCATTGAGATCTTTTTCTCTGACAATATCATCCCTTTTGAAAGTTGAAGTTGTGATACCCTGATGAGCAAAAAAATCCCGGAGCAAACCCTCAATTTTCAAGGTTAGGGAATCGATACAAAGGATCGGATTTGGAATTCTTTTATTGTCGTCGAAATAGGTCTGTATCTGATTGAAATAGTCATCAATTGCAGGTGTGACTAAACTAACCCAGGAATATGAAATTTCCCGATTCCCCCTCTTTTTTGGATAAGGTTTCCCGGCCCAGGAATTTTTCTCCAAAAAACCAACGATGTTTACCGTCGTAAGTTTTCTTTCACGAATTGCCAAAAACATTATTTCCCTGATTAAAATTCGATTATTGAATTCTAATTCCATTCGGTATTGTTCGAGAACACTATGGTTAAACCGCGCTTCATCCGTCGTAAAAGTTTGAGAGGGATTGCTTTGTGGATCTATAGTCGTAATCGGGATAATTTGATGAACAAGTGAAGATTTGTTAAGTTCTTTCGCCCTTTTAGTAATGGTCTGCATTTTTGGAAGGAGATATTTTTCATCACTTGCCAGAAACCCGATTATTACTTCAGGGGAATTATTCTGGACAAGATCCTTCGCAAAATCCTTGCAGTTTTGTATATGTTCTGTTAAATCGATCTCATGTGAAAATTCCTGATATTCAATTTTATCTTTGTTTTGTTGGTAAATCTGTTCTAAATCCTTTAATTTTTCATCATCTTTGATTATTTTGTAATTCTGAATCGCATTATTGCAAAAATTTAATGCGACGGCAATATCTCCTGTTTCAAGTCGATTCCGCATCATAGTTTCATAGGATTCGGCAATTTTCCTTCGCCAGATTCCACGATTACTACCGGAAGTTCTCATTTCCCAGCGTTCAGCAAATTCATAGATGTCTATAGCAGGCCGGATATTATCTCGTGAAATCCATAAACCTGCGATTTCTTCGCAGAGCGTAGCAAATCCTGCTAAATCATCTTTCGAAAAAATTTTCTTGTCTTCAAGAATAAGTTTGAGAAGTTGGGTTCTTAAGGCTGGACAGGAACTGCTTTCAGGAAAGTATGAAGTGAGCAACCTCATAATTTCGGATTTTATCTCATCACGTTTGTAATCGATAATTATCCCAAGCGAATATGCTCGTTTTATACTTTCGAGTACGCACAGTCCAAAATTCTTTTTTGGATTTTCTTTATCTTTCTCTTCGTATATTTTTGTGAGAAGAAGATAATTATCAACCGCGATTTTGGCGTATTTACTATGTTTTTTTGGGCTGCACCAAAGAATGTGTGCATACCTTGCTTTAAGAACCGGATTGGTCGTATTATCCAGTCTTTCGATTAAATATGCCCATTGTCTTTCATCGAATTTCTTCAAATCCGGAAGATCATAACATACGCCTTTATCGTCCTTCATTTGAGCAGATGGTCTTATCTCTCCGTTTGCGATCATTAAAAAGAAAAATTCGGTTTCCCATTTGGATTTTTCAAAATCCTCTTTATTCCCTGAAGTTTTAAGCACTCCAGCCAATTTATCGAATAGTATCTCAATTTCAATAACCGACAAAAAATCTTGTGCATGTCCATCCAGAAAAGTGTAGAGAGAATCAAGATCCGAAAATTCCATAATTGGTAGTCCTACAGACCTGTTTTATAGCACCCCTTATAATTAACAGTTCCTTCTCCTCTCCCGGCAGCAGTTTGCCCATGTCATTGAAGAGGCAGAACGGGTTCGCGGGCGGCAGTGGCAAAGCAGGCGGCGGGATGAGGGTTGATTACACCCTCGTCCCCTTCTCAATGATCCTGATAAAATCCACGAATGCAAACATCTGGTAGCGCTCTTTTCCGGTAATTTCCTGCAGGATTCCCAACACGACCATTCTGTTGACCAGCTTGTTTGCGGCAACCGGACTGATCTTCAGTTTGTCCGCCACTTCCCGTATTGAAACGGTCGGGTTATCGAATAACAGATCGAGTAACTGGATCGCATGTGTGCCACCCACCTTATTCTCGATGAGTTTTTTAATCGAATTTTCCTTTAACGCGATAATCTCCCGTGCAGATTGGATCGCATTCTCGGACACTTCGATGACCCCTTTTAAGAAAAATTTCAGCCAGACTTCCCATTCATCATGGAACCGTACCCCGTTGAGGTGCTCCGCATATTCGGGCTTGTACTTCTTGAGATAGAAACTCAGGTACAGCAGGGGTCTCGACAGTGATTTTGTCCAGTAGAGGTAGTAGGTGATGAGCAGCCGGCCCATCCTCCCGTTGCCGTCAAGGTACGGGTGGATCGTTTCAAACTGTGCATGGATCAGTGCAGTTTTGATAAGTACCGGCAACCGGTCTTTTTTCTGGATGAACGCTTCGAGTTCACGCATGAGCTCTTCGATCTTTTCCGGAGGTGGCGGGATAAAAGCTGCCTGGAAAATTGACCCTCCCGGTGTTCCCAGAAAATTCTGCTTGTCTTTGTATTGGCCGGGATTCTTATCCGAACCCCGTGTCCCGGTAATGAGCGTCTTATGGGACTCGTTGATCAATGCAAGATTCAGGTCGCCTTTTAGAAGTTGTTCAATACCAAAATTCATCGCCCGTATATAGTTGATGACTTCCCGGATATCCCGGATATCTTCCTTTGGTTTGAGGTTTGCCTCGAACTCCAGCACGCCCTGAAGCGAGACCTGAGTCCCTTCAATCTGGGCAGAGAGCAGCGCCTCCTTTTTCACGTACATCGCAACAAAGATATCGGGATTCGGGAGGACTTCGGTAACCCCGTCAAGACGGGCCAGGGCCGCATCGGCTTTTGAGAGGAGGAAATGCAACTCATCATCGTATACAATCTCCGGCGGCAAAGGGTTCGGGATGAATACATCATACCCGCGATCAGATCGGACAAGTTCCCCGGCTTTTCTTCCCATAATTCACCCAAGTACCTACAACTATACACTTGGTTCATATACAATAAAACCACGGCTCTAAGTTAACTGTGGTTTACGCATTTGGCACAAAATGGTACATGTATGCACTGTGTATACTTAGAAGGGGATTCTTTGCGTAAGTAAACGGAAACGGAATCAAGAGCCAGAATGCTTGCTGCCCTCACATCTTTGCCTGATGGTTAAAAAAAGCCCATAACTCCTGCGAAAATGCAAACGGGCCGATTTTAGATCGTTTTGTTGGCGTCAACAAAACGATCGCATTCCTCATTTTTCCGAAAATCCCTCCGCGGCCCATTCAGCTAACCCGCAGGTTATACCTATCCGGGCCCGCAAAAACCCCGGATTCCCCCAATAACTACCAATCCTTTCGAATCTACCGCAGAGTATATATCCAGACATATCATTTTAGAGAATAATCAACTATGCCCCTGACGTTCTGCACGAAGGTAACGAGGAAGATCGCGAAGATCGGGTACACAAAGAAGGTCGCCCGCCGCTTCGCGAAGGTCTTTGCCGTCCTCATGACCCTGACCGGCGGCCTCTTCGGGCTTTTTGAGAAGGAAAAAGCACCGATCTATCTGATCGCCGGTGCCGGGGCAATGCATGCGGGTGCCCGGGCCGGGATGTTCTCGCCCGCCATCTCTCCTATACGTCGGTGACCGCCGGTCCGGTCGTTACTGGTACCTGATTGCCTGGCAGCGTATGCCACAGTAGTTTATCAGGCTCGTACCGTTTCTAAAAAAAGAGCGGGGCGATCCTGTACCGGGCCGGCATTGTTTTCCCTTTGGACGAGCAGATGCGTCCGCCCTTCCCCGCGATCTAAAAAAGAATACCCCGGCCCCGGGTCACGGGCAAGACAAAAAAGAGGTGGATTACACAATGACAACCGAAATTAACGAACAGGACGTGATTACACCGGGTGCGATTGCATCCGGTGCCTCGTACAGCAACCGGATTATTCCCTGCGAAGCAGTCGCAGGTGAGACAACAAATGTTCGGAGAGACCTGGGGAGCGGGACCGCACCCCGGAGAAAGAGAGGCCTGCACCGCTCGCCGCTCCTCTACGAAGCAATCGGGATCCTCAACGAGCACGGGTATGCGCCGTTCCGTCTCCTTGACAACCCGGACGTTCATGATGCCATCATCGCGACAAAAGAAAAGTCCGCAGGGCTTTTGATCGCCGTCATCTACTCCCAGAAACAGGTGCCCGATGCCCATACCCTCCGCGAACTCTTCCCCGAAAAAGTGGATAAGGCCCGCGCCATGATTAAATCCACGCCGCACCGGGTCATGATCTGGGTAAACTCCCCCGTTTCCGGATGGAGATTTTACCGGGTGGACCTCGGCGGTATCTCCTACGACTGGGACCTTGCAAAAGAGTTAGGAAGATAACTTTCTTTTTTTCATCCGATTTCTGCCCCGATATCTGCCGGCGCAACGCAAACGCCCCGGAAACGGCAACCTGCCATAATCCTTCCCCGGATTCATCTCCTTTTTCAGGCCTATATCCCCCCAACGCCTATGATTCTATGTCAAAGGGCGCCCCGAGACAAAGAAAAAAGAAAGGAGATGTGAGAAAAATGGCAAACTTCGCACCAAACAGTGCAATCAAGAGTGCGATCCGCAAGATTGCGGCACCGCTCGCGGACGTGGACGCGTTCAACACGCTTGTCCAGTCCGTCATCACGAACAACCCGTTCGGATGTGTATCGTATATGAACTCGGGCGCCAACCACCCGCCCGTAGAGAAGTCAAAGGAGAACTACACGGCAAAATTCGTGTACCAGGATGAGGACGCGAAAAAGATCGGCAGCGGCTCGGAGAGCTACAACACGGTCGCCGGCTACAAGGCAGGCATCGCAGCAGTCCTCGCAAACTCGGCAAACGTCACGGCGCACGGGGGGACCCCGGCCCATGACTCAGACGGAGACACGTTCTCTGCGACTCTCAAGTGCCATGCGGCAAACAACGAGATCTTCCTTGTCACCTTCGGCAGGGAACAGGTATCGGTCTCGTCCTACGAGGACGATGCCATCCTGACCGTCGTCGAGACCTGGGCAGACGGTGTTACCGCCCT
>Ga0181520_10008827_pt1 | contig 14172 bp, 15 predicted proteins | sample PEATcosm2014_Bin_29_FD_132451 | JGI IMG/M metagenome (GOLD analysis project Ga0181520, IMG submission 132451) | Peatland microbial communities from MTU Mesocosm Facility, Houghton, MI, USA - PEATcosm2014_Bin02_30_metaG | ecosystem: Environmental > Terrestrial > Soil > Wetlands > Peat | place... | reverse complement strand
TCCGGCAGCTTCTTCCGGCGAGGAAAACTCCCGCTTGGGTAGTGGAATGCCGCACTTGCCCGCGACGATCCGCACCGCCTCGGGAAAGCCTACGTTTTCGATTTTGCCGACGAAACTGAACACATCTCCCGAAGCCTGGCAGCCGAAGCAGTGGTAAAACTGGCGCACCGCATGAACGGAAAATGACGGAGATTTCTCCTTGTGAAACGGGCAGAGCCCCTGGTAGTTTTGCGCTCCAGCCTTGCGCAGGCGGATATAACCCTCGATCACCTTGACGATGTCGGCCTGCTGCTTCACGGTCTGGGCAAAATCACTCATGGGAGTTCCTTCTTGAGAATAAGCCTTGAGCGTCCGGCGGGACGTGCGGAAAACGGGGATGAATCTTCGCGCCGTGACAATCAAAGAGGCAGTCGATTAAAATCCCACCCAAACAAAGTAGCTGCCAATCGTATGCATTGAAGTCTTCCATTCAGGGAGAGACGGAACATGAGAGACCCACAATCCGTCCAACAGCGCGTCGTCGTAGCCCTGGTGGGAACAGGTTTAATCCTGCTGGGCAAGGCGTCTGGTTTGTTCGGTTCAGGAGCAAAGCTCAACATCCCTCTATTGGTCTTAGTGGTTGCGGCTCTCTTGGTGCTTTTTGTTCATCCGTGGTTTCGGCAGGAGCAGGACCGCAAGGCGCAAACTGCGCTCACATCAAAGCAGGTAACAGTATCTGCAGTTGTCGTTATTGGGCTTGCCATTGCAGTCAAAATAGTGGTCGATGCTTTTTGGGGAAAGGTTCCTGAGTACCGCTTTCTATTGATGGGGTTGGGAGCTATGGTTGTCCTGTTTCTTTTGCCGCTTGCGAGGGAGCGGAGGAAGTAGAAGAGCCAGATGCTACGACCCAGCTAATGAAACGGAGTGTCCAGCACGGGACCGGGGGTTGCCTTCGGCGGGCCGGTGCGTTTCGGTTTCGCGCAGGAGAACGAATATGCGAATTGTTGCTGTGATTCTTTCGGGAGTTTTGGCCTCCGCGACAGCGCTGGCGCAACAGAGCGTGGCGCCGCCGCCCCGCCCGCCTGCGGATAAGCCAGCTGGCCCGACGATCGAAGTCACCATGAAGTTCATTGAGGACAAAATCAACGAGATCGGCACGGTGACCATTGCCGGCTACGTCCACGACTCGGCCAACGACACTGATGGAGTGCAGAAAATCTCCGCCACCTTCAGCAACGCAGTTGCCGATGCGGGCGCCTGCACTCTCGGCTATCATCGCCTGGTTATCAGCAATGGCCAGACAGCTTACAACGAGAATGTTTTCGTCAATCTACGCGACGTGCAGAGCATAGCGGTGTTGACGGATGCGCAGGATTGGCAGATGTACCTGGCACGCACCGGGGACGCCACCAAGACGGTCAGGGATGTTCCGGAAATCTACGTCCTAAACATCAAGCTGCCTAAGGGCGTTGATCATCCCATTCGCTTTTATGAGCAGGATATGGCTGACCGCGTGGCCAAGGCCCTCGTTCATGCCGTGGAGCTATGCGGTGGTGGCAGCAAACCGGAGCCGTTCTAAGGCTGAGTTGCAAGGAGGAATCTTATGCGCATTCTTGCTGTAATTTTGACATCCGCCTTAACTTTCGCATCCGCTCTAGCGCAACAGAGTGTTCCGCCTCCGCCCAATCCGTCTGCCGACCAACCAACCGCTGCCAGCCCAGACACCCTGAAGGGGCCAACGCTCGAAGCTACCATGAAGTTCATTCAGGACAAGCTGAACGAGATTGGCAAAGTGAATTACAACGTTTCCTTCTATGACGCGGGCGGAAATTTCAATGGCGGCAGCCGGATGAGCGTAGAAAAGAACAACGTCGTTGCCGATCCGGGCAAGTGCCAGATCAGCTACCATGCCTGGGTTCAGGTCGATGGCAAAGTACAGCCGCAAGCAAACTACAGCTTCCTCTTGCGCGACGTGCGAACCATCACGGTGATGAAGGCCGAGAAATGGATTCAGGAGTATGGCGCGGGAACGAGCAATCCCGGCGGGAGCGTGGGAGTGACTCCGGATACTTTCTTCCTCGTCGTGAAGCAGACCAAGGGCAAAGAAGACAGGTTTGCTTTGGACGAAGAGATGGCCAACCGCTTAGCGAAAGCAATGATTCATGCTGTGGAATTATGCGGCGCCGGAAGTCAACAAGAACCCTTTTGAAATCAAGCGATTCGACCAACAATTGAACGTCCTCATAGACGGGAACTTCCCCGGCAGCCGGGGCCTGTCTAAAATTACCTGTTGCAACGAATATCTCCTTCGCGCATCCAATCTTATGTAAGCCACAAGGAGGTCAACCATGTCGCTTCGTCCCGTGAAGCAGATATTTGAAGCCAAACCAACCATCGAAGGAGCCGGTGTGCGCCTGCAGCGCGCTTTCGGCTTTGGAAAAACCGCGGAGTTCGATCCGTTCCTGTTGCTGGACGATTTCCGCAGTGACAATCCTGCAGATTACGTGGCCGGTTTTCCCTGGCATCCCCACCGGGGAATCGAAACCATTACTTACGTGCTGGCCGGCGAGGTAGCCCATGGCGACAGCCTGGGCAACAAAGGCCGCATGACCGCCGGCGATGTGCAATGGATGACGGCCGGAAGCGGAATTCTTCACCAGGAGATGCCCGCGGGCGACGAGCAGGGCCGCATGCACGGCTTTCAGCTTTGGGCCAATCTGCCCGCGTCACTGAAGATGACCGACCCGCGCTATCAGGACATTCCGGCCAGTGCTATTCCGGAAGTAACGGAAGATGACGGGAGTAAAGCGCGCGTGATTTGCGGCGAGTTCTGGGGAAAGCGAGGACCGGTCGATGGCGTGGCTGCCGAGCCGCGATATGTGGACATCTCCGTTCCGCCGAATAAGCGTAAGCGCATCAAGGTCGAGACGACACGCAACGCATTCGCATATGTATTTGCTGGCGCGGGAACCTTCAGCGATGCCTCGAAGCCGCAGGCAGTGCTGACAGAGTCGGCTGTTGATCCCAATGCGCCGCCAAGGTACGACGCGAGAAACCACTCGCTCGTGCTTTTCGATCGCGGCGATGAGATTGTCGTTCAGGCCGGTCCCGAGGGCATTCGTTTTCTACTGGTCTCCGGTCAGCCGCTTGAAGAGCCTGTGGCATGGCAGGGGCCGATTGTGATGAATACTGAGGCCGAACTGCGCCAAGCCTGGAACGAGTTGCAGCGCGGCACGTTCATCCGCCACAAGTAAGTCAAGAGCGAGCGGGTGAGCTATTTCTCCACCGGCAGCTCAGCCGAAAGAATCTGCGCCGGTGTAGCTCCGCGCTGGCGCAGAACGCGCAGGCTGAGCGCATCGTGGCGTTTGGCCAGGCGTCGGCCATTCGCGTCAACCACGAGCCGGCAGTGGAACCAATCAGGAGTTTTGAGTCCCAGCGCGCGGTAGAGCAGAATCTGCCGCGCCGTGGATTTGAGCAAGTCTTCGCCGCGCACCACTTCGGTGATTTTCATGGCCGCGTCGTCGACTACGCATGCAAGCTGATAACTCGGCCCGCCTTCGCGCCGCCACACCACAAAGTCCCCAAAGTCCATGCCAGCCACGAAGCGCTGTGGGCCGAGATTTCCATCTACAAACTCGATTGCTTCGCCGTCGGGAACACGGAATCGCCAGTTGAAGTTGCCCGGCTCCTCAATTTCGTGCGACGCAGAATCAAGCGGCGGCGGGATTTTGTTCTGAAGCAGTCTGCATGTTCCCGGATAAACAGGCTCATCGTCCAGCGGTTCTAACTCTGTGTCGGCTGGGTGCCCCATCCTTGCAGCGTCGTTGTCGTTGCCGCAAGGGTGGGATAGCACGTTTCTGGCTGGCGAATTGTTCTCGTGCGGCGCACTGAGCGCAGCGGCCAGGTCCTTGCGCGAGCAGCGGCAGGGGAAGAGAAATCCGCCACGCAGCAACTTGCGCCACGCGTCGAGATAAAAATCCCGGCGTTCGCTCTGCGCATAAGGCGCATATGGTCCTCCAAGATCTGGACCTTCCTGCCAGCGAATTCCCAGCCAGCGCAGGTCTTCAATTGCGCCCTCGGCAAATTCGACTCGACTGCGCTCCGCGTCCAAATCCTCCATGCGCATGACGAGCGTGCCGCCTGCCTCGCGCGCCCGCTCGTAGGCCGTCCAAAAAGTGCTCGCGTGGCCCACGTGCAGATAGCCCGTGGGTGACGGCGCAAGCCGTCCGCGATAACTCGACTGTGGCGAAGAAAAGTGGCTGGCCATACTATCAATCAGTGTAGCCACCTGCGGTGGGTCAGCCGCGCTTGCACGCATGAGATTGGTGGTTTCCCAGGTCCGAAAATCCGGACCTGGGGCACCCGCATCACGGCAAATCGGTTCCCAGCGGATTCAGCAGAGGAAGATTTCTATTCCGCATCGTTTCCATCGTTGTTGGAGTGGCGATGCTCGTAGCTCCCGATTTGGTCGTTCAGATGCCGAGGATCGACCGAGACTTGGACTACGTCCATCTCGTTCCCGTCCAGGTCCACCACAAACATTCCCATCCGCTCGCCTTCTGGATGAACGAAGATCAGCGTTTGTTCTCTGCCTTTTCGGCTCGTCTCGCGGATCATCCGCTCCCAACCTGCGCCCAGCTTCTCTTCGACCATGCGGTTCAGCTCGTCGCCATCGACAGGCACGGAGAAATTCTCAATCTCAGCCACGTGCACGTCGCCAACGCCGTCATGCGAGGCCCTGGCCGCAACCATGCTGACGAGTCCCATGAATGGAATACGCGTGGCGCGCACGTGATAGCGGCTCTCGATCGAGCTGACCACGTCGTCAAAGCCTCCTCCGCTGCCCGCCAACACCGCGACCGGAACCAGCAGCGCAACAAACACAATAGGAATGATCCATAGGCGCTTCATTGGTTGCCGCCTTTCTTGTCCTTCTCCTTCTCCTTATCCTTCTCCATCTTCTCTTTGGCCTTCGCGTCCTTCTCCACATCGCCCAGCACGCTGAGTCCGCCAAGGCCTTTCAGCTTGCCCAGGTCCTCCATGCGCACCGGCCCCAGGATCAGCACGATTGTCAGTTCCTTAGGCTCGGCCGTCAGAACAAACAGGCCGTGTGCTTCGCCGTTGACCAGCTTCACCATCACGTCAGTGGTCTCGCCACTTTTGCGTTCGCGCTCGCGCACCATCGGCGACCACTCGCTGGTCTCGAAATACTTGCGCAGTTGCTCGACCTCGTCCATCGAGTACTGGCCTTCCTTATCGAACTCGTAACTGCGAACGTAAATGCCGTCGAGCCCCTCTATCAGTTGGCGCGTCGCCGCATCGTCCTTATCTTTGCCGTTCATGAATTTGGCGGCGAAGGCCAACATGTTTTTGCCCAGCGTGACCTCTGTGACGTCAGACGCGCGTGCGGCCAGCTCCTTTTCAACTGCTGGAGGCAAGGGCAGCGGCGTACTCTGCGCAAAAACTGCCACAACCATTGCAACCGCCCCCAGTACAAATGTCATGATTTTCTTTTTCATCGGTCAATCTCCTTGCCTTTGCGCGCGCCCGTGGGCCGCGAGTTGTGTATTCATCTGGTTGAGTGCGCGGTTGGTAATGCGCAGTGCGGTCAATACTTGCTGGCGAGCTGCCTCGCCCTTGCGTTGCTCTTCGCGGTTTCGCCAGACGAGACCGCCGCCCAGCACGGCTGTGAGAAGAATGGCAGCGGCCAGCCGTTGCCAGCGGGAGACATGGCTTCGCGGTTGATGCACGCGCCTGCTCTTCATCAGCCTTTGTTTCAGGCTGGATGGCGCAGGCCGCCGCTCGAATGCCTGCCGCAATTCCTGCTCGAACTCTTCCATTGGCTCAACCTTCACGCGCGTATTCCTCTCCGCGGATGTACTCTTTCAAATGGTTCGCGGCCTTGGCTCTGAGCAGCTTCAATCCCCGCTGCAAATTGCTCTTCACCGTGGCAACAGGCGCCTGGAGAGTCGCGGCAATTTCCTCCGGCGTCAGATCCTCCTGGTAGCGGAGAACCAGCGCGGCACGCTGCGATTCCGGCAAGGTGGCCAGCAGGCCTTCCAGGCGGGAACCCAACGGAGATACTCTGGGCTCAAGCTGCATGCCGTGATGCTCTTCCATCTCCACCCACAAATCCAGGCCGCGCACAACCCGACGGCGAAGCGCATCCGCCGAGCGGCTCATCGTCACGCGGCGCAACCAGAAGCAGGCGTGCGCGGCGGACTCTATCTTGCCCAGATGCCTGTCGAACTCCAGAAAAACATCCTGCGCAATCTCTTCGGCCAGCCCCCGGTCGCCGGTCATGCGCCACGCCAGCGAGAAGACCATCGACTGGTGTTCGTCCACGAGTTGTTCAAAATCCGGCTGCCAGTCGTGGGCCATGGGCTACGCTTCTACTCTCTTATCCGCAGAAATTGCGGCGCGCGGATGCAGAGAGTTACGCGTTCGCGAGAAAAAAGTTCGCGGCACTCGAAGTGAGCGGGATTCAATGCGCCGGCGAGCGGCAGCGGCGGGCGCACCCTCGACCCGGTTCCTGCGATTCTTTCCTTCGACCCGGAAATCTTTTTCATGCGAGGGCGTTCAATGGCAGAATGAGTGGATGAAGAATTCGACCCACCGCTCCCTCGCGCTCGTGCTGGTGATGCTGCTGGTTTCCGCCCTGTCGTGGGCCCAATCTGCCACGGGACCCGACTTCGAAGGCCTCAGGAATCAGTGGGTGCAGAAACTGGAATCGCGGGACTTGGCGGGATCGCTGGCCCTCTATTCCGGCGACGCCACGTTCACGAATCCGGACGGAACGCACGTGAGCGGCGCGGCGCTCGACAACCTCTATAAGACGGTCTTTCAATCATTTCAGGCGAAGATTGTGATGACTCCGCGCTCTTCTGCTTTTTCCGGCGCACTGGCTTATGAAGCCGGGTCCTATGTGGAAGACCTAACTGCGAACGCGGACGGCAAGCAAATACATGTGAATGGGGACTACTTGACTATCTATCGCCGGACGGATGCGGACAAATGGCTGATCGTCGAACAGATATGGACGGAGGCCGCACCAAAGTAGTTTTCTGGCAGGAAGGCGATCGCAATCGCTGTGCTTGGACACCGGCGGCGGGCGCTCAGAACATATCCGGAACGGTGTGGAAGGCGATCCGCGTGGGCGCGGCTTTGAAGGCAGTCAGCATGGTCGCCGGCGCAAGCGTGCTCAGGCCATACTTATTATTCAGAGCGTCCATCGCGGCCACCAGGCGCGCGCGGCTCTGCTCGTCTTCAGTTCCTTCAAACAGATTCAGCGTATGCAGCCGGTCGGGCACCAGGCCGTTCAGATGCACGCCGATGAAATACGGGTGCTCGAATTCCCCGCCGGCCGGGCGCGATTCCCATAAACGACGCAACGCCGCGATAAGCGTCTGGTTGTCCTGGCACTCGCTCAGGCGCAACTCGCTCTTCCATCCCCGCGTGGGCGCGCCGAAACGACTGACCGGCATCTTCTCGCCGCGCGGCAGGAACCCGATGGCCAGCCCAATGCTGCCGGCCCACAACCCCTCCGAGCGCAGCCGCATCGCCACCTTGTGCAGCAGCTTGTGCGCCACCGCCCAGGCCTTTTCCGGATTGCGCATCTCCGGCGCCAGCACGTGCTGATGGCTCATCGACTTCAGGTGCTCCGTCTCCGACATGTCAAAGTCTTCGCCTTGAAGCCAGTGCCAGAGCCGCTCGCCCCACACCGAACCCCACAACTCGCCGGCCTGCTCGCAGCTGAGCACCAGCAGTTCGTCCATGGTGTGAATGCCCTTGTCGTTCAGCCGCTTTTCGGTGCGCGCGCCAATGCCCGGCAGGGCGCGCAGAGTGAGCTGATGCAGGGCTTCGGGCAGAATGTCCAGCGGAAGCGCCACCAGCCCATCGGGCTTTTCCATGTCGCTGGCCACTTTGGCCAGGTAACGGTTGGTGGCCAAGCCAACTGAACTGCGAATCATGGGGCCGACCTGCTCTCGAATGCGCGCCTTCACCTGTCTTCCCAGTGCCATTGCCGCCAACAGCGGCCGCTCCCGGCCCATCAGCCTGCACGCCATCTCGTCAATTGACATTACGGCCGTCACCGGCAAGCAGCTTTCCACTGCCTCGACAATGCGGCGATGGTATTGGACATAAAGCTCGTGCCGCGCCTCCACCAGCACCAGATCCGGGCACATTCGCTTGGCTTCGGCCACGATGGTTCCGGTCTTGACGCCGCAGGCTTTTGCCTCGTAACTGGCTGCAAGGCAACAGGTTGTATCGGCCATCATGGGTACAATGCCCACCGGCTTGCCGCGCAGCTCGGGGCGCGCGTCCTGCTCTACCGAAGCAAAGTAGGAGTTCATATCGACGAAAAGCCAGTTCAGATGCGGACCGGCCGCCGGGTCGTCGTCCAGCCGTTGCGGAGCGCGTGTAGTCTCCGGCTCCGAGGTCCGAAGCTCCTCCGGCCACTCCTCGGAGTCAGAGGCGAATTCCGGATTGGGGCCAGAGTCCATATCGACTTATGTTCGCCTTTTATTCTCCAAAAAACAAGTGTGTATCCGAAAAAATTTTCCGGTGATACCCTTGACGGAGCGTGATTTAAGTGCAAAATAGCTCCAAGGTCGGTAAGCCTCGGAAACTATTCAGCGTCTAACCCTTTGAGTATGTAACTGGTGACTGACGATGCAAAGCCTGATTCACTGGTTAATAGCCTACGAAAACATCATCGCCATTATCGTCACAGTGGCCATAGCCCTTGTCGTCGTCTGCTGCCTGAAGTGTTCAGAGTGCCCCAGCCGCGACGAGGATGACGTTTTCCGCCACCACTCGCTTTAGACTTCCCGCACAGCAGGCTTGCCCCGATTATCCAGCCCGATATGGCAGAAGGGCGTGTGATGATCGTGGGGGAAAAAGACCAGCCAGTTCTCTGCAATAGCACGCGCATAAAACCGCTTGCGCTGCTCGATGAGCGTCAGCGGATCGAGGTCGTAGGCCATGCCCCAGGCCAGATCGAGATGCGCCGTGGTGGGAATCAGGTCGGAGATGAAACAGCCTCGCCGGCCTGCCGAGTCAAAATAAACCGCCATCATCTGCGCCGTGTGCCCAGGGTAAATGTCCACGGAGATACCCGGCACAATCGGACCAGGCCCATCCAGCAGCGTCATCTGTCCACTGGCGATTAGGGGTTCGTAGTTGGCCGCCAAATAAACTGAACGGTCGCGCTCCAGTTGCAACCGCCCATGCTCCACCTCGCCGCGTTGCGTATAGTAGCGCGCGTTGGGAAACCCGGGCTTGAGCGTGCCATCCTCACTTAGCGTGGTATTCCATCCGCAGTGGTCAAAATGCAGGTGAGAGTTGATCACCACGTCCACATCTTCCATGCGGATGCCCGCTGCGGCAAAGCTGGCGGGCAACATTTCCTGTGCTCCATAGATTGCCCGCATCTTCGCATCAAGCTTGTTGCCCAGGCCGGTCTCGATTACCACGGTCCGCTTGCCGTCTCGGATCACCACGGTATTCGATCCCATCAGCATGCGGTTTTCCGCGTCGGGCGTAACCCGCTTCAGCCACAGCGGCCTAGGCACAACTCCGAACATTGCGCCGCCGTCTAGCAGAAAATAACCGTCGGTGAGCACGGTAATCTCCAACTCCCCCAGCGTCACGCGCCCGCGAATCAACTCTTGCGAGTTCGCGCGCTCGGCGGGATGGGAGACAGCTGCGCTCATTTTTCGTTTCCACTTGCAACTGGCGGCTTGAGATACGTTTCAAACTGCGCCAGAATGCGATTGAAAAGATGCGTGCGCACATCCGGGCCGGAAATCGCATGTGTTTTGCGCGGATAGATTTGCAGGTCGTAAGGGATCTCGGCCTCGATCAGCTTCTGCACAAATTGCACCGTGTTTTCCATGTGCACGTTGTCGTCGCCGGTGCCATGCGCCAGCAGCAACCGGCCCTTCAGGTTGGCCGCGGAATTCACCACCGAAAAGTCCTTGTATCCCGAGGCAAAATCCGCAGGCTCGCTCATGTAGCGCTCGGTATAAATCGAATCGTAGTTGCGCCAGTCGGTCACAGGCGCTACCGCAACTCCGGCGCGGAAGCGATCCGAGTGCGACATGGCATAAAGCGTGAAAGTGCCGCCCCAACTCCAACCCCACCAGCCTAGGCGCTTCGGATCCAGTTGCGGATACTGCGCCAGCGCCGCGTCCAACACAGTCAGTTGATCCTCCAGTTGCACCGGGCCGAAGTTGTGATATGCGTCCTGCGCAAACTCGCGCCCGCGTCCGCCCATGCCGCGATTGTCAACGTGAAGTACTGCAAATCCATGCTGCGCCAGCAACTCGTCAAAGAGCAGACCGTCGTGCCATTCATTAACTACAGTAGCCACGTTGGGCCCGCCATAGGGATTCACAATCAGCGGGACGCTTGCCGTGCTTGTCGCGCTTTCGGGCAATAGCAGCGTGGCATAGAGTGTTGTCCCGTCGTGGGCCTTCACGGTAATCTGCTCCGGCGCACGCAAGTGATATGGTTCCACTGCCTTCGTTGACCAGAAGGCGTTGCAATTCGCCGCCTCAGTGCATAGCTTCAGAGTAGTCGGCTCCATGCGTGTCGACTGCTTGTCTACAAATGCGTCGCCCTTGGGCGCGAAGGCGCCTTCATGCGTGCCCGCGCCCGCACTCAACTGCTTCTTCTCGCCCGCGAAGTTCACTTGCCACAACTGCTGATCTAATTGGCCACCTTCATTCGAGGCATAGTCAACCAGCTTGTTTGCCGCATCCAGGCGGTAGACGTCGCTCACTTCGAAATCGCCCGCCGTTAATTGCTTCTCGAGTTTAGCTTTGGAATGAACCGCGTCGGCTGCGTCATAGCCGTAGAGATAAAGATGATTGTGCCCGTCACCCCAATGAGTCAGCACGATGCTGCCGTCACCCACAATAACATCGTACTTGTCGTTGAAGTACTTCTTGTCGGTGAGTTCGAGCGCTGCGTGCGATTGCCCCGTAGACGCATTGGCAAAATAAATGTCGCGGTGTTTCTGGTCGCGAGTCAGCGTCTCAATCCACAGAGTCTTTGCGTCTACCCAGCCAAAGCGCGGAATGTAATCCTGGTCTGCGCGAATTGGCAGACTTACCCAGACTGTCTTGCCGCCATCGGCGCTCACCACGCCCACCCGAACTGAGGGGTTAGGATCGCCGGGCTGTGGATAGCGCTGCATTGCGACCGTTGCGTGCGTCGGAATCCAGTCGGCGATGGGATACTCAGGCACCGCGGATTCGTCCATCTGCAAATAGGCCAGATGCTGCGAATCCGGCGACCAGAAGTAATTGCTGCGCGTCTCCAACTCCTCTTCGTACACCCAGTCCACTTCGCCGTTCAGCGTATTCGCGTTGGGCGCCTGTGCCACAATCGTCATCGGCGTACCGGGCTTCGTCAGCCGCGCCACTGCCAGGCCGTGGTCGCGGATGAAGGATATCGATTCGCCATCGGGCGAAAACTTGGGATCGTCGCCTGAAGCCTCGCCGGCAAACGCAACCTCTGCGCCAGTCGCTTTGTTCAGGTCATAAAGCCACAAGTGGCCATTCGCGTCAAAGAGAAGATGCGTCGCGTCCGGCGCCCAGAGGTGGCCGGCCATTTTATAGCGCTCGCGATGGCCGCGGTCCGTCTCCGAAGCCTTGGCCCCAGCGAGCGAAGCCAGTTTTTCCCGGCTCGCCAAAACATCCGTCTTGCCCGTCGCAAGATTCACTTCCATCAGTTCGCCGTCGTTCAAATAAGTCACTCGCTTGCCGTCGGGCGACCAGGCGAAATCGTCAGGCGGATTCCCAATCAGGGCCCCATGTCCGAAGATCGCTTCCACGGTGAGTGGCTTGGCCGGCGCTTGGCCGGACGACGGAAGAGTTGCAAATGGGACGGCAATCATGCCGCAGAGCAAGAGAACTGTCGCACGGGTCAAAATGGATTCCTCCGGGAGCGGAGCACTGCATGGTGTTGAAACTACGCCTGATGGAGGGACAGTGCCGTCCCACCGCAGTGTATCTCACCAAGGCATTTATGTGCATCAAAGTCATCAGTTTATGCGAAGATAGACTCAAAGTCAGTTATGGAGACCGAAGAGTCATGAAACAACTTATGCGCGCCGTCGTCTTCATCGGAATCGCGACTTCAGGAAGTGTTGCGTTTGCTCAGAGCGATGCCTGCGCAAACCCAAGCGCATCAAGGATTGGTTTGCTGATTCAGAACAGGCCAATTACACGCGACTCTACAACTTCCTCGCAGATGGTTGACTTCTCGAAGCGGTTGGTTGCGGCTGATACTAAATTCCGGGATCTGCTCGCACAGCGCTTGTCCGCGGACGTTTGCGTTGTCACAAATCGCGAGGTCTTCAACGATCCAAAAAACTTCCCTCAACTCAAGGGCAGCACGATTGTAGAGATTGGCGCGGACGCTTCGTCCAACGACCCGAACATATTTGCGATTTCTGTTAGTGTCGGCACTACTCAAGGAGTCTTTATACAGGATCAACTGCACATGTTTACGGTTCCTGTGCTGATCGAGTCAGACTCCGGCTATGCGCGCGGAGTGGATGTTGTCATGAAATTTTGGCAGTTTTGGGCTGAAGCAGCCTCACGCGATCAGAAAAAATAGCAGCGATTAACATTGCCTTAACTGTCGATAATGCTGCGGATTTAGGGCAGATTCAATTGTGTCAGGCATTAATGTATGCGGCATAATTTCCAAAAATGCATTAAAATGATATATGGCTAACGAACATCGTAAACATTTTCTTTTTGCCAGCGATTTCGACAAGACATTGACGTTCAACGACACGGGCTACGTGTTGAGCGAGATGCTGGGCATCTCCGTGTCGGAGTTCGAGCACAAAGCCAGGGGCATGGCGAACCTGAACCTCGTTCAGCAGGGCGCCGAACTTTCTTATCTGCTTCTGCACGATCCGGCATTCCATTCGCAAGTGCGGCGCCAGCATTTGTATGACGCGGGCAAGCGCATTCGTCTCAAAGAAAACATCAAGCAGGTCTACGAAATCCTCGACCGGCGCATTGACGGCTTCCACTTTGATTTTTACGTGCTCTCCGCAGCGCCGGTGGAAGTGATTCAATCGGCGCTCGAAGGAATTGTGCCTCAAGATCACATTTTTGGCACAGAGTTCAAGTACAAAGCATCGGGCGAGATTGATAGCCTGGTGCGCGCAACGGCAGGCTACGGAAAAGTCGCGCGTCTCGATCAACTGATAGAAGATCGCGGCGTTCCGGCCGATCACGTTGTTTACGTGGGCGACGGCAGCTCTGATATTCATGTGATGCTGCATGTGAACCGGCGCGACGGTTTTACCATTGCAGTCTCGTCATCAGAGTTGGTGGCGCAGATCGCCAAGCGGACGGTGCTGAGCGACAATGCCCTGCCTACGCTGGTACCGATATTGGAGGATATTGCCGGCTGGCATCGGCCTCAGATCCGTCATCTCTTCGAGTCTTACGGATTCCTCATTCAAGGATGGGACCGTGTGCAGACCGACTGGGTCACGCTTCGCCCAAGCGGCGCAGAGCAAGTGAAAGCGACTGTGACGGAAGTTAATTAGTAATTTCAACCGATGCGAAGCTTCGACAGACGGGATTGCAACTGACCAATCTCACAATGCTCAATGGGGAGCATTTGCAGAATTCAGCAAGCCGTCACACAAACCCGCAAATTGTGAATCTGTAAAACTAAACCCTAACCAATTTGCATTGCAGCTTGCGCCGCGCAGCCCAATGGTTTATCTTCCGGCTCATGCAATGTGCAAGTCCCAAGGAACGGCGCAATCTTGGTCAGGCGCGGCGCAAGCAGTTAGGCCGGCATGAACACAACGAATTCAAACCCAAGGCGCGGAAGACTTCCGCACTGGAACTAATAGCCCGCTCGATGCGCGGCCGTGTTCCCGCGCTCATCCCGCTCAAGTACAAGCTGATGGCCGAGTCGCCTTTCGGCTACCTGCGCGGAGCGGTTCCGGTGATGGCCGCGGATCTGGCCGTGTTGCCTTCCACCGGAATCGTCTGCCAGGTTTGCGGTGACGCGCACGTGCGCAATCTAGGCGCGTTTGCCGCTCCCGATGGCCGCCTGGTTTTCGACATCAACGATTTCGACGAGACCATTCGCGGACCCTTCGAGTGGGACTTGAAGCGCATGGCTGCATCGTTGGTTTTGGCCGGG
>Ga0181520_10008825_pt1 | contig 14172 bp, 11 predicted proteins | sample PEATcosm2014_Bin_29_FD_132451 | JGI IMG/M metagenome (GOLD analysis project Ga0181520, IMG submission 132451) | Peatland microbial communities from MTU Mesocosm Facility, Houghton, MI, USA - PEATcosm2014_Bin02_30_metaG | ecosystem: Environmental > Terrestrial > Soil > Wetlands > Peat | place... | reverse complement strand
GCCGAATTTGATTTTATCCATTTTTCCCCGCTGCCATTTGGTGTTTGGGTTGGTACAAGCCGAGTTTGCCGCCTCCGGGCAAGGACAAGTGCGTCAACAGGCCCCAGCCCAGGTCCGCCACGGGATCACATTTGACCTTTTGCCTTTCCAAGTTTTGAACTGTCGCCGATACGTCGTCACAAGTGAGATAAACCTCATGCTTGCCGTTTTCTTCCGCGGGGTGAAAAGCGATTTCGGCTGGAGGCAAGGCAAAGATGAGCCATCCTCCGCCCGCATCCACGGAAGGGAAACCCAAAACGTCGCGGAAGAAAGCTCGTTCGGCTTCCGCATTCGTAGTGTAAATAATCACGTGTGCGCCCGATATCATTGCCCGCCTCCTCGGAAGCAGTCTTGCCTTGATGAATCCTATAGTAGGGGCACCCCTCGTGGGTGCCCCTACGAGACGCGCTACAACAATTTTTTGAGTCCTGCCTTCTCTAGTGCCTGAACCGCCTTGCCGACATCTTGCGACCGTCCGCGCCGAGTAACAAGAATTGCGTCATCTGTCTCCACGATCACGAGATCCTGAACGTCGACCGTTACGACAAACTTCTTTTTGGAAACAATCATGTTGCCGCGGGAATCGAGGCACAGGCTGCTTTCCGGCCGGACGTTGGCGTCGCTATCTTTGGCGGAGAGATCGTAAACCACATCCCAACTGCCGACGTCGTTCCATCCAATCTCGGCGGCCACAGCGTGAATGTCTCGAATCTTCTCCATGATGGCAAAATCAATGGAGATTTTCTCGAATTGCGGGAAGAGGCGGCGAAAGGCGTTTGGTGACCGCACACCGCCGGCCGCGGTCAGCTTCGCCAAAAGGTTCGCCATTTGGGGCTGATGCTTGGCGAAGTTTTCGAGCAACGTGGTAGCCCGCCAGATGAACATGCCTCCGTTCCACAAATATTTCCCGGAAGCAACGTAACGGCGGGCGAGGTCGAGTTTTGGCTTTTCCGTGAACTTCTCAACCCGGTAAATTTCTTGCCCCGCAATGCGCGCCTCGCGAGCTCCCACGCGCACGTATCCAAAACCCGTGTCGGGGCGCGTGGGCTTGAGTCCGATCACCACCGACCTGCCTTCGGTTTGCGCGGTTTCGCAACCCGCCCGCAGCACGCGAAGAAACTCCGCCGTCTTGGTTATCGTGTGGTCAGCCGGAAGGACCAACATCAATCCTTGCGGGTCGCGGCGGCAGATCTCGTGCGCCGCCACTCCCAGAGTGGGCGCGGTGTTTCGAGAAGCCGGTTCCGCCACGATTTGCGCGCGCGGGATCTGCGGCAGGCGCCGGCAAACCTCCCGCCAGATCAGTTCGTTGGTATAGACGCAAATGCGCTCGGGAGGAAGGATAGGCCGGAGCCGCGCCACGGTCTGTTCCAGCAGCGTGCCGCGGCCAAAAAGTTCGAGTAATTGCTTGGGGTGCTGGCGGCGGCTCAGGGGCCAGAAGCGTGTTCCGCTGCCCCCGGCCATGATGACGGCGTACGCGTGATCGAAGAACGATGTTCGTGCCATGGGATCTTACTCGAAAGCAATCTGGCGGATTTTCTCCGCAGGAATTCCTCGCTGCTTGAGCGGATCGCGGAAATCCTTCTGGAGGTCGGGGACGTAGAACTTCAAGAACTTGGTGTCAATTGCCGGAACCATCCGGTAGAGGTTTGCGGCCGGGGGAATCAACCAGGTGTCGCCGGCCCGATAGCCCAACCAACCCGCTTCATTCTCGAGACGCCCTTCGCCTTCGATGATCGAAAGGACTTCCACCTTCTCGGGCGAACTGTGGAAGGTGGCTGTGTGGACAACGCTCAATACCTCGAGGGCGAAGTAGCGGCTGGCGAGAACGAATCGCCGCGTGCCGTATTTCTCCTTGAATTCGACCCTGGGCAGATCCCGCAGAGGCGGGAATTCCGGGCGAATTACCTCGAGCCCTTTTTCCAGGTGCAATGCGCGGGGCTTCCCATCCAAGCCGGGCCGGCCGAAGTCGTCCAACCGGTAGGTGATGTCGGAATTCTCCTCGACCTCGAACACTACCAGACCGGGTCCCAGGGCGTGGACCATCCCCGGGGGCAGAAACACTCCTTCCTCCGGCTGCGGCTTAAACCGTTGCAGGGAGTTTCGCGAGGTGCTGTTCTTGAATACCGGGAGTAACTGCTGCTTCGTCACGCCCGGCTTCAGCCCGAGGAGAATCGCGGCGTTGTCGTCGGCTGTCAGGAAATACCACATTTCGCACTTGCCCAAGTTGCCAGGGTCGTGGACGGCGGCGTAGGCGTCGTCGGGATGAACCTGCACGGAGAGCCAGTCGCTGGTGAAAATGTATTTGGCGAGAAGCGGAAAGCGGCGGCCCGGCCATGATTTTCCATGCAGCTCGGGACCATATTTTTCCGAAGCCTCAGCGAGGGTCATGCCGGAGGCGGGTCCGTTCATGAAACGCGAAACATCATCGGTGACCCACACCTCGCCAATGCGCTGGCCCGAAGGCTTCGCGCCTGCGTCCGGCGGGGGCATGGTGAAGAGCGGAGCCAAATCCTCCCGCCCCCAGATTTTTGGCTTGTAGATATTCGAGAGTTGAACGGGACTGTTAAAGGTGGACATGATTAGGAGCAGTGATAAGTGACGAGTGACAAGAGATAAGCAAGCAATTTCGCGATACCGGTGGGTCTGTGCCGGCCTCTCACGTGCGCTCGCTGGTTTTTCGTTTGCTCGTCACCTGTCACTCGTCACTTGACTTTAGAATTTGGCGAAGAAGGCAGCCATTCGCCTTAGCCCCTCGTCAATGTTAATCAGCGAGGTTGCGTAGGAGAGGCGAACGTGCTGCTGAGTTCCAAACGCCGGGCCCGGCACCACCGCCACGTGCGCTTCCTCCAGGAGTTTTTCCGCCAGGACCGTGGTGTCAGCCAGACCGTCGCGATTCAAATAAGCCGAGATGTTGGGATAGGCATAGAACGCCCCTTGCGGCAGCGTGCACGTAACGTGGGGAATGGCGCGCAAGCCTTCCACCACCCGGTCGCGGCGGCGGCGATACTCGGCCAGCATGGCGCGCACCGAATCCTGCGAGGCGCGGAGGGCCTCGACTGCGGCCTTCTGTGCGATCGAGGTCGGATTCGAAGTCGAATGGCTCTGGAGCTTCAGCATATTGGCCAATAGCTTGTTGGAGCCCAGGGCAAAACCCACGCGCCAACCCGTCATGGCGTAAGTCTTGGAAAGCGATCCGACGATGATCAGGTGGTCGCGATCCATCGAGCTTCCCAGGGAGAACGGGGCGTCGTCATAGAGAAACTGGCAATAACACTCGTCGGACATCAGGAGGACCTTATGCCGCGCTGCCACCTCCAGAAGCCGTTCCATTTCCTCGCGCGGGACCACTGCGCCAGTGGGATTGTTGGGCGAATTCACCACGATCATCCTGGTTCGCGGCGTGATGAGCTTTTCCACGGCATCGGCCCGCATGGTGAAATTCTCAGCTTCATGCGTTTCCAGGAATACCGCCTTGCCGCCGGCGTAGTTGATGATGTCGAGGTAGGAGACCCAATAGGGGACGGGCAAAATCACTTCGTCCCCGTCGTTGAGCGTGGCCATCATGGCTTCAAAAATCGCCTGCTTGCCACCCACGGTGACCAGGCACTCCTCGACGGAATAGTGCGAACCGAAATCCTTGGCGTGCCGGTCGACGAGTGCTTCCTTCAGTTCCCGTGTGCCGCCGGTGGGAGTGTACTTGGTGAAATTCTCTTCCAGCGCGCGAACCGCGGCTTGCTTGATATGATCGGGGGTGGGGAAGTCGGGCTCGCCCGCGCCGAAATCAACGAGCTTCGCGCCGGTCGAGCGCAGCTTTTCCGCCTTCTGCACCACTGCGGCAGTGGAGGAAACTGAGATTCTGGATATGCGTTCTGAAAACTGCATTTAAGCTAACAGCCGAGAGCTTACAGTCAACAGTCGCTCTGGACTGCTGACCGCAAGCGTGGGCTTCCTTTCATGGTTTGGCCTGAGAGACCTTCTGATGGAGCCGTTCTTCGACGACCGCCGGAACTAACCCGCTGACGGAGCCGCCGAGCTGGACGACCTCCCGCACGAGACGTGAACTGACGTACGTGTAAGACAGCGCCGGCATCAAGAAAACGGTCTCCACATCGGGTGCGAGCTTGCGATTCATCAGCGCCATTTGCAGTTCATACTCGTAATCGGTAAAAGCCCGAATACCCCGCAACAGCGCTTTCGCGCGCTTCTGCCGCGCGTAGTCCACCAGCAGTCCGCTGAAGGTGTCGACCGAAACGTTGGGAATTGACTGAGTCGCTTCCCGGAGCATTTCCACTCGCTCGGGTACGGTAAAAAGCGGGTTCTTCTCGAGGTTCGTCAGTACCGCGACAATGAGCCGATTAAAAATCTGGCTCCCGCGCTCGATCAAATCGAGGTGACCATTCGTGATCGGATCGAAAGACCCGGGATAAATTGCAACGATCTCATCCATGAATTGAAAGTGCCCGAACCGTGCACAAGCCTTCAATTCATTCTAGCGTTGGAGTCGGAATATTGTAAACGGGATTCTGGGCGGCGAAGTAACGCGGGCTTGCTTCGCAGGCCCGGGTGTTCGGTGCTTGCCGAATGTCGAATAAGCCAATCAAAAGTCGACCATCGTCAAAGGACAGCCCGCGGATCCACAATCGTCATCGGCAATCTTCAAGGGAGGAACCTTGGCAGGCCGCGCGGGCTAGGGGCGTAAGTGCCAGGCATACGTGGCCGGAATACCGCCTGAATCCGCACGGGTGTTCGATTTGTCCCACGTCTCGCGGGTCTCCGGCTCGACGGGGGGCAGCCCCTTTTTCGTTAAGGATCGGTTGGCGTCCTGCAAATCTTTGGCGGCGAAAGCATCGAATTCCTTGGCCACGTCGTCGAGTTCGTGGGTGAGGGAATCGATGCGCGCTATCTGGTAGTCGGCGGGCCGGCCCTCATAGCCTGTCAGGTCACCGTACAACTGCGACGTCTTCTCGCGGATACGCTCTTCGCCCGTGACATTGCCGCCTTCCTTGGTGGCCACGATTTTCTTGCGGATTTCATCGGCGCGGCCGGCGAGGTCCACGAGTTGCTTGCCGAGCGGGTCTGCGCCACCCAGCTTGGCGCTCCGCGCCTGTAAGCCGTCGCGGACGCCGTCAATCCGGCTCACCTGGAAGCTCATATCCCCCAGCAGGCCGTAAACACGCAGCACGGCGTCGTCGTCCAACTTGCGATCTGCGAGGGTGAATTTAGCCCGCGCGTCGAGGCCCACGTTGAGCTCCGTGGTGTAGGTCTTATCGCCGCGGGTCATTTTCACGGTGTACGTGCCTGGCAACACGCGCGGGCCAGTGGCTGTTTCAAAGGCCAGAGTGGCGGCTGGCGGCACTCGCGGAGCCTTGAGCCGCATCGCCCAGGTCACGCGGCTCAGCCCCCTCCGGTTGTTTGGCGGGAGCGTATCCACGAGCTTGCCTTGGGCGTCGAATATCTCGATTTTCATCTTGCCAAAAATGTGCCGCTTCTGTTGGTAATAGCTGATCATGGCGCCGTCCGGGGGATTCGCCCCGCTGAAAGCGGCGTCGCCCTCCACCCAGCCGCCGCTGGCGCTGAGCCGTTGTTGTACGGGCCGGCCCGGTAGAAAGGCCGCCTCCTGGTTCATCACGTCGGGAGTGAGGTTGCGCAAGGGCGTGATGTCATCCACGATCCAGATACCGCGGCCGTGCGTGGCAACCACCAGATCCGAGTCCCGCGGCTGCACCACCAGGTCGCGCACCGCCACCTCGGGAAAATGGCCGCCCTTGTACTGCGCCCACTGCGCGCCGTCGTCGAGGGAAATCCAAAGGCCGAATTCTGTGCCGAGGAAGAGCATGTTCGGCGTGACCGCGTCTTCCTTGATCACGTGCGCGTAGCCCCGCACACCGCTGTCTGGGCCGATGAGAGGCGTCCAGGTCCGGCCGTAGTCGGTGGTTTTGTAAAGGTAGGTAGCCATATCGCCGAAGGTGTGCCGGTCAAACGTGGCGTAGGCTGTGGCCGCGTCGTACCTGCTCGCCTCCACCCACGACACCCACGAGGCCTTGGGCAGATGGGGGACGTTCCCGACCACATTGGTCCAGGTCTGGCCGGCGTTCCGGGTTATCTGCACGTTGCCGTCGTCGGTGCCCACCCAGATGGTCTTCCCGTCGCGCGGCGACTCACTGATGGAATAGATCGTTGTGTGCATCTCGGCTTCGGAATTGTCCACCGTGACGCCGCCCGACTGTTCCTGCTTCTGCTTCTCGGGATCATTGGTAGTGAGGTCGGGAGAGATGCGGTCCCAGCTCTGGCCGCGATCGCGCGAGCGGAAAAGGAATTGCGCCCCAATGTAGAGAGTGCCCGGTTCGTTCGGGCTCAGGTGGATCGGGGTGTTCCAGTTGAAGTGGAGCTTCCCTTCGCCGTAGTCCGGTTGGGGCTTGATGCCGCGTGCCTCCAGTGTACGGAGGTTGACACGGGTAATGTATCCACCCTGCGACTCTACGTAGGCGTAGTCTGCATCCGCCGGATCAAGGAAGGCAAAGAAGCCGTCGCCACTGCCCAAATTCTCCCAACGGCTGTTGGAGATGCCCCCCGGGTAAGCGGAATCACCCTTCCAGACGCTGTTATCTTGCAGTCCGCCATAGACGTGATAGGGGTCCGCCTTATCGACACTGACGTGATAGAACTGCGCGATGGGTAGGTTGCCGGCCTTCCACCAGTTGTTGCCTCGGTCGTAGGAGTACCACACGCCCCCGTCGTCGCCCGTGATGACATGATTGGTGTTGTCGGGATCGATCCATACATCGTGAAAGTCTCCGTGAGCGCCGCCTCCGATGGTGCTGAAGCTCTTACCGCCGTCCTCACTCATGATGAGAGTCCCGTCAGGCTTATAGACCTTGTTTTCGTCTTTGGGATCCACGATCAAGTTGGCAAAGTAAAATGGACGCCACACCATCCACTGACTGCGATCCCGCTCCTCCCACGTTTTGCCGCCATCGGCCGAGCGAAAGAGGGCGCTGCGGGGAGACTCAATCAGCGCATAGATCACTTGGGGATTCGACGGGCTAACGGATACGGCGATCCTTCCCCAGGGCTTGGGTGGAAGGCCTTTCGCGGACTTCTCACTCAGGTCGGTCCATGTGGCGCCGCCATCAGTAGTCTCGAGCAGGGCGCTGCCGCTCGCCGAGGTCGGGGTGTCGCCACCCGAACGGAATGTCCACCCCTTGCGCCGGAAATCCCACATCCCTGCGAAGAGGGTTTTGGAATCGCTCGGGCTCATGGTGATCATTGAGCAGCCTGTCGAGGGGTTCGCGCCCTTCAGAATCTTGGCCCAAGTCTTCCCCCCGTCCGTGGTCTTGTAGAGGCCGCGGTCGTCGCTGTCGCTCCACAGCTTGCCGGGAACACAGGCGTAAACCGTGTCGCTATCCTTGGGATCGACGAGGATCTTGGCGATTCGCTCGGACTCCTTCAATCCCATATGGGTCCAATTCTCGCCGCCGTCCGTCGACTTGTAGATACCGTCGCCGATCGAGACGCTGTTGCGAGTCCATGATTCCCCCGTACCCACCCAGATCGTTTTCGGGTGCGAGGGATCAATGGTGATGGCCCCGATCGACTGCACCGGCTGCTTATCGAACACCGGTTTGAAAGTGGTCCCGCCATTCTCCGACTTCCACACTCCGCCGCTCGCGGATCCGATGTAAACGGTGAGCTTGCCGTTCTCCTTGACGGCCGCGAGCGCCGCCACGCGGCCACTCATTTCGGCCGAGCCAATGTTGCGCGCTCCCAGGCCTGAGATAGTGTCGGAGTCAAACTTCGGCGACTGCGCCGCGAGGCTCGCTGCCGAGAGCCCTGTCATGAGCATTAGCGCGAATATCAGGAGTTTAGGGTTCATTTTGTGCATGCCAACGGTTTCCCCTCTGGAGTTGTGGACCGGAATGCCTCCGCCTGCTCCTTGCCGTGAGAATTCCTGGTGTTTGCGGTCCGGCGGGATTGCCGGGCTATGCCCGGTCTTGCCGGGGCGTCTTCACGGTTGGCCTGCATCTCGCAGGCCCGTTGTTATTTGCCTCCGCCCGCCCCTTTCGTATCCGTTTTGTCCCCCGGTACCGTGAAGCGCGAATCGTCAAGCGGCACATTCACCTCGATTTTATCGATAGTAACCTGGATGCGGTCCGGCTGATCCTTTTGGGCCGATTCCGAGCTGAACGGATAGTAGATGCCGTTCACCTTCTCGTAGTCTCCGTAATAGGTCTCCCGTTCCTGAAGGGAGCCGCGCATGATCGTCTGCGTCTCTAGCTTGATCACCATGTACGAATCAACGTCCAGATAGTAGATGCGCACGTCACCGTTCTTCAGCGTCAACTTGATCTTGTAACTGTCGGTGCCCTCCACCGAATCGTGGCCCACGAGCTCGGCGGTGGAGCCTTTCTGCTGGTAATTCACTAGCGGCCCGTCAATATCGGCATCCACCTGAAGGGCCTTGGTGTCGTCCGCGGAAAGCAATTCGGGGTCTCTGCGGCCTTGAAAGGGATTCACCTGCCAACCTGTTTTACCGTCATATGCCGAAACCTGGGCCAGCCCCTGCAGAATGAATTCCTGGCGTACTTTGTCTGGACGCTTGTTCTCCGACTCCATGGCCGCTCGGAACGATCCCATTTTTAGCGTTGCGGTTGACCGGACGGACTTGACCGATTTGAGCTTGTCCATACCGCCTAGGGCGTCGACATTCTTAGCAATGATCTCGTCCACGGTCTGGGCACGTGCTACCGGGATCAGTAAAGCCACGGCAGCCAGGATGATCGGTAGTGTTCGAAACATCAGAATTCACTCCTTGCGCGGACGGGGTGTGAGGGTCTCCTCGCCATTATTCCGCGCCGCAAGCGATAGTAACGCCAGCACGAGGCCCCTTCTCCATAATCGGTTAAGCCGCAATTTCGGTTGTGCGAGTTTGCTGCGATAAGAGTACTACCTCGGGCCGCTCAATGCAATGACGACTTGGCGTTATGGATACCCCGCTAATACCCGATACAGAGTGCGATCGTCAGCGCCAAGGCGCCGGCGAAGCTGGTGCCGGCGAAGTTCACGATGCCGTTGGTGACCAGACCGCGGCGCTCCAGTGTTGCCCCGAGTAAGCTATCGAAAAGGTTCCCGGCCACCGCGGCGGCCAGGGCAATCAGCGCGCTGCCTTTTCCACACAAGCCCAGGCCCAGGCCGAGCGCCACCACCACCGCGGAAGCCAGCGCGCCGGCGACGGTCCCCCCGATTGTGATGCCTCCGTCCTCACCGGCAGACACGGGCTTGAGGGTTGTGATCAGATAGGAGCGTTCGGAAAGGTACTGGCCGATTTCGCTGGAAACGGTGTCGCCTGTGGCTTCAGCAAACGCTGCGATCATGGCCATCAGAAACGCGTATTGATGGTGGGTGGTGATGACTAGCAGAGCAAAGAACGCCCCCGCCAGCGAATTCGCCAGGGCCTCGCGCCAACTTCGTGCCCCTCCGCGTCTTTCCGCCACCCCGCGCGCGGCCTTTCGCGCGTAGCCGAAGCGAGTGGCCATGGACCCGATGGCAAAGAACGCGAACATCATGAGGAAACTTTTGTAGCCCCAGCCTAGATACACGGCCACGCCCAATAGAAATCCGCAAACCGCCCCGGAGCGGTTGACCAACTTCAGGCCTAGGGCAACGGCTGCCAGTGCAAGATTGACCGCCGCGGCCACCAGGATACGGCGGCCAAGGAAGGGAAGGTTGCTCGAGAGAGCGCTGCGTTCGACGAAGTACAGGCAATACATGAAGCCGCCCGCCACGAGCGGAACGGTGGCGTTGTCATCGAGGCGAACGGGGACGGACTCGACCAGTGCGCCCACCAGCGCTGCGGCCGCGCAAATCCTCAGAACGACGCCGGGGGCAACCTCGGGGGCCAGAGCTGGCGCTCCATGAATAAGCCTCAGGGCGGCCCCGACGGCCACCCAGCGCGTCAGAACGTAAGCGCCCGCGGTGCCGGCCACGATGAATCCCAGAAACCCCGACCAGGTCTTTTCTCGATTCCAGGGGAGCGCCGGCCCGCCCAGAGCCCCGCCGGCGACGCTCGCCGTGCCGTCGCCCAATGCCATGATGGCCCACGCGGCGGCGGCGATGTGCAGGTCGTGACGATAAAGCAGAATCAGCGCCAATACGGAAATAGGGTAGATAACAATTCCCGTCCAAACGCCGCCTCCGGCTGCGCTGGATGGACTCTTGCGAAGGTCCGCTCCGATCCGCGGCAGCACGGCAACATTGAAAAGCAACGCCAGCAGCGCGCATCCCGCCGCCTGCTGCCAGGTAAGATAGGGCAGCAAGAATGCGAAGATCAGCATGGACATGTGCACGATCTTGCGTGTGGAGAAAAGCGGCGCGGGCGGCGCCGTTATGACCTTGGCAGTTTCAGGCATGCTTCGCAGGGCCATCTTTCCCGCGGAATTTTCACGCGCCGTCTCATCCAGTTTCGGGTCCGATTCGTGGATTTCAGGACCCGGAGATTCCGGCGCGACTCAAGAAGTGTCACGATACTATGTAGACCTGATGTGGTTCAACGGGGGATAGCGCGCGGCCTCCTCTCCTCGAGGGTCTTCAAGAGGCCCTCCTCCAGCGGAGCCACATAATAGTCGAGCTCGCGCATCGCCTTGGCGCTCGAGTAGACCCAATCGTGTTTAAAGATCTCGACAACGCCCGGCGTGAGTTGAGGAGAGTGGCCGAACATGCGGGCGCGCGCCAACTCCATCGCGCCCACCAACTTCCCAAAGTGAAACGAAAGATGGCGAACGGACCCCTGGAGGTGAGCGAGATTCGCCAGGACACGGAAAAAGTCATTGAGCGAGCGATTGTCCCCGGCTAAGAGATATTCTTCTCCGACCTTGCCCTTCTCCAGAGCGGCCAAATGACCCTTAACGACGTCGACGACAAAGGTGAAGCTCCAGCGTTGATCGCCCGACCCGAGAATGCCGGGGAATTTGCCTGCCAGGAATTGGTCAATCATTCCCCCCACCAGGTTGCCTTCGGTTTTCGGCCCTGGGCCGTAAAGGACGCCGGGGAAGATCACCGTAACGGGAAAGCGACGCAATCCGTCCTTGCGCAGCCACTTAAGCGCCCGCGCCTTCGATTCCTCATAGGGATCAGCATATGGACCGGAGCGCCCAAGCAATTCGTTGGCGCTCGCATTCCAGGAGGGTCCGAGCGCCAAGAAGGATGAAGTGTAAATGACCCGCTGCACACCCGCACGGTCGGCGGCTTCGAGAAACTTCTGCAAACCCTCGACATTGACGCGCCAGAAATCGCGGCGGTCGGGCGCCCACATCTTTACCATTGCGGCTGTGTGAATCACTGCGTCCACGCCTTGGAACGCGGAACGCAATGCTTCGCCGTCGCGCAAGTCGCCGAGGGCTACCTCGCAGCGGCTCGCGGCAGGGTCGAATCCCAAACGCTTTGCATCCCGAACCAAAACGCGGAATGGCTCGCGCCGTGCGATGAGTTCACGAGCGATTCCAGAACCGAGGTAACCGGTGGCACCAGTCAGCAAGAGCATGGGTGTGTGGTATTATTGCGATTATTAACAGATTGTCAATGAAACTTTGCTGGAAATCTTAGCCGCCCCTGGGGTAAGTGCCATTTCGTTTCCCCAGAAGCTTGAGGGGCCCCCCTACCGGGCCAGATGAATCAAGTATGCACCAGCCAGGCCCAAATGGCCAACCATCATCATCCAATACATGTGGTGCCAGGAAGGATGGTTTTCGCCCTCGGTCACAAGCCGGTGGGGATCCTTGTTAATCAGGTAGGCGACGTACGCTCCCCAGGCGAGCATAACGACGCTCAGCGCCAGGATGGCCGCCGGATTGCCGCTCAGCACATGCAGAGCGAGGCCCAGTGGCAACATCAGCCAGGGAAGAATAAACGATGGCGTAATCGCGCGCGCGCTCCAAGTGGCTCCGTATTTCACCGGCAAGGTGATGCACCCTGCCGCGCGGTCGCCTTCGATATCGGCGAAATCCTTCGTGGTCGTGGCGCCCAGCAGGAAAACCAAATAGATGGAGCCAATGTACCAGGGCTCGATCGATGCGAGCACCGTCGCCACCGCCGCCCACCCCGCCACCTTGAGTAGACAGCCGCGAATGAGCGCAATGATCAAGTTTGAACCCAACGGGTGCCGCTTTAGGCGCACCGGGGGCGCGGAGTAGGCGACGGTTCCGAGCGCGGCAATTACGTAGATGGCGAAAGTTTGGAGATTCACCACCACGACCATCGCCAGGGCTAAAACGTAAGCTGCCACAGTGAAAACCCACGCCTGGCGCATTGTGAGTTGCCCGGAAGGCAACGGACGATGGGGCTTGTTGATGCGATCGTTCGTGAGGTCGCAAATTTGGTTCAACGCGTTGGAAGCGGCGTTCAGCACCCCGGCGGCCAACACCGCCAGCGTGATCCGCAGCGGATGAACTGAGGCATGCGTGGCGCCGTAGCCCAAAAGAGCGCCGGAAAAAATCCCGGTCATCGGAGGAACCAGGGTGAAAGGGCGTGCGAATGTCCAGTAAGTGCGCAAGGAACTCATGCGCGCGCTATTCTCCGGCTTCTAGGTATTGCTTACAAGTAAAAAGAGCAAAGTAGGTTACAGGCTACAGGTCAAGGTACCTTTCTTCTCCTAAACCTTTTCCTCGACACTAAAAACGCCAGACATGACAGCGTAGCCGAGTCCGGTTTGTGTACAATAAATCCTTAAAAACCGTTCTTGCGGCTTTCCTCGACTTCGGCAGGGGTATATCCCTCCCACTCCCACGGCGTAACTGTATCGCCCAGAATGGTCTCGAGCAGCGGCCGGAAGGCCAACTCGCCGTTGTCACTATTGGTCAGAAGAATCATGCAGGATTTGTGGCGCTCGAAGCAGATCATGTAGTTTTGCGCACCATCGCCGTGGCCCTCCTTGAAGAAGGCAGGGCCGAAGCGCGTGTGAGTCAGAAGGCCCCACCCAACGCCGTAGGCCAGTCCGACAGATTCCGCCTCTTGCCCTGTTCCGTCGTTCGGGTGAGGAAACTCGTGCACGGTGTTGATGCGCAGTACGGGGCGAAGCATCTCAGCGCGGGTAGCCGGTTTCAGGATCCTGCCATTGAGCAATGCCGAAGCGAATTTGGCGAGATCGCCGCCACTTGTCGTCATGGATCCCGCCGCCCGCGCCGGGAAGCGCTTGGTCTGGGATCGGAATTTCTCGTTCAAGTCGTACCGGTCGGCGACGTCGTCGGCAAATTCGGTACGATAGATGATCCCGGTGCGACTCATTCCCAACGGATCAAAGAGTGCCTGGTGCATCAGTTGGTCGAGGGGCTTCCCCATCTTGTTTTCGATGAGAAACTGGACAAGATTGAAGCCCTCGCCGGAGTACAAAAACTGGGTTCCGGGCTTGAAGTGCAGGTGCATTTTTTTGTCCGGCTCGATGAATGCGAAGTTCGCGAGACCCGATGAGTGGGAAAGCAACATACGCGGAGTGACCGTGGGCCATGCCGGATCGCGCACGAGTTCGGAGGCCGAGTCTTTATACGGCTCGTACGCGTTGAGCGGCTTTGGCAGTTGGGTCGCGACGGGTTGGTCGATGTTGAACTCGCCTCGCTCCACAAGCTGCATCACGTAAGTGGAAAAAACGCTCTTGGTAATGGAAGCCGCCCATGTCGTCGTCTCCTGATCCATCGCGAGCGGCGGATCTTTCCGCCGCATGCCGTAAGCCGCGCTCCACACCAACCGCCCTTTGTTGAGGACCGCCAATTCCGCCCCGGTGACGCGTTCCGCGGCGAGCGTTTTACGGGCATATGCATCCGCGTCCCGGACCGAAATCTCCGACCCGTCGAGCCGGTGGATTACGCCGATGGTTTGAGGTTTAGCCGTCGATGCAAACAGGACCGGGAAAGCAAGAAGAGCCATAGAATAACGCATTCATTGATTCTAACCCGGATTTTTGGATGGTTCGGACAGACCAGGTTTTTCGGTTTTTGTCAAACACCATGGCATGCTGGAAAGCGTTCCGCCCGTCGCCGGGTTTCGTGTGCGACAATAAAAACGCCGGGACGGTGTGGTCGGCCCGCATCCCCTTCTCGCGCACTTGTATCTGGAACTCGGTGCTGGGATACTGCGTTCATAGCGCAG
>Ga0181520_10008822_pt1 | contig 14176 bp, 11 predicted proteins | sample PEATcosm2014_Bin_29_FD_132451 | JGI IMG/M metagenome (GOLD analysis project Ga0181520, IMG submission 132451) | Peatland microbial communities from MTU Mesocosm Facility, Houghton, MI, USA - PEATcosm2014_Bin02_30_metaG | ecosystem: Environmental > Terrestrial > Soil > Wetlands > Peat | place... | reverse complement strand
GGTGATATTTGCAATCCCACACCGTATGGCTGCCACGCTTATAGTTTTCCATCACTACAAGCCTAGTACCTTCCGTCGCCTAAAGGCGAGGGGTTTACGGATCCCCTATCGGGGACTCTAAATTGATCGGCGTCGATCGGCCGCTACCGGGTAAAACCGTTGTTACCGTTACATTTGTTAGTTTCTTTGGGGGGGAGAAGGGGTCTTTAGACCCCTACAGCAGTGGCAAAAGATTGGCTTCAGCCTCGGGCATTTTGCGCGCAGCCGCAAAACGGCCCGTGTCTAAAGGCCCGTCAATCCATCCCCCTCTTCAGAGGCCTGAAGGCCCCTGCTTCCTCCACGAATTGGCCTTTGCATCGATTCGCAATCCAAAACTGGTGCGCCAGCGGAGTTAGGATGCGTTTGCCCTGCTGTCGATCCAAACAACCAGAATGGTACGCTCCCCAGCAAGCCGCAGCCATTCGCGTTAGGATGGCAGGCAGAAGAAAAGGAATGCCATGATCCCCCCTACTTCTCTTTCATCAGATACAAATAGCCGGTTTGCCGGCGTCTATCAAGTGCTCGATGAGGCCATTGCCGCTGGGGCCTTCCCCGGCTGCGCCTTCGGCGTGCTGGCGCAGGGCGAAGTCTTGCTCCAGGATGCGCTGGGCCGTTTCACCTATGAAGACGACTCTCCCGCCGTCACTCCGGAGACGGTTTACGACGTGGCCAGCCTGACCAAGGTCGTCGCCACCACGGCTGCGGCCATGTTGCTGGTGCAGCGCGGGCTGCTCGATCTGGACACACCGTTGGGCGAACTGCTGCCCGGCTTTGTAGTGGGCCGCGCGCGCGCCGCCAATGCTCAGCATGTGAAGATTCGCCATCTGCTGGCGCACAACGCGGGGCTGCCGGGATATGTCGAGTTCTTCCGCACCGCTCAGACGCCGGCCGAGCTCTATCGCGCCTGCCAGGAGCTGCCCTTGGTGGCCGATCCCGGCGCACGCGCTGAGTACTCCGATCCCGGCTTCATCCTGCTGGGCAAGGCGCTGGAGGTCTGCACGGGAGAATCGCTGGACCGCTGGGTCGCGCGTGAAATCTTTGCGCCATTGGGAATGTCTTCAACCTGCTTCTGCCCGCCGCCAGCTACATGGGCCGCGATCCCGCCCACGGAAGAAGACACGGCGCTCCGCAAGCGGCGCATCCACGGCGAGGTGCAGGACGAAAACGCCTGGATCTTGAAGGGCGTCGCTGGCCACGCCGGCCTCTTCACGAATGTACCGGATCTGCTGCGCTTTGCTGTTGAGACGCTGCGCGCATTGGACGGCTCTCCCTCACTCTTCGAACACCAAGGAGCGGAGCTCTTTGCCGAGCGCCAGAGTCCCCAAGGTAGTACGCGCGCTCTGGGCTGGGATACGCCCTCGGAGAACTCCTCGGCGGGCAAGTTCTTTTCGCCGCGCTCCATCGGCCACCTGGGTTTCAGCGGCTGCTCGCTGTGGATCGACCGGGACAAGAGCATTGCTGTGGCGCTTTTGACCAACCGCACCTGGCCCAACCGGCAAAATCAGGCGATCCGGCAACTGCGCCCGGCCTTTCACGACGCAGTGCGGTCGGTATTATAGCACCGCTCTAAAACGCCCGTTTGGGAACGTTCGCAGCACAAGATTTCTTTTAAAGCTGGCGCATTCTGCGCATACAATCTATAGCTGGGGACACACGCGATGCTTACCACCTCGACGATCCAGGAGACGGCCGGCGCCCAAAAAATGGACACCAAAAAAGACCAGGCCTCCCTGCTTCAGTATTTGACTACCGAGAGCCAAAACGAGGCTTCTCAAGGCTTTGACACCAAATCCGCACTGGAGATCGCGCGCATCATCAACCACGAGGATGCGAAGGTCGCAGCGGCGGTCAAAAAGGCAATCCCCGAGATTGCCCTGGTCATCGACCAGGTGGCGCGCAACATGCGCGACGGTGGACGGCTGATTTACGTCGGCGCCGGTTCCAGCGGACGCATTGCCGCGCTCGACTCCTCGGAATGCCCTCCCACATATTCCACCGCGCCCGGACAGGTGCAGTACATCATGGCTGGCGGACCCAAGGCTCTGGCCTCGGCTGTTGAGGTCAATGAGGATTCGGAAGAACTGGGCCAGCGAGACATTGCCCGCCGACGCCCCACCCGCAAGGATGTGGTGGTGGGCATCAGCGCCAGTGGCCGCACGCCCTATGTGGTTGCCGCCGTGGCCTATGCCCGCGCCCGCGGCGCATATACCGCCGCCGTCACCTGCAATCAGGACTCCCCGCTGGCCGAAGCCGCCAACATCGCCATCGTCGCCGAGGTCGGTCCCGAGGTGATCTCTGGCTCGACCCGCATGAAGGCCGGCACCTCCCAGAAGATGATCCTCAATATGATCACCACCGGGGTGATGACCCGCCTGGGCTATGTGTACGAAAACCTGATGGTCAACGTGCATATGCAGAACTCGAAGCTGGTCGAGCGCGGCATCCACATTTTGATGAGCGCCTGCAAGATCGAGCGCGCCCTGGCTGTCGAGACCATCAAGAGCGCCGGACGCAGCGTTCCCGTGGCCCTGGTCATGCTCAAAGCCCACGTCGACAAGCCGGAGGCCGTACGCAGACTGGCCAAAAGCGACGGCAACGTCCGCCTGGCCATCGAAGACACCGCACTGGAGCTTTAAAGGCTTTTCAATGGCTATTTACCAGATCGATTGGGACGAAGAAAATAGTCCGCGAGCCTTTGCATGGTGGTGGGGAGTCTGCCAGTTCCTGGTGCTGCTCGCGGCCTTACGTGCAAAGGCTCATCTTTTTATAGGGTTCATGCCCCATTTGCAGAGCGAAAACCCTGACTTGGAAAAGCTGGTCAGATTCATCGGTCTTGTGCCTTTCATGGTTGTAGCGTTGCTCTATCTGAATCTGGTATTCAACGGCCTATGGCACAGAAACCCCGATCTCCCAGATCCTGAAGACGAAGATCCCGGCAGTCAAAGAAGCTCTTCTGTTGCTCTGCAGGTTGATGGACCTGAGGAAGAGAATCTCTCGCCTCCAGGGCTTTTCGAGCAAAGTCTATTGAAAGACCCCGACCCGATCGTTATGCGGGACCAGATTCAATGGAAGAGGATGTTCCTGGCGACGATAGCAATGACTTTCCTGGTTGGCTCGTTGGTCCTGAATTGGTAAGTTTCTTCCCGCGGGTTTAGAAATCTAGCTGGAACCTATTCTTGCCTCTTGGTTCAAATCAGCATCTTATTGGCTGCGGCGTACACGGACTTGCTTCCTGACAGTCCCGCAGCCATCCTCTCAAGTAAACTGTTTTTGAGAGAGTTCATGCCGACACTGTGGGCCAAGACAAAAATCATGTTGGAGATGATCAAGTGGGAACACTCGATCTTCGCCCTTCCCTTTGCTTTGACCGCCACGCTGCTGGCCGCAAACGGCCTGCCGGCGCTGCGCGTTGTGGCCTGGATTCTGGTCGCCATGGTAACCGCTCGCTCCGCGGCGATGGCCTTCAACCGTTGGGCCGACGCCGACCTGGACGCCGCCAATCCCCGCACCCGCACCCGCGCTATTCCTGCCGGTCTGCTCTCGCGCCCCTTTGTCCTCGGCTTCACCGTGTTGACCACAATGCTCTTTCTGCTGGCCGCGGCTGAGCTTAACCGCATGACCCTGCTGCTCTCGCCGCTGGTGCTGCTGGTTCTCTTCGGCTACAGCTACATGAAGCGCCTCACCCGCTGGTCGCACCTGGTGCTGGGCCTGGCGCTGGGCCTGGCGCCAACGGCTGCCTGGATCGCCGTGCGCGGCAGCCTGGACAGCCGCATTCTGACCCTCACCGCCGCCGTCATCCTCTGGGTCGCCGGATTCGACGTGCTCTATGCCTGCCAGGACTTCGAGCACGACCGCGCCGCCGGCCTGCACAGTCTGCCCCAGTCTTTGGGAGTCTCCACTGCCTTTTGGATTGCCCGCGGAATGCATGGGGCCATGCTGGCGCTGCTTGCCTGCTTCGGGTTGCTCTTTCACTTTCGCGCTCTGGGTTGGATGGGCATCGCCGCGGTTGGCCTGCTGCTGGCCTATGAGCATTCGCTGGTTTCGCCCCGCGACCTACGCCGTCTCAATGCCGCTTTTTTCACCATGAACGGGGTCATCGCCATGGTTTTTCTCGCTTTTGTCGCTGCCGATCTATGGATGAGGAGCTGAACCGATGACCTCTTCGCAGAATCCCGACATCTCTCTCGCTCATTGGTACGCCGCCCGGCAACGCTCCACACCCGTTCCCGATTCAGCGCCGGGCGCGGGCATGAAGGTCGCCATTCAAGGCGAACTAGGCTCGTTTAGCTATGAAGCCGCGCTCAAATTGGTCCCCGACGCCGTTATCGTTCCCTGTTCGCTCTCCGCCGATGTCTTCGCCGCGGTTGCCGAAGGCATCGTAGACGCTGCCGTGGTGCCCATCGAGAACAGCCTGGCCGGCTCCGTCAGCGAACACTTCGACCTGCTCCTGGCCCACGATGTGCGCGTCCAGCGCGAGACGCTGCTGCGCATCCGCCACAATCTGATCGTCTTGCCCGGCGTCCAGATCGATGAGATCGAGCGCGTCTTCTCCCATCCCGTAGCCCTGGCGCAATGCCGCAGCTATCTCGCCCGCCATGCCAAGATGGATGCCTGCGCTTTCTACGACACTGCTGGCAGCGTCAAGCAGTTGATCGCCCTCCAGGATCGCCACGCCGCAGCCATTGCCAGCCAAGCAGCCGAGGGCTTTTACGGAGGCCATATTCTCGAAGCCGGCATCGAAGACAACCCCGAGAACTACACCCGTTTTTTTCTGGTCCGCCGCGCCGCAGACTCCATCGCCGACCCTCAGGCCAACAAGATCAGCCTGGCTTTCTCCTCGGAGAATCGCCCCGGCAAGCTGGTCGCCGCGCTCAGCGGCTTTGGCGCACTGGGCGCCAATATGACCAAAATCGAATCCCGGCCGGTGCACGGAAAGCCATGGGAATATTACTTTTACATCGACTGCCAAGTCTCCTCTCCGGAGATCGCCGACGCCATCCTCGCCGCACTTGAGCCGCATTGCGCGATGGTCAAGGAACTCGGTCGCTACCAGGAAGCAGATCGCCTCTAGTCCTGCTCAACCCAGTCTCCCGATCCCCCAAGAACGTCCCGCATTCCTAATGGGAGGAATCGTGCGCTTCAATGCGCGCGCATATTCCTCCTTTAACGCCTCATATTAAGGTCACGGTATCGCAATATGATTCTTATCTTGTACTTTTCTTGGTCTTATGAAGGTTACCATTCTACGGAGCCGCTTTGAATTTATCTGTTTTTGGAAGTTCGCCCGCAGTTTTTTGCTCTTCTTCTTTCCTCCATTCCCCCCAACCTCTACACTGGAAGGGCTATGCAACCCATTCAGCCACCCATTGCCCGCATCCAGCCTACTGAGACTCCCCTGCACGGCGTCGTTCTACGCGACGACTACGCATGGCTCCGCGACAAGCAGAATCCCGAAGTGTCGAGTTATCTCGAAGCTGAAAACGCCTATTCCGAGAGTCTTATGATTCCCCTGGCTGGGCTGCGCGAGGAACTGTACGGAGAGATGCTTTCGCACATTCAGCAAACCGATGTCTCGGTTCCCTACCGGGAAGGCGCATGGTGGTACTACACCCGCACCCAGGAGGGCCAGCAGTATCCGATTCACTGTCGAAAAGCCGGTTCTGCGCTGGCGATGGACGAAAATGCACCCGAAGAGGTGCTTTTGGACGGAAATCAGCTCGCGCAAGGGCACGCATTCTTCGCCATCGGCGACACCGACGTCTCCGACGACGGCCGCTGGCTGGCCTACACCATCGACACCACGGGCTTCCGCCAGTACACCTTGCAGATCAAGGATCTGACGGTCGGCGAGACACTTCCCTCACCCGCCGAGCCGAGTCACTTGCAGCGCGCCGGTTCGGTAGCCTGGGCCGCCGATAGCCTCATCCTCTTCTATACCGTCGAAGACGAGGAGCAGAAGCGTCAGTTTCAACTCTGGCGGCACACTCTGGGGACGCACCATAGCGAAGACGTACTGATCTATCAGGACGACGACGAGCGCTTCAATATTGCTGTGGGGCGCACACGCGACGGGGCCTATCTGATTCTGGAATCGGCCAGCCACACCGCCAGCGAATCCTGGGTGCTGCCCGCCTGGCAGCCCACGGCGGCCTTCAGTCTGATCGTGCCCCGCGAAGAGGAGCATGAATACTCCATCGACCACCGCAACGGCTTGTGGTTCATCCGCACCAACGACCAAGGGCGCAACTTCCGCCTGGTGACAGCGCCGGTGGCCACGCCCGGCCGCGAGCACTGGAGCGAGCTCGTGCCCCACCGCCCCGCCGTTATGCTCGAAGATGTTGAACTATTCAAGAGCTTTTTTGTCGCCTGCGAGCGCGAGGACGGTCTGCCCCAACTGCGTCTCTATCGCTTCGATGGAGAGGGTCCGCAGATCACACCGGCCGGCGAGATTTCCTTTCCCGAACCGGCCTATAGCGCCCAGCCGCACATCAACCGCGTCTTTGACGCCGCGAATTTCCGTTACGCCTATCAATCCCTGGTGACGCCAGCCTCGGTCTACGCCTACGACCTGGAATCGGCCGCTTCTACGCTGCTCAAGCAACTCGAAGTCCCCGGCGGCTTCGACCGCACACTGTACGGCAGCGAACGGCTGCACGCGACGGCTGCCGACGGCACGCAGGTTCCGGTCTCGATTGTCTATCGCAAGGACCGCCTTCAGGCGGGCCAGAATCCGCTGTATGTGTATGGATACGGGTCCTATGGATACTCGCTGCCGCTGAATTTCAGCTCCAACCGGCTCAGCCTGTTGGACCGCGGCGTGGTGATGGCCTACGCCCACATCCGCGGCGGAGGCGACCTGGGCAAACCCTGGCACGACGCCGGCAAGATGCTGGTCAAGCGCAACACCTTTACCGACTTCATCGCCGCCGTCGAGCATTTGACCGCCGCGAAGTATGGCGACCCCACACGCGTGGCCATCGAGGGCGGCTCGGCGGGCGGATTGCTGATGGGCGCGGTAGTCAACCTGAGGCCCGAACTCTTCCGGGCGGTGGTCTCCCATGTTCCCTTTGTCGACGTGATGAACACCATGCTCGACGCGACCCTGCCGCTCACCGTGCCGGAGTACGAGGAATGGGGCGATCCCAATCGGGAAGAGTATTTCAGCCTCATGCTCAGTTACTCGCCCTACGACAATCTGCGCCCGGCGAGTTATCCGGCGATGCTGGTGAAGACTTCGCTGCACGACAGCCAGGTGATGTACTGGGAGCCGGCCAAATACGTGGCCAAACTGCGCACCCTCAAGACGGACGACCATCCGCTGCTGCTGGTCACCAACATGCAGGCCGGCCATGGCGGTTCCAGCGGCCGCTACGATTATTTGAAGGAGATTGCATTCGACTATGCCTTTCTGCTGCGCGAGCTGGGAATCGCGTGTTAGAGTGGATTCGGCTTGATTTGCCGGAGACTAACTATGATTAGATTGAAGAGCTTTTTCTTCTGCTTGGTTCTTGCTGCGCCCTTGGCGGGGGCGCAGCCAACGCCCGCGAATTCCCCAAAAGCGACGCAGACGGAGCGCGAAAAGGTCTACCTCGTCCAGCCGGGAATCACCGCACCCAAATTGCTTGCTCCTGCGCTGCTCGAATTGCAAAAGCAGAGATGCAAGTACAAAACCAAGAGCGACGTACAGTTGAAGTTTCTGGTGGATAAAGCGGGACGGCCTAACTATATAACCTTTCTTCACCCTGCTGGCAACGATCTGGACCGATTCGCTCTGGAGGTCCTTTCCTCCGACCGCTTCACGCCAGCCATGAAAGATGGAGATCCCGTGGTTGTCGCCACCGCTATGGAGATCGAGTTGCTTGGCTGCGCGGAGATAAAGGCCTTGCCAAGGTCTTCCCTTTCCTCTCCGCCTCTGCAGTTGGGTGCACAACCGAACCAGCGGTTTTTGCCCTTGGAGGAGGCGCCGGAATACACCGCTTTCTATGCAGAGGATCTATTAGCCTCTCCAATCCCAGCAAGTGTGGACCATTCGACTAAAATCGGCGGTTCCATCTCCGAGCCTAAAATGATCTTTTCTTCAGATCCACTGTACACGGATGAGGCCAGGAAGAAGAGATTGACAGGCATTGTCATTGTTCAGGTGATAGTGGATACGCATGGAATGCCTCAGAATCCGCGCGTGATCAAGCCTTTGGGGATGGGCCTGGATGAGAATGCGCTGGATGCGGTTCGCCGCTATCGCTTTCGACCTGCTTTCAATCAGGAGAAAGGCACACCCGTTCCGGTGATGATCAGCGTCAGTATCAGTTTTCATCTGTATTGAGATTCCCCGGATGCATAATTGAGGGCAGCCAGCCAAGAACAGCAGCGCCTCCCAGGTGCGCTCCCGTCGCTGTTTTTTTGGCAACGGCGCACTTCTCCGCCAGCGCGAACAGCACCGCACAACACCTCACGGCTGCCCGCACCACTTTGTTCTCAGGCTCCTTTGCTTCGCACGGGCAGGGGATGGCGTCGGCTGCCACCGGCTTGGGGCGCAGAGCCGCCAAGCCGGAGGAATGCGTGCTGTATTATTTGCTGAACTGAAACCAGTTCACATTCGAGATGCTGTTACTACTGCTTTGGAAGACAACGTAGAGGTTGTGGACCCCTGTAGCCCCAGTAACACTGGCTGAAGTGGTGGTCCAACTCTGCCAGCCGCCGGTGACTGGCAGCGTGACAGTACCCGCCAGCGGGCCGGTGAGGCTATCGAGGTGGAACTCCGCCGTGCCGCCGTTTCCGGCGCTGGCCGAGCGTATGCTGACGCTGCTCACCCCGCCGCCGAAGTCCACGTTTTGGTACTCGGCATATGACCCTGGAGTGATGTAGCCCAGGTCGTAGACTCCGCTGGTGTCTTCCTCTTGCAGGCCGCTTTCGCTGCTGTAGCTGGAGCCTTGTATCTGCGCCGTCGCCACCAGGTTGGGTGTGCCGGTCTGGGTTCCGCTCCAGGTGAACGTGGCGGCTCCGTAGGCGGGCAGCGTGTAGTTGAACGAATAACTTCCCCATTGCACCTGGAAGCTCTGACTGGCGTTCGAGTCGTTGAAGGCAAACAGCGCCTTGGAGCTATCCGGGTTGAGAAAAGCCACGCTGGCCACGGTCGCGGTGTTACTCGAATAAATGCGCTGCGCGCCCGGCAGCACGTATTTGCTGAAGTGACCCAGCGTGTAGTATTCGATGTTTTTGGTTACCGCGCCGCTCTGGCTATTGACTGTCACGATCGGCGTACAGGTATTGCATCCACCCAGGCCTGCATTTTGGGTCAGATCGGGCCCCAGCTTCTCGTTCAACGCCAGTCCCCACTTCACATACGCCTTAGCCGAATTACGCAGCACCAGGGGGATCTCGATGAAGTCGGAGGTGTATTGATTGCTCACCCAGGTTCCGCCGGAGTGTTCCGTCATATATTGGCCCAGCGAGGGATAGAGATTCTGCACCGTCTGCTGCGCTCCCGGTGTTCCTCCGTAGCCGTGCCAGGCCGCGCCTGCCACTTGCGTCAACTGCTGCGCCGTCAGCCCGGCAAAGACCGTCTCCGGATAGGAGGGAGTATCCCAATTGTGGTCGTAGACCAGCACCTTGGTAGTGAGATTGGCGCTGCTGAGCGCCGGCAGCACGTAGCCGCCGAGCAGGCTGAGTTGGGTGGTTGCACTCATGCCCATGCTGGGGTAACTGGTGGTGACGTTGAGCGGCTCGTTCTGCAGCGAGATATAGTCGATGGGCACGCCCGCCGCCGCATAGGCCTGAAGATAATCGACAAAGTAGCTGGCAAAGGCGGTCTCGTTCGGCGCGGTCATCAGCAGCGTACCGCCCAGCATGGAAACCGGGCTCATCGAGGTGGGGTCTTTCATCCAACCCGGCGGGCTCCATGGATTGGCCATGATCTTCATCTGCGGATTGAGCGCCCTGGCCTGCTGTACCAACGGAAGAATGTAACTCCGATCGTGCGCAATGGAGAAGTTCGACAGGCTGGGATCGCTCTGGCTCACCGCCATATCGTCAAAGGAATAAACCGAAATCGCCAGGTCCGATGCGCCCATTGGGTTACGCATGAAGCTCAGGCCGATGCCGTTTCCGTTGCGCGTAAACAGGTCGCTCAACGTCGCGTTCAGCGCCGAAGCGGGAACCACTTTCTCCAGCAGATAGGCCGAGGAGTCGGTGAACGCCGCGCCGAAGCCTTCAATGGATTGGTATTTCTGATTCTCGTCCACCAGCAGAGGATTGCTGTTTGCCGTGGTCGCCGTGAAGCTCACGCTGGGTTGCGGCGCCATCAGGCTGCTCTCGTCCATGGTGCTCAACACCGTCGAGACGGCAGGCCCGGCAATCAAATAGGCGCCCGTCGCGGTGGGGCTCTGCGCATCGCCGCTGGCCGTGGCGATGGCTTCAATGGTGGTGTCGACGGTGACGGCAATGGTTCCGTTGTACTTGGGCGATGAGGTGGTAGGGGTAGTGCCGTCGGTGGTGTAGTAAATGGTCGCGTTAGCGGTAGCGTCGGAGAGGGTCACGGATTGCGGCGCGGTAAAGGTTCCCGGCGCAGGCGAGAAACTGGGCGCGGCCGCGGCGGGCAGGGTGATGGTATACGTCCCGCTGGCCGTCGAGCTATTGTTGTAGCCCGAGGCCTCGGCGATGGCGCTCAGCGTAGCCGTCGCCGCGATCGAGACCGGCGCGGTGTACTTACTCGATGAAGAGAAGGGCGCGCTGCCGTCGGTCGTGTAATAGATGCTTGCGCCCGCGGTAGCATCCGCGATGGTGACGGATTGGGCGGCGGCAAAGCTGCCCGGCGCGGGCGAAAACGAGGGTGTCGCCACGGTCGGTGTTTGTGTCTGCACGGGGCCGCTGCCACTGCTCCCGCCGCATCCGTTCAGCGTAATAAAAAAGGCGCCAATCAAAAAAATCTGTCTACTCATTCCGAAAGACTCCTGGTGCAAGCTGTGGAGCAACAAAGTAAGACCTGCTCCGCTATGACGAGTGGGCCGCATCCAAGGAGGCGGCCCGCTCGCGGTGAAACAACCCAACAACGGTTTTAAAAGTAGAGCTTCGCCGCCAACTGCACAATGCGCGAGTTGCCGCCGCTGTTGAAGTCGCCGAAGTAGGTTCCCAAATGGTCCTTGGAGCCCGCCGGGCGAATGTTGTTGGGGTTGACGGGAACCCAGTTTGAGTAGGGCTGGCCACTGAAGATCAAGCCCCAGATATTGCCGCCGTTGTTGTTGCCGGTGTTGTTATAGGATGGCTGCGCATACAGGTTGCGGCCCCAGAATTGCGGATGGTTGAAGGCGTTGAAGGCCTCCATGCGCAGCTCGATATAGCGCTTATCGCCTGCCGAGATAGGCACCTTCTTGAGCAGCGCCAGATCGGTCGAGTTGGTGCCGCCGCCGCGCAGGTACTGTTTCGGCCAGGGAGCGGGAACGCCCACGTTGGGCATGGTGAATGCCGTCGGATCCACAGCCGCATAGCGCCCGTGGCCCTTTACCGGATTCATGCCCTTCTTGATGTACACCGAGGTCGGTTCGCTGTAGGAGCCGTCGATCATGCGCTGATACCAGCTCAGATCCAGGCCCACCGTCCCCGGCGTGCCTTTGATGAACTGCGAAACGCCGCTCACTTCATAGCGGTCGGTCAGCAGTCCAAGCACCTTGGAGTGGCCCATGTAGTTGCTGAACTTGGGCAGTTCATAGACGTAGTTGACGGCCAGGATCTGCGGCCGGTCGAAGCCCGCCAGTTGGTAGTTGTAGATCTTTTCGCTGATGGTGTTCACCCAACTGCCGTCGTTGTCGGTGCTGTCCAAGGTCTTGCTGAAGGTGTAGGCGCTGCCCACCTTCAGCCCATGGCCGAAGCGCCGGTTCACCGCTTGGCAATGTTGCCGTTTCGCTCGTCCAGGGTGGGCAGGTAGGTCTGCGCGGTGCTGCCCGGAACCAGTTGGTGGTAGTTCTCCTGGCTATAGAAGAAGAACAGCTTGTCGCGATTATGGTTGAACTGCGTCTTGGGCAGCACCAGCGGGCCGCTCAACTGCGCGCCAAAGGTGTTGTAGCGGAAAAGCGGCGTGGGCAGCATGGCACTGTTGGTCTGCTGGGCGTAGTAGTTGCTCTGGTCGTTGAACCAACTGTTGGCGTTCAGGCTCTCATGGCGATAGAAGTAGCGGGCGTCGCCGTGGAACTCCTTGGTGCCGTTCTTGACCGAGATCGCGATCTGCCCGCCGGAAGCCTTGCCGTACTCCGCCTGGTAGTTCGAGGTTTCCACCTTGACTTCCGCGATGGCGTCGGGGTTGATGGTCACCTGGACGTTGCCGTTGTTGCCGTTATCCTCATTCGACACGCCGTCCACCGTCAGCAGGTGGGCGTTCTCGCGCGTGCCGTTGATGCTCATGCTGCCCAGGCCTTCCTTGTTGCTCTCGGCGCCGTTGAAGGTGCTGTTGATGCCCGGAATCAGCTTCATGTCGTCGAGCACGTTGCGGCCGTCCATGAGCAGGTCGGTGAGCTGCTGGGTATCGATCACCGCCGAGCGCTCGCCCGAGGCCGCCTGCAACTGCATCTGGCCGCCCGAGGCCGTCACGGTCACCAACTCGGTGGCCGCGCCAACGGCAAGCTGGAAGTCGCCCACTGACAGCCGCTCTATTCTCTTCTCCTCCAACCGCGCCGGTCAGTCAGCTCTGTGGAAGGTCCCACTCGAGGGCGGAGCGACGCAGCGCCTGCCGGTGGGAACCGAAGACGCCACTCAGCCCGCTGTTTCCAGGAGCGGGAACAAGCTGGCCTTTGTGCAGAGTTCTGCGGTCTTCGGAATCCTGCGCATCGCGGCTTCTAAAGCAGGTTCCCGCGAGGCCGGGCAAACGGTGATCGTCTCCTCGACTGCGGCGGATTCGGCGCCCTCCGCAGCGCCCGGCGGCGGCCAGTTCGCCTTTCAGTCCTGGCGCACCGGCAACCAGCAGATCTGGGTCTCATCGATCGACGGCCAGTCGCTGCGCCAATTGACCCCCAACGGAGGGCCGCTTTCCGGCTCCGGCAGCCCCGCCTGGTCTCCCATCGGCGACCAGATCGCCTTCGATTCCCGCAGTTATGGGCACTCCCACATCTTTGCCATTGCGGCGGCCGGCGGCAACCCCCGTCAGCTCACCTTCGGCGACGTCAACGACATCGTTCCCCGCTGGTCGAGCGATGGCAAAACCCTCTATTTCCGCTCCAACCGAGGCGGCCGCTGGCAGCTCTGGAAGCTGCTCGCAACCGGCGGCGCGCCCCAGCCTGTCACCAGCGACGACGGTATCGCCGCGCAGGAATCCCCAGACGGCAAGTGGCTCTATTACGCGCGTGGCGGTGAGAACGGCATCTGGCGCATGGCAACCGCGGGCGGTGAGCCGGAGCGCATCCTCGATCAGCCTCTGGCCGGGTATTGGGCCTACTTCGCCGTTAGCCGCGGCGGCGTCTTTTTTCTCGATCAACGGCAGAAGACGCCCGCGATTTCCGTCTACGATCCCGTCCATCGCACGACCGCAGTCGTTTCCCGGCTTGACCGTCTTCCGCCGCTCTACTCGGGAATCAGTCTGCTGGGCGACGGGCGCGAACTTCTCATCAGCGACAAGCGCGCCGCCGGCAGCCACATCTCCATCGCGGAAGGGGTCTTTTGAGCTGCCCCTGCCGCAGACGCTTTTGAAAGGGCGCACCTTCTCAGGCCGCGGAAGCAGCATTCTGCGTAGGGTCTATTGATCCTGAATCCGGTGATTCCTTCGCCGCCAGAGGCCCATTCTGGAAGAATAAACAATTCATAATCAACCAGTTGTCATCCTGTGTGTTGTTGTCATCCTGAGCGCAGCGAAGGATCTGCGGTTCGGGCGTCACCCAACGGGAGGGCGAAGAACCGCAGGTTCTTCGCTGCGCTCAGGATGACAAATTCTTGTGACTATGGATGTTATAGGACAAAGAGAATCCTGGACCTGGGGGAGATATGCCGAATTTAGGGAACCTCTGATTAAGTCGGAGAATTGAAGGGTACAGGCTTTAGAGCTTATCCGTAAATAGTGTTCAACTTGATTCCCGATCGTATTTTGTGGTCATGGGGAGGAACTTGCTGAGCGAAGATTTTCTCCAGTATGCCTCAGATCAAATCTTGGACTGTTTCG
>Ga0181520_10008821_pt1 | contig 14179 bp, 14 predicted proteins | sample PEATcosm2014_Bin_29_FD_132451 | JGI IMG/M metagenome (GOLD analysis project Ga0181520, IMG submission 132451) | Peatland microbial communities from MTU Mesocosm Facility, Houghton, MI, USA - PEATcosm2014_Bin02_30_metaG | ecosystem: Environmental > Terrestrial > Soil > Wetlands > Peat | place... | reverse complement strand
CGTTCCGGAAAGCCCTGAGCGCGAATCCAGCGGCGCACCGTCTTTCGGTCCAGACCGAGCTGGCGTGCGGCCCGCTGCTGGGACGCGCCTTGTCGGACTTGCTCCATCACCGCTTCATAGCGCACCAGGCGGCGTTCCCGGTTCTGCTGTTGCACCTGCCTGGCAGGAGTCGGCGTTTTGACTGCGGTAGATGGCTGCTCGCAAGCCGGCTCCGGCGCGGGCTTTGCATCCGCATCTTGGGTGACTTCTCGCGCCACTTCGCTGAGCAGACGATGATGCGGCCGTAGGGCGTCCACCAATGCCTCGCTTAGGTTGTGCAACAAATGCCAACGATCGGCAACCTGCACAGCCTGGGGCGCGGCCCTGGTAGCTGCTTCGGCATACAGACTGGCGCGGTCGCGACTGATGATCTCCGCACCAGGGTGGCGCGCAGCCATTGCTCCGCGCTCTCAGCGGTGCGCTCGGGCAACAGATCAATTACCTTACCGCGTTCCAGATCGCAGAGAATCGTCCCATAACGATGCCCTTTGCGCCATGCCCAATCATCGATGCCAAGCACGCGCGGCGTTGCAGCCGAATTGGACGCGGCTCTGCGTCGTAACTGCCGCAGCAGGGTCGAGTCGCTGGCAAGGATGCCCAGTTGCACGGCCAAGCGCGAGCCTGCGGCCCCGCCCAGCGCCAAGGTGATCAGCTCCAGCGCCGCACTCTGTCGCCGGGTGCGGCGACATACCACGGCGCCGTTTCCGCCAGCCGCTCGGTGAATATCCGCTGTCCGCACTCATCGTTATCGCAGAACAACCGGCGAACGCGCAGCTCGATCCGAACGGGAATCCCCTCCCAGGGCAGATCACTCAATCGCCGCTGGTACCAGCTATGCACCCGGCGAGAGGACCGCCCGCACGCCGGACAGACGCTCTCCTCCCGCACTGGCCGCAACCTCATGATGAGACGGCCGCGCCCTTGAGCCGCAAGTTCCCCAAGAACGACTTCGCCGGCGTCGGGAACCAACGTCCGCTGTCCCATGGCCGTGGCGGAAAGTCGCCAACGCTTGGTTCACTTCTAGCCCCAATCACCTTGCCGGCAAAGTACCAGCATTGGTTCACCAAATGTGAGGAAGAGCCATTTTTCAGTTGACGATGACATTGCATCAGCAGCGGGGCGTGAATGGTGAATGGAAGGGATGGAGCGAAGTGCGACGGTGCAGCAAAAGGGGCCAAGTGCAGTTGAGAGGGATGTGGGGATCAAGCAGGCTGAAGGGTTACCAAAGTACTTTCGAGAATGGGACTTCCTCGCAAGTACCGGTGCGCTGGATCACCCGACCTACAGTCCCAGGCGTTTGCCGCGTTCCCGGCAAAGACCGGGCGCATGTCATCGTCGAAATCACGCTCAGCTTTGATCGATTAGCATTGGCCAGCACCACGGGAGTCTTTCCCTTCGGCACATAGCCGCGGCCACGCACATCATCTGAGCGCAGCCCTGTATCGTCGCCCCACTGAATCTCCGCACCTTCTTGCTTGGCCTGCACAGCGATCTTCGGGTACTCCTCGTCAACCCACTTCCGAACCGACTCGGGTGACTGCTCGTAGGCTTGCCCGGATCGCTCTATACTCTATTGCAAGTCCTCTCAGTAACTCTGGTCGAAAAATCTCCAACTCACAGGTGCTTCAGCACAAAGGCTAAACAAGTCAACTTAATGGCGATCCCAAACAACTGATTCTGTGCGACTTGTGGCCATACAGCAGTGGCTTCGCGCATTCCATGATGATCAGTCCGCGCTCGGTGACTGCAAGGGCAAGTGGGCTGTTATGATCGAAATGCTGATCTATTTGACAAGCTTTTTCCGCGAACCGATGTCAGCGCCCAACAATCGGCGACAGAAGGACAGAGAATTGCTTGGCCGACACGGTGGCGCCGGGCAGGGATATACAGGAGATTGATCTCGCGGGGTATAAGGCAAGAGAGCGTTTCCATCTGACGAATATTCAGAAGAAACGATGAGTTCTTGCGTTGTGGAGGTCCAGATGGGTGCCAGTTCGTTTGTCTCCGAGAGTCTTGATACCACAACGATGGGTCGCAGTGCGGACCAATCCGAATACGGCAATGAGGACAGGTTCGAAGGACCAGGGACTGTCCGCAGTTCGGCGCTGGCGCCTCATTCCCTGCGCCTTGTGGTTATCCGGCGGCTGAGCTCCTGGTCGCGGTCGGGCGCCAAGCGCCTCTTCGACTGTGCATGCGTTCTGCCTTTGCTCATCCTGCTCATACCGGTCCTGCTGGCGATCGCCTTGGCGGTTCGGCTGACCTCGTCTGGTCCGGTTTTCTTCCTGCAGAAGCGCATGGGCCGCAACGGCCAGACCTTCACGATTCTGAAGTTTCGGAGCATGATCCACGTCCCGGAGAAGGCTCATAACGCGGTCACCACGGCCGCAAACCAGGCATTCACCCCAATAGGTGCATTTCTGCGCCGCTGGAAGATCGACGAATTGCCCCAGTTGCTGAATGTGCTTGCCGGAGATATGAGCCTGGTAGGGCCCCGGCCCAAGATGCCGGAGCACATTGTTTCGAAGCTGCCCTGCCGTCCAGGGATCACGGGTGCGGCCACCATCGCCTTCGCGCGCGAAGAGGCGGTCCTCGATCAGGTGCCCGAGGAAGATCTGGAATCCTTTTATCACGAGGTGGTTCTTCCCGCCAAGCGCAGACTGGACGCGAGATACATGGCCCGTGCCACGTTTCTTTCCGATCTCAAGCTCATTGTCAAGAGCGCGTTGCGCCGCTGGGACACATCGATTCTGGAAGATCTGCTGAATACCGGGACTCTCGCTGCACAGGATAGAACACTGCCATCGGGCGCGCCTCACCGAGAAGCAGCCTTGCTCTCCTCCAAGACCAGCGCCTGATCGAAGCGGCTTCCGATCATCTGGCGTGAGCGAGCCCAAATCGCTGCTAGCCGCCGATGCCGGGAGCTACCTACCCGAGCCGCTACTGTCCGTTCCAGTCAGCATTGAAGCCACGCCGTGACGCAGGGCTGGTTCCAAATTAATTATGCGGCAAGCAAGATTGAGATCCACCCCTCGGGTAAGGTCTTCGTGCCGCATGAGACAGCTTGCGGCGGTGGCGCATGCATTGGCCTGCTTCTGAACCACTTGCCGACTTTCTGCCGGCAAGTGGTTCGGAGCGGAGGAGAAGTCAGCTCAAGACATTGCCGATGCTGACAGAGGCCAAATTCCCGTCGAATCTAATGTATCAGCCCCTCAAAGTGGCCACTTTTGACTGCCCCCCGAGGAGTGCAATATACTATCAGGACATCAGGCAAAAGGTAGGACTCTCCAGATACCTAGAGCGATCTTCACAAGATAGATCGCAGAATTGAAGATACGGTTTGAAAGTAATCATCCAAATCCCCTGCTTTTGCGAAGAAGCCTCTCTCCCTATTACTCTCGCTGCACTCCCTCGAACCCTTCCTGGCGTAGATGCCGTTGAATGGATGATTGTCGACGATGGGAGCACTGATCGGACCGTGGCCGTTGCGGAAGAGTTGGGCGTTCAGCACATTCTTCGCCTTGGACATCACTTGGGACTGGCGCGCGCGTTCGAACTCGGGATCCATTCTGCGTTGCGAATGGGAGCCGATATTATCGTCAACACTGATGCGGATAATCAGTACTGTGCGGATGACATTGTAAACATCGTCGCACCGATTCTTGCCAACCGCGCCGATATTGTGATCGGGGCCAGAGCAACCGGCCAGATCCCCCATTTTTCTTTCACCAAACGGGTTCTCCAGAAGACCGGTAGTTGGGTAGTTCGCAAGGTGAGTGGGGCGAATGTGATGGATGCGCCGAGCGGCTTCCGAGCATTCAGCCGGGATGCGTGCCTCAGTTTGCACATCTTCAGCCGTTATTCCTATACGATCGAAACAATCATCCAGGCGCGACTCAACAATTTCCGCATTCTCTCCGTCCCTGTGCGCACCATGCCTGATTTGCGCCCATCCCGTCTCGCGACAGGCATTCTCCAATATGTCTTTCGTTCCACGGAGACACTCTTCAGGGTCTTCGTGATCTATTACGCGTTTCGATATTTTCTGGTGCTCAGTTCGATCAATTTAATGATGGGACTAGCCCTCGGAATTCGGTTCCTTTATTTCATGAGCTTGCACAATGGGGGCGGGCATATCCAATCACTGCAGCTTTGCGTCATTTTTTGTGTGCTTTCCTTTATCCTGTTCTCACTTGCCGTGCTCGGGGACGTGATCGCCGTGAACAGGAAGTTGCTAGAGAAGATTGACCTGAGCATCAACCTTTCCGATTTGAAGAATTTCAAGGAAGAGTGAGAATGGGAGATCAAATTGGCCATGGCGGGATTCTCTCGGGTGCATTGAGTCAATGGCGGATCAGGCGAGTGTTACCATATTTGTTCGGAGATGTTCTCGACTTCGGCTGTGGACGCGGGAACCTCGCGGATTTCGTACCTTCATCGCGATATCTCGGCGTTGACCTGGACGAGGAATCCCTGCAAATTGCGCACGCCTCCCACCCTCACCATCGCTTTGATCGATGCATCGGTACTGGATGCAGCTTCGATTCCATTGCGCTTCTAGCTGTGATCGAACACATTGAGCAACCCCTTGAACTACTCAATGAGTTCGACTCGGTCCTAAGGGAAGGGGGGAGTATTCTGCTCACGACGCCGCATCCAAGGTCTGACAAAATTCATGGTTTTGGCGCGCGCATTGGACTATTCAGTAAAGAGGCGCACGAACAGCATGTGCAGTTGTATGACCATGAAGCGCTGTCGAGAGACGTAGCGAAGGGCAAATTCCGCATCGCCTCTTTTCAGCGGTTCATGTTCGGCGTGAATCAACTCTTTGTCCTGAAACGGAAGTAGAATCTATTGCATGTCTGCCTGTTTCCAAGTGTCCTTCCGGCAAACAGTGGTAATGCGATAGATCCGTCCAAAGGCACTTTGGTTACTTGCATCCAAGACAAGTTCCGATTTGAACTCACCCCATTTCGAGAGCGAGGCAAGCATCGCGACGTCTTCGCCTTCGGTGACCGGAATGAAAGATTTTCGCGGATAATCAAAGACCGCATATACGGTGAAGTTCTGAGCGTAATTGTGCAATCCTGCATCAGGAGCTATATACCGCAATCCTCGAATGGCGGCCCATTTCCCGGATGTCGATCGGGCCGAAGAAAAGTACACCAAGCGCGATTTGCCCACATCGAGCCCCGATAAGAAGTTATCGAGCGACGTGTATGTGGACCCGATATTCGACTCGGCCCGATACAGCGACAAAGAAGGTGATGAAATGTGCGCTTTGCTGCCGATTTCATGCAGAAGAGCGATCACAAGAAAGAAGGATACCATCACGCCCATGAATAGGCGCGGATGTCTTTTGGCCATATTGACCTGGCGGGGAAATAGATAACGGATTCCCGCAAGAAAGCAGGAGATTATCAGAAATTGAAAGGGAAGCAAATAACGTGCTGTGCTTGTAGTAATTGGCATCACGACAGGAAGAGCCATCAACAACAGCCATATCTCTGGGTGAAAGACGTTCCAAAGACGGACTGCCCCAATTACGATCAGAGCACTTATTCCGCATCCTGCGACTGACACGAAAACATCGCGCGTAGATGCCGTCCAATTGAACAACAGCATGGTCGAAGTAAATGAGTGGCTATAGAGGTAATAGAAGGACGGAACGATCTGGCAAGGAATACTTATAGCTATCAGATTCATGACCCAGTCAGACCACCGAGTCATCGACACACGCTGCATCCATATTGATCCATATGCCAGGAACGTCCTCCAAGTAAAGACACCGGCAACAACGATAAGGACGCCGAATGCGGCCAGAATGTAGTTGAGGTTCTTGATTGGCTTGTACCGGAACTTGGGAAGCCAGCAAAGCGCCGCGTAGAAAGGAAGAAGAAGCCCAAGAAACTTGATCGATGCAGCGATCAGCACAACAATCATGATGAATCCGAGTTTCAGATCAAACCGGATATCTTTGGAAGAGTCTCGCAGAGATCGAATTGCGACTATCGCGCCACAGAAGAAGAGGTAGAAGAGAATGTCACTTAGCGGGAGGAAGACATTCATTTCCCACGCTGTAGAAAGCAACAACATGCTGAACATGCAGAATATAGAGAACTTTTTCAATCGTGGAGGCACGCCAAGGCTAAGAAGATAGGAACCTATGCACCCAACGCCAAAGAGCATTGCGATGTTGGTTATTTGAATCAGGCGGAGCTGAATAGCGAAGTTGCTGGACGCGGCGATGAACGGTATTCGAAAATAGCCAGGCAGGCCCACATAACGATATGGGGGGATATTGTCTGCGAGTCTTGCCGCAGTAGTGTGAAGATGAAGCAAGTACCATCCGTGTAAATAGTAAAGAAGGGAGTCGTCATACAGCATGCTGTAGAAATAGTGAATATCAGCAGCGAAAATCAAGCCAAGATAGATAACTGCCCACGCGAGGCCTACAATTGCCAAGACCCTTTTTTGCGTGTGTAAGAACGCAGAGAACGAGATGACCTGCTCTGGGAGATCGGAAGACTTGCGGCGCCCCTGCATAGATTGGCTATCCAGTTCGATCCTCTCGTTAAATGTGATCTTGGGCAAGTGCCTGGCTCACAAGCTTCCTGAGATCAATCATTTGTTCTGCAGAAGCCATAGAACATAAGTCCATTGTACGCTGATGTAACGGCTGATCACGAGCAAATCATCCGGGTTGGTCGGGGAAAGGAGATTTGAACTTCCGCCCCTTGTTCAGGCGAAGATTTCATCGGTGCGTCTTTGAAGCTCGTTGCGTTCCCTTTTGGTCAAATTTGTTTTTTGTCCTTTGCGTAAACAGAGATGAGAAGGGGGGAGACGCATCGTTGCGCCGGATGCTGATCGCCCGCCGTCCTCCACGCTTGCCCATGCCACTGCTGCCCACTCGAACCTGGCGGAATCCGCCTGTGCCCGGCATGATAGCGCCGCACGCCGGGTCCGCAGCCACAATTGCAACGATTTCCTCACGGTCGGTTTCAGTGAATTCGCCAGAACTTAACCGGGGTGAACTGCTTAACGCCGATTTGAAGCAGCATGTGACCAAAGTTGCTCCGCCGAGAAACAAGATCGCTGTCACTTGCACCGCCGTAGGCGTCCCGCGCAGCATCCAGAAACAGCCCGGCAGGTTCTGGATGCTACTTCGGCCAAAGTGACGTCGCCTATGCGGCGTAGGTCCCACTCTCCAGGGCCGGATCAATAAGCAGAGGCTCCTCAGACGCACGGCAGATGAGAATAGTTGCATATATTATGGGCCGGATCAGTAGACATAAGAATTCACCTTTTCTAGAGCAGGGTCGCACCGATTGTGGGGCTAAACATTCAAATCAGAGATTCGATTCCTTCTCCACATGCTAATTCCCTCAAATACTGCCTTCTGCTTAGTGCAATATGCCTTGAAACTTACCCGGCGGCACATAAGACAAGACGCAAAATAGAGTTGGTAGAATACGAGCATCACAGCAGAATATAGCAATCCAAGATGCTGCAGCATGAAATACACCCGGTTCCTGGTGCAATAGCGATGGCTAAATGGAGAATCCTCACCGCCCGTGAGGCGCCCCACTTTATGGAGCAACTTCGCTTCGGGTAGGTACAAGAGCTTGATGCCAGCCTTCATCGCACGGTACATGAAATCTACATCATCCATGTAGACAAAGTAGCTCTCGTCCATCAAACCAACCTTGTCGAAGACCTTACTTTTGATGAGTACGCAGCAGGTGGGAACATACGTGACCAGCCGCGCCTGGTTGCACTGTCCCGCATCTAGCTGGTCCGCCCCAAAATGCATCGCTCGGTAACCGAGCCATGACTGAAATGAGCCTCCAGCCGCCCAAATGCGCTCTGGCTCGTCGAAGTACATCATCTTCGGGCAAATCATTCCTACCCCATGCTTTTCGAGCCCCGCATCTAGCTGCGAAAACAATTCCGCATCGAACTCGGTGTCATTATTGATCAGCAGGATAGAACTGCAGCCAGCTTCAAGCGCCGCAAGGATGCCCTGATTGTTCCCCCCTGCGACGCCACGATTGTCCGGATTGGCAATGATGCGCAACCGCTCATCGGCACACTCCCGCAGAATGCGGACGGTATCGTCTTTCGAAGCATTGTCCACGGCGTACAGAATGAAATCCCGGTGTGTCTGCTTGAACGCACACTCCAAAAATTGCGGGAGAACTGCTCCGCTGTTGAATGTAACGGTCACGAGACCGATCTGCGATTTCCGTGTCACCGTTAAGACCTCTCAAAACACAGACACTATAGAACTTGAATGATGATTATACACCCGCCCTGCTTTCGTTGCCCAGGGCAACACTGCTCGAATAGGGTATTCTGAATCAAGAGTCTCAGCAGATTGCCAGGTTCCAGTGGCGTGGGCAACTCTGATCGCAGCGTCGATTGCCTTGGTCATAATGACCTTCTTTGTTATGCGCCGAGTCCACGAGGTTAGAGTCAAATGCGACATGTTTATTCGGCAGGGAATTCTCCCGACGCTGCTGCCTTTCCTGCCACTCTGTATTTGATTCCTCTGCCGCGAGTGGTATGCGAGGGCCGTTCAGGCCTCTGGCTTATTCGCCGCCTTACCTATGATTGTCGTAATACTGCTGACGGTTTTGTTCGTGAGCTGGAGTGTAGTAGGTGCGCGACGGTTGGAAATCTGAGCAAGAACCCCCATACATCCCATCATCCAGTACGACCAGGCATCAACACTATTCCACTCGAACCCATTGCTTTTCTTCTAGCGAATACCGTTTGACCAAAATAGCTGGCACACCTGCGACCATCGAATAATCGGGAAAAGACTTCGTCACCACCGCGCCGGCTCCGACAACGCAGTGGTCCCCGAGGGTAACGCCTGGCATTATCGCGGACCGGAGTCCAAGAAAACAGTTCTTTCCAATCGTGATATTTCCGCCATGAACGAGGTCTTGGCGCATTATCAGGCCTTGCTCCGGATCGAATCCATGTTTAGTGTCATTCAGATATACATTCTCACTCAGGACAGACCCGTCCCCAATTGTGAGTCGGCCAACAGTCGCCATATGCACATTCGGTCCGATGTATACGTCGTTGCCAATTTCGATCTTCGGCGAGTAACTAACATCTTCATACTCTAGTATGGGCTCCAAAATGGCACCGGTATGGATCCACGTATGGTCACCGACGCTGATACACCGCGAATTGCAAATAAGTCTTGGATTCATGATGGTGGACCCGTAGCCGAAGTTACCAAAACAATGACGATAATAAACATCGCTCATAACTCGAGCAAGAACACTCTTCAAAGCAAACACCTTCTCGGGCAATGGCCTCTTCAGAAATCCGAGAATTCTTCGGCATAGGAGCCTTCTGCTAGATGTCATAGAATACTTGCTCCTGAGTTAGTCAGTTCAATTGAACAGCAAGCCACGCTGCTTCATCTCATCTAAGGAATGTTCATAGTGATTCTCCGGGAGTTCGTTTTCCATCGCCCAGCCCAGGAATCTGCGAAGGCCATCCGGAAAACTCCATTTTGGCTCGTAGCCCAGAAGAGAGCGCGCCTTCGTCAAATCGGCCACCCCGTGGCGAATGTCGCCTTCGCGAAATGCGCCAGTAATCTTAAGGTCCGAGTGATTGCCAAAGAACGCATTGATCTCATTGGCAACCGTTAGGACACTGGATCTCTCGTTCGATCCGACATTGACCGTCTCGCAGCCCTTTACTTCTGAAGAAAGACAAGCAGCGGTCGCATGCACCACGTCTTCAACGTAGACGAAATCACGGCTCTCTTGCCCGTCTTCAAATACCTGGATCAACCGTCCGGCCCGGGCTAGATTGGAAAAAATCGCCAAGATCCCCGTATAGGGGTTTTTCAATGACTGACCAGGCCCGTATACATTTTGGTAACGGAGCGCAAAAGACGGAATCCCTAACACTTTACCAAACATCAGTGCCATCTGTTCTTCTACCTGCTTGGTCAATCCGTAAAACGAAGTCGGCTGCAACGGCGCCGTTTCTTGTGTAAGCGCCACTTTGCAGGCGCCGCCGCAGACTGGGCAGAGCGGATCGAAGAGTCCCGTTTTCTTCTCGGCCGAGCTTCGGGGCGCTGGGTAGACAATTCCATGCTCTTCGCATCGGTAGGCGCCCTCACCATAAATGGCTCGGGACGACGCGACAACAATTCGCTCGACTTTGCGCCTCTGCGACTTGGCCAGAAGCTCGTAAATCAACGCGGTACCACCTAGATTGGTCCGTTCGTAACGCGAGACTTCATACATGGATTGCCCAGTCCCGGTCTCGGCCGCCAAGTGGACGACGCACTCCGTCCAATCCAGCGCAGGCGCCAGTACGGAAGGGTCCGCGACATCTCCGACAACTAGCCTTACATGCGATTGGAGGTCCGGCGCCAGATTCGCCTTTTCAGCATGGACCTGCGGGCAGAAATTGTCCAACACAGTTACTTCATGGCCAATTTCAAGCAAGTGGCGCGTGAGATGAGTGCCGATAAATCCGGCTCCGCCGGTGACGAGAACGTTCATACGAAAGAAACTCCTTTGCAGATTGCAGTCTGCATATCCGCCGAAATGGCCTTGCACTACCGCGCTTGTGAATGAGCCAAGACTAAGCTTGGTGTCAGACAATGAGAATTAAAGCCAATGTGGGGCCAACGCCTCGAATCAACCTGCGCCCGCGCATTACATCTACCTGCTCCTCGACGTTTCCCAAAGTCTATTTTCAAGCTTAACTGCTCGATTTTGGCTGAGGCATCTGGATCGTTCTTAAAATGTGCCCACAAAGCCAGGAGTAACGCAGCAAGAACACCGAATATAAGGCCTGCAAAGATGGCCCTGATGACGATGAGGCCGAGCTTCTGGAAGGATTTTGTGTCGGTCGGGACAGCGGGGTTAACGACCTGAATGAGCGCGCCCTGTTTGGCCTCGTCAAGCTTTGCAACTTCAAACTGGCGCGCCAGAATGTCGAGAATCGTCTCGTTGTACTTGACGTCCCGCAGTTTTTGAAAATATTCGAGGCCAGCCTTGGGAACCTGGACCCTGGGAACAATCAGCCCTCCGCTGGTGCCATCATCAGAGCCTCCCAGTTTCGACAACTGGGCACGCAAGCACTCCAATTCCTGATGTGCTTGCACTACCTGCGAATTCTCGTCGGTGGCGTATGTGCGCGTGCCCTGAATTTGCACTTTTCTTGCTGCCACCTCTGCACGGAGCGATGCGGCTGATTCGATCAGGACGCGCACTTGGCTATCGAGCTGAATCACGCCCGCCTTCTGTTCGGTCAGTTTCATGGCCTCTTCGGCGTTGGCCAGATTATTCTTTGCCTGTTTCAGTTGCTGTTCGAAGAAGAGCCTGCGCAGTGAAGTTTCTATGATCGCCCAATGCTCGGACTGGATGCGAAACTGATCGACAAAGCCATTGGCAAGATCCGCGGCGCGCCGGGGATCTTGGTCCTGGACTGAGATATGGATCATGTCGTCTTTTGCGCTCCCGTCTACGGCGGCGTAATTCTCGAAAGCTTTGCGCGCATCGGAGAGAAACTTCGCGCGGTACTCCCGCATCAGTCCGAAATGTTGCACCATGGCGTCTTCGACAGCGCGGCTCTTGACCATGGCAACGAACATGTCGTTCGGGTTCTTGAGGCCAGGACTGCCTCCGGCCAGCGCAGCCATACCGCCAGGATTTCCGAGCTGGGAGGCGAGCGTCACACCCATCGAAGAGTTCTGTTGCGTAGGCAGCAAAGTCACCGTGGCGGTGTAGCGCGAGGGCAGGACCAGCGCTACAATAATCGCGCCAATCGCGAAGACAGCGGTAACGCCGAGAATAATCCGTTTCCGCTCGGCAAGAACGATCAACAGGTCGATCAGAGAGATCTCGTCATCCTCCCTAACTTGTGCGGCATCGGGGGGGACTACCAAAGAATCGGCGTGCTCTTGCGGCTCGGTAGACGAGAGATCTGAAGGCATTTACTCCTGCCGGGTTCGGATTTGGCTGCGTTTCTGCCTTGATTCTACAGGTTGAGACCTCGTGTCGCCCACTCTGTGCATCGCGGTCTGTTGGCAGGCCGGTGTGAGGCGAGCACGACGACTGCTTCAATTGTAGCAACTATGCTTTCCTCGCTCTCAAAATGAGAAGCTGTTCGTTCAAGCAGCTAAGGGCCTTCGCTTCTGGACAGGGGGAACAATAACATTCTCGAAATAGCTGAATCTTCAGCCGAGGTCGAGAGGCCGGTGTCAAGGCTCTTCGACCGCGAAGGCGGCGTGTCGGACGCGTCCGTGACACCGGACGGAGCTCGGCTACACTGTAAGCGTGTGAAGTTCCTTTCAATTAATGGGATGGTCCGCCGCCTTTATTTCACAGCCGGTGAGGTATAAGTGGTGAACGGAGGAGGTATCCCATGGAACTGCAAACAATCGGTATTGATCTTGGCAAGACGAGTTTTCATCTGGTTGGAGTTGACCTTCGGGGCAGTGTAGTCGTGCGGAAGCGAATGTCGCGCTCCCAACTTTTACATTTCACCTCGAACCTGCGTGTCGAACCGATTGGCATGGAGGCCTGCGGCGGGGCGCATTTCCTCGGTCGGGCTCTGCAACAACAGGGCCACAAGGTACGTCTGATGCCGGCGCAGTATGTAAAGCCGTTCGTGAAGACGAACAAGAACGACTTCATCGATGCCGAAGCGATCACCGAGGCTGTCACTAGACCAACGATGCGTTTTGTCCCCATCAAGACAGATGACCAGTTGGACATTCAGTCGTTACATCGAGTACGTGAGCGTTGGGTCATGCGGCGTACGGCGGTCGTCAACCAGATCCGGGGTCTTCTCCTGGAGCGCGGCATCACTCTTCGCAAAGGGCGGCGATATGTAGATGCAGCGCTACCGGAGATCCTGGCCGATACCACAATAGGGCTTTCCGGATGCCTCCGTGCGCTGCTTGCCCAGCTAAAGCTGGAGTTGGATCAGTTGGCTTCACGCATCGCCGAGGCAGATTGCGCGCTGGCGCGGACGTCTCGAGAGAACGAGGCTTGCCAGCGACTGATTGCGATTCCCGGCATCGGACCAATAACGGCAACCGCACTCATTGCGGCTATTGGCAATGGAGCAGCTTTCCGCAAGGGACGCGAGTTTTCAGCCTGGGTAGGGGTGGTTCCGAGAGAGCATTCAACTGGCGGCAAGCAGCGGCTTCTCGGAATCAGCAAGCGCGGCAATTCCTACCTACGAAGACTGTTTGTACAAGGTGCGCGTGCTGTTATGATGCGCAGGGCCAAGAAGGCTCCTGGCCTCCGTCAGTGGTTGGAAAAGCTTGCCCTGTGCAAACATCACAATGTCGCTATCGTCGCATTAGCCAATAAACTGGCCCGTATTGCATGGGCAGTACTCGCCGGAAATGACTTCTACCGACCCCCCGTGCTAGCCACTGCGTCATCTGCCGAACTGGCCTGCAGATGACGCCTGGCTAAAGCCAGGCTTGGAAATCGCATTCGCGATTCCCACATCCGCAGCCCAGCGACTACGACTACTGATAAGTTTATGATTTTCCGCCAGGTCTGCTGGCGAACGATGAGATGGCACAACGGTCGAACCCGGCGTTCTCCAAACCTGATGTGGGTAAGAGTCTTCCAAGGCTGTTCAATTAAACAGGAAGAGAGCGCAGCGCATTCCATCCTGGCCAGGAATCACTGATCCCACAAAAGGTCGTATACATATGCGCAGACCACCTGTCACCTTCATTTTTCGCTTGCGACAAGGCGGCGGACCATACATACCCACAACTCCAACCTGACTCTGGACAGATAATGACAAGTTGTATTCTGCCTCAAGTCAGTCACTTATGGTCTGCGCTGCGGTCATGGCGAACTGTAAGGTATGGGAAATCCGAGTGGGGTTCAGGCCGCACAGCGCCGGGACTTTTCGGAGCCTCGGTCGAGAGAGTGGATAGACAATGAGGTGGTGGGATGCGAGTTCGAAGATGTTCGCCATTGCAAGCGGCTTCGGCAGTTGCTCGAGCGTAGCCGTCCCGGCAACTACCTTCTTTCAGGATGCGCTGCGGGGTGATTGACTGGAGTCATGGATCATGACAGCCAGTCTGCAAGACGTCGCCGGAGCCGCAGTGAAGCACTCCGCTTGG
>Ga0181520_10008820_pt1 | contig 14179 bp, 13 predicted proteins | sample PEATcosm2014_Bin_29_FD_132451 | JGI IMG/M metagenome (GOLD analysis project Ga0181520, IMG submission 132451) | Peatland microbial communities from MTU Mesocosm Facility, Houghton, MI, USA - PEATcosm2014_Bin02_30_metaG | ecosystem: Environmental > Terrestrial > Soil > Wetlands > Peat | place... | reverse complement strand
CTTTTCTGTGTAAGGACTGAAATTTGATGATATCTATTCGGATATCTCTGCACCAAAATTACGCAATTGGTTTACCAAAGTAGTCCATTATAATTACGTAAACATCAAGACCATTTGAAGGGGAAAGGGATCAAAAATTATACTCTAATAGTTCCAGGTCTATCCAACTTTAGGGTTCGTCAGTTCATCATTATCCGTTCATCATCACTTCATCGCTCGGAACCTCTGAGGAGACCCTTGCGCGCCATCCTCTCCTTCACCATCTTCTTGGCCTCGCCCCTCTCCACCTTGAAGATCTCCGAGAGCAGGTCCAGGGATGCCTCCAGCTCCAGCTCGATCACTGGATCCTCCTTATCATCGCGTCCCACCAAGCTGTTGAGGAGATCTAGGGGCTTTTCTGTGAGCTCCGAGGAGTACTTATCCACCTCTCCCTTATAGATCTTGAGCATGGAATATATGTGGGGCGCCAGGGGCGAGGTGGGATTGAGCCTGCAGAAGGTGTTGGTCTTCTTTTTCTCCTCGGACCGGGACGATGGTAGAACTCTCCTCTCGGTCAGAATTATTTCCAGCCGCTCCAGCTTGCCCAGCTTGTTTATGAGGGTGGTCTGGTTCCAGAAGAGTCCTCCCGAGGACGGCCCCAGATCCTTCCAGATCTGGTTTAGCTGAACCCATCCCCCTTTTCTCTTCAGGTAGACCAGGAGGGACGCCAGAGGAGTCTGGTCCCTCTGAAGGGCACAGTAACGCCTGAACTCCATCAGCATGTACACAGGGGAAGTATAGATGACCCTAAAGCCTTTTCGCCTTTGCCTCTTAAGAATAGGACCTAGCCGAGACTTGGTTAAAGAGATCAGAGTATTCAAGGAGACTTTCTCATAACATCCTACCATTAAGAGGGCAATAGCAGCAAATCGCTGTCTACTGATGTGATTACAGGCTCAAAATCAGGCCATCCAAACGCAGCGACGCACCGTGTGGCAACCGACAATGGGTTTCCACCGCGGCTTTTCAGAGCTCACATTTCAACGGGGCACCAGGAGCCGAGGTTGTATAATCTGTCGCTTCAGCTTGGAAGAGCTGCAGAAAAGAGATATTTTAACTTTCTCTGAGAATCAGATTACAATGTGGACAAGCCTTTTTATTACCAAGACTTTTTATCCATCCCCGACCAAAATATTAAGGCGATCACAATGCAGGCGATAGTTCTCGCTGCCGGGGAGGGCAGCAGGATGAGGCCCCTGACTTCCAGCACGCCCAAAGTAATGCTGCCGGTCTGCGGAAGGCCTTTCCTGGAGCATATAATTCTCAGAGTTGCCAAGGCCGGTATCGATGAAGTGGTCCTAGTGGTAGGATACGGCCAGGATTCGGTCAGGTCCTACTTCATGGATGGAAGGCCTCTGGGGTTAAAGATAGAATACGCCGTCCAAGACCAGCAGCTGGGCACAGGCCACGCCCTTATGGCCGCCAAGAAGCTAGCCCAGGATAAGTTTTTGGTGCTCAATGGCGATGTTCTGCCTGACGTCGAGTCCCTCCAGGCCGTGGTTGGAGCCGAAGATATGGCGGTGGCTGCTAAGAAAGTGCCTGACCCTAGAAGGTACGGCGTTTTTCTGATGCAGGGCGATCACCTCAAGTCAGTGGTGGAGAAGAGTCAAAATCCCCCATCAGACATGGCCAATGCAGGCATATACCTCCTCTACAGGTCCATCTTCGATGCTCTTAGCAGTGCGCCCATCTCTGAGAGGGGCGAGTACGAGCTCACCGACGGTCTCAATGCCCTAGCCTCCGGGGAGAGGATCCTGGTGAAGGAAATCAAGGACTGGATAGAGATCGGCAGGCCCTGGGATATACTGGAGATAAACGCCCTATTGATGAAGGACCTGAAACCCAAAAACGATGGCGAGGTTGAGGCAGGAGTGACCCTCAAGGGCAACGTGTCCATAGGAGAGGGGACGAAAGTTCGATCGGGAGCTTACATAGAAGGGCCAGTGATCATTGGAAAAGATTGCGATATTGGACCCAACTGCTATATCAGGCCGAGCACCTGCCTGGGCGATAGGGTCAGGGTGGGAAATGCCGTAGAGGTTAAGAACAGCACCATCATGAACGATACCAAAGTCGGCCATCTGAGCTACCTCGGGGACAGCGTGGTGGGCCATAGGTGCAACTTCGGCGCAGGGACCATTGCCTCCAACCTCAGGCACGACAAGGGAAATGTTTGGTCTTATATCAAGGGCAAGGCAATAGACAGCGGCAGGAGAAAGCTCGGGGTGATCATAGGAGACGATGTCAAGACCGGAATTCACACCAGCATCTACCCAGGGACTGTAATTGAGGCCGGCTGCAGGTCCAGGCCAGGGGAGGTTCTAAGAGGCTTTGTGCAGAGGCCTGATTGAAAGAGAGACGAAATTTGCTCCGACTGTAGAGCTGCAAGGCCTCCCCAGAGAGCCGATTTTTCTCATGCCAATGGCAAGGCTTTTCAACATTAATTGCAAACTTAACAGCGCGGCTTTGAGGCGCTGCGTAAAAGGGCTAAAACTAGGGCAGGCCGGTGAATAAACCTAAAGGGATCGTAGTGATTGCCTCAAGGAGACCAAAATGAGAGATTTCATTACAATAGCCAAGCCTCTGGTGGGAGATGAAGAGCTCAGAGCCATAGGAGAGGTGCTGAGCTCGGGGATGCTCACCCAGGGGGAGAGGGTCAAGAAGTTCGAGGACGGCTTCTCAAGGTACCTTGGGGTGAAGAACTCCATAGCCGTAAGCAACGGCACCGTGGCCCTGGACCTAGCCGTCAAAGCTCTGGGCCTAAAAGATGGGGATGAGGTGATCTCCCCGGCCTTCACCTTCATAGCCACGGCCAACTGCATCCTCTACCAGGGCCTTAAGCCTGTCTTTGCAGATGTGGACGAGAGGACCTTCAACCTGAACCCTGAGGACCTAGCCGAGAAGATTACTCCCAAGACCAAAGCGGTGATAGGGGTTCACCTCTATGGCCAGCCCTTCGATATGAAGGGAGTGCAGCAGGTCTGCCAGGACCGTAACCTTGCCCTGATAGAGGACTGCGCCCAAGCTCACGGCGCCGAGTACCATGGAAAGAAGGTCGGGTCCTTTGCCACAGGCTGCTTCTCATTCTATCCCACCAAGAACATGACCACAGGCGAAGGCGGCATGATAACCACCAACGACGACGCTGTGGCAGAGCGCCTGCGTCTCATAAGAAACCACGGGGACACCGGCAAGTACAACCACGTCCTGGTCGGATACAACTACAGGATGACCAACATCCAGGGGGCCATAGGCCAGGTCCAGCTGGGAAAGCTTGAGGAGTTCATAGGAAAGAGGCTGGAAAACGCAAAATACCTCAGCAGCCACCTAAAGGCCAAAGGAATTACTCCCCCCTATGTGGCCAATGATGTCAGGCACGTCTATAACCAGTATGTTGTCATGGTAGAGGATGACTTCCCGTGCACCAGGGAGGATCTCATGGCCTACCTCCAGTCAAAAGGCGTGGGCAGCGCAATTCACTACCCCAAGCCAGTCTACGACCAGCCCATCTATAGGGATCTCGGGCTAAAAGGATCGTGCTCCGTGGCCGATGATGTATCCAGGAGGGTCCTAAGCCTGCCCGTTCATCCGTCCCTGAAGAAAGAAGACCTGGAATACATCGCCCAGGCCGTCAACAGCTACGGAGGTTAAGCCCTTGGATATCGGCATCATAGGCGTGGGATCCATGGGAAGGAACCACGTCCGGGTTTACTCAGAGCTTAAAGGCGTGGGAAAGGTCTACGTTTACGATCAAATCAAAGAAAACGCCCAAAGGGTCAGGGATATCGCCGTGCCCTGCGACTCGGCTGAAGATCTCCTGGATAAGGCCGAGGCTGTGAGCATCTGCGTTCCCACTAAATACCACTTTGAGACGGCCAAAAAAGTCCTCCATAAAGGAATAAGCTGCCTCATTGAAAAACCCATAACCTTGACCGTTTCAGAAGGAGAAGAGCTTCTTAAGGTCATAAAATTGGCATCAAGAAGGATAACGGTTGGTGTTGGTCACATCGAAAGGTTCAATCCTATAGTCGGCGAGATGAGGAGGATCGCCACAAGCCCGACCTACGTGGAGATCAAGAGGCACAACCCTACATCGAACCGCATTACCGATGCCTCAGTGGTCGAGGATCTCATGATCCACGACATAGATATAGTCTTCAACGTCCTCTTCAAGGGTGAGAGGGATCACAATTACAAGCTCTACAGCGCCGGAAACGGGAACGTCTGCGAGGCCCTAATATCCTTTGACCGATCGGTGGTAGCCCTCTCCGCCAGCAGGCTTTCCTCAAAGAAGTTCAGGACCTTTTATGCCGAGTCCGAGGACCTCACCACCGAGGGGGACTTCATGGCCCAAGAGGTGTACATCTACAAGAAGCCAGATAAGTATGGCCTGGAGGACGAGAGGTACACCCAGGAGAACATCATTGAGAAGGTCTTGGTAAATAAGGTAGAGCCCCTGAAGGTGGAGCTCAAGACCTTCGTGGACTGCGTGAGCTCAGGCAAGGAATTTCCTGTGACCCCGGTGGAAGGAGTGAGGAACCTCAGGGTCTGCGAGGAGATAAAGAAAGGATTGAGATAAATGGTCTCCTTTAAGGCGCACGAGACTACAGTAGTGGAGACCAAGGATATCGGAGAAGGCACCAGGATCTGGCACTTCGCCCACGTCAGAGATGGCGCAAAGATTGGCAAGGGCTGCAACATAGGCAAGAGCGTCTACGTGGATACCGGGGCCGTGATCGGGGACAACGTCAAGGTCCAGAATTTCGTATCAATCTACAAAGGCGTCGTCATTGGGGATGATGTATTCATAGGGCCCTCGGTCACCTTCACCAACGATCTCCATCCCAGGGCCTTCATCTGGGAGGAGGAGCAAGTGGCTCTCACCCACGTGGGAAAAGGCGCCAGCATCGGCGCCAACTCCACCATAGTCTGCGGGAACGATATTGGAGAGTATGCCATGGTGGGCGCAGGGAGCGTGGTGACCAGGGATGTCCCCCCCTTTGCCCTGGTCTATGGAAGCCCGGCAGAGATCAAGGGATGGGTCTGCTACTGCGGAAAGAGGCTGAAAGAGATCCTGGATAAGTCGGGGGGCAGGACAAGATACACGTGCAGTAGCTGCGGAAAGGCCGTAGAGGTGGTTGACGAGTGGACGAAAAAATAGCCGTGGTAGGCCTTGGTAATGCAGGTCTTCCTCTGGCTGCAGTGATCGCCGACAGTGGCATCGAAGTTACAGGCGTTGACATCGATAGAGAAAGGTGTGGCCTCATAAACGGAGGGATAAATCCCTTAAAAGAGGAGCCAGGGCTGGATGAGCTCATAGGCAAGTACGGAGGCCGCAGCTTCAAGGCCACCACAGACATAAGGAATGCAAGCTCCTGTAACACTTTCATAGTCATAGTTCCATTATTCATAGATCAAGATTATAATCCCGACTTCAGGACCCTGGAGAGCGCCATCAAAGGCATAGGCTCGGTGCTCAAGCCCGGAGACTTGGTGGTTTTGGAGACGACCGTTCCTCCAGGGACCACCGACAATCTGGCTAGAGCCTGGCTCGAGGACACCAGCGGCATGGAGGCCAGCCAGTTCGGCCTTGCTTACTCCCCTGAGAGGCTCATGACCGGATACCGCATCTCCAGGTTCAGGGAGTTTCCCAAGGTCGTGGGAGGCACCAATGAGGAGAGCGGAAAGAGGGCCTTTGCCGTCTACAGCAGGTTTGTAAAAAGCCTGAATATGGTCTCCTCGGCCAGGGTCGCCGAGTTCATCAAGGTCATTGAAGGCTGTTACAGGGACACCAACATCGCCCTGGCCAATGAGCTCTTCAAGATATCCTACAACCTTAGGATAGATTTCTACGAGGCCCGGGAGTACGCCAACCACCAGTACTGTCATATCCACCTGCCCTCCACAGGTGTCGGAGGTCACTGCATACCGGTCTATCCCTGGTTCCTCATAAAGGAGATGGAGAGGAGGGAGAAGTTCGACGACGCCAGGATTCTCAGAACCTCAAGGGAGCTCAACGATGAGATGATAGAGTTCTGGGCGGAGAAAATCATGCTCAATTGCCTCAAGATTGACAGGCCCCTCAAGGATATCGCCATCTGCATCTCAGGATTGTCCTACAGGCAGGGTGTCAAGGAGATCCACCACAGCAGAAATCTAGCTCTGGCCAGGCTCCTGGTGGAGAAAGGCCTGAAGGTCTATGCCTGTGATGAGCTTTTGGGGAAGGCCGGAGTGGAGAAGCTGGGCTTGAGATATCTTGAGCCTGAAAAAGCCGATCTGGTCTTCGATACGTCTGAACTTACGTTTGGAAGCTCAGGCAAATTCGCTGGCAAGGAAAAGATGAGCAAGACAACCGAAGGTCCTGTATGCAGGTGCTGAAGATGGCCAAGATCGCGTCCATCGTCGGCGCGAGACCTAACTTCATCAAGCTGGCACCCTTTTCAAGGGAGATGAGAAAGACGTTCCAGGAGGCCATAATCCACACTGGCCAGCATTACAACTACGAGATGGACAAGGTCTTCTTCGACGAGATGGGCATACCCGAGCCTGATTACCACCTGAATGTGGGCTCGGGGACTCACGGCCACCAGACAGGAGAGATGCTGGCCAGAATTGAAGACGCCCTGGTCAAGGAGGAGCCCGCCGTCGTGGTGGTCTTCGGCGATACCAACACCACCTTGGCAGGGACCCTGGCCGCATCCAAGCTGCACATACCCGTAGCCCACGTGGAGGCGGGCCTCAGGTCCTTCGATAGAAGGATGCCCGAGGAGATCAACCGCGTCCTGGTAGACCACTGCTCTGACATGCTCTTCTGTCCAACGGAGACGGCTGTGGAGAACCTGAGGAAGGAAGGGGTAACCAAAGGCGTGAGCCTTACCGGTGATGTCATGGTGGATGCTCTGAGGATGTGCTTGGAGATCGCCGAGAAGGATTCCAAGGTCATGGAGGATTTAGGACTCAGGCCTAAGGGGTACTGCTTGGCAACGGTCCATAGGGCCTCCAATACCGATGACCTTTCGTGCATCAAGGGCATAGTCGAGGCATTTCAGGACCTGGGAGATGTGGTATTTCCCTGCCATCCGAGGGCTGAGAAATACCTGAGGCAGTACGGCCTTTACGATGGGCTGAAGGCCAGGATCAGGGTAGTCAAGCCGGTGGGATACCTGGACATGCTTATGCTGGAGAAGAACGCCAGGAAGGTTTTAACTGACTCGGGCGGCGTTCAGAAGGAGGCCTACATCATGGGAGTGCCCTGCATCACCATGAGGGATACTACTGAGTGGGTGGAGACGGTGCAGGATGGATGGAATGTCCTGGTGGGGCCTGATAGGATTGCTATAACCGAGAAAGTCAGTAACTTCAATCCCAAGAGCAAGCAGAGGGAGGTCTTTGGCTCGGGGGATGCAAGCCAAAAAATTGCTGAAAAGATTAAGGATTGGCTAAAATAAATGCCATCTCCTTGTACGTTTTCCTCCTTGGACATTCAAGGAATCATGCAAAAAGAGATCGTTGATGCTCCTTGGATATGGGATTCAGCAATCACATTTATAAGTGCTTTCTCAACTCGAGAATCTCGATCAAATACTTTGGTCTCGAAGGATATTTCCCTTAACGGTGGTTTATCTAAGGCTATTTAGATATAGCGAATGCTATCGAAAAATTACAAAAAAAGCGATAAATCAATGAAACTGGACCTCGTAAGGCTAAATAGAGATATATTTTTGAAAAAAGTCATAAAACAAAGTAAATAGGAATCCTCTAACGTGCCCTCTTATCCCCGTCCCATCCCCATCTTAAGATAAATACCTTCTGCGCGCAAAGATAGAAAAGTATTATCACGGAGATCTCCACTATTCATTCTGGTGGCCTGAGTTGAGGATTGCCGTGGACATTGATGGCGTACTGGCAGATCAGAGAGGAGCTGCCCTCCAGAGGATCGAGAAGGAATACGGGCAGAGATATCATAGATCCGAGATCACCCGCGCCAACTGGACCTTCGACGGAAGGGACATACAGATGGAGATCTATAGGCTGCTCAAGGACCCCGAGTACGTCATGGCCATCCCTGTGATAGAGGGATCTCAGGCTGCAGTGCAAAAGCTTGCCGGACGGGACGTGCACGTGGTCACGGCCAGACCACACGAGACCGAGGAGGCCACAAAACAATGGCTAAACAGGCATTTTCCAAGTCTTAAGGGGTACCACCATGCTAGGACGGTAGCCAAGAACTCTGTGCTTTCGGACCTGCTGATAGATGATTTCGATCTGAACATCGTGGGATTTGTCAAGAGCGATCCCCACCGACGAGGGATACTATTTCAGCAGCCCTGGAGCATTAACGACACGGGAATCGAGAATTACTCAGATCAGGTGTATTTCTGCAAGGACTGGCCAAGCGTGCTTAAGGTAATAGATGAAATTGAGGCTGTTTAGATAAAATATCCTATAGACATGTTTTACCCCGATCTTCATTTCTTCCAAGACATCCAACAGCCAAGGCCTCTAAGACAACTGATATGATTTTAAACGATAAAGCAGGATTTTTCAAGGTAATTTGGGCCAAATAGCTATTCGAAAAGATCGTTGAGTATGATAGACTTTTTAATAGAAAATGCAATCATAAATAGGCTACGATAGTTTTATATCTGTTTAGATGGGTTAAGTTTAACTTGTTTCTAGGCCTTAAAGAATATATATCGATCTACCATATAGAATAAGAACTCATTAGCTAATATAGACCTGAAAAAACAGATAATATAATAAGGAGATTCAAAATGGAAGATAAAACTGCTCCGTCACCTGAGATCTACAATCCACCCAGGAATCTGGTAGAGAACTCCAACGTCATGCAGTGGATGAGAAAGAAGGGCTTCTCCTCTGAGAAGGAGATGCGGGCCTGGACCGCTCAGAACTACGTCCAGTTCTGGGACGAGATGGCCAGGACCTACGCCAACTGGTTCGAACCCTACAAGCAGGTCCTCGACGAGTCAGACAAGCCCTACTATAAGTGGTTCGTTGGAGGCAGGTGCAATGTGGCCTACAACGCCGTGGACAGGCACGCCCACTCCTGGAGGAAGAATAAAGTCGCTTATTACTTCATCGGCGAGCCGGTGGGAGATGTCAGAGCCATCACTTACGGGGAGCTGGAGCACGAGGTCAACAAGTTCGCTAATGCCCTGAAATCCACGGGCGTCAAGAAGGGCGACAGGGTTGGCATGTATCTGCCCATGATCCCCGAGCTGCCCATAGCCATGCTTGCCTGCGCCAAGATCGGCGCCATTCACGTAGTTATCTTTTCAGGGTTCTCTGCCGGGGCGGCCAGGGAGAGGCTTCAGGACTCGGAACCCGTGGTCCTCGTCACCTGCGACGGATCCTACCGCAGAGGCAAGCCCGTCATGACCAAGCCCCAGGCCGATGATGCCTTGGAAGGCGTTCCCAGCATCAAGAAGGTCATCGTAGTAAAGAGGAACGGCCAGAATGTGCCCATGAAGGAGGGCAGGGATGTCTGGTGGAACGATTTTGTGGCAGGCCAGTCCATCCAGTGCACCACCCTTCCCCTAGACCCCGAAGATACCCTCTTCATCCTCTACACTGCCGGAGCAGGCGGCAAACCTAGAGGCATCCTCCACGCCCATGGAGGGTTCTGCGTGGAGCCCACCTTCACCATGGCCTGGGTCTTCGATATCAAGGACACCGATGTCTACTGGTGCACCGCTGACATCGGATGGATCACGGGCCACAGCTACATAGCCTACGGGCCCTTGTGCAGCGGCGCTACTAGCGTCATGTACGAGGGATCTCCAGACTACCCTGACTTCGGCAGGTGGTTCGATATCATAGAGCAGTACGGAGTCTCTGTCATTTACACGGCTCCGACCGCCATAAGGATGTTCATGAACGAGGGACCCTCCTGGCCCCAGAAGTTCGACCTCTCCACCGTCCGCCTCATGGGCTCCGTGGGCGAAGCCATGAACCCCGACGCCTTCGTCTGGTGGCGCAGATATGTGGGCAACGGCTTTGCACCCATCATGGATACCTGGTTCCAGAGCGAGACCGGCTGTCACGTCATAGCTCCTCTGCCCATAACGCCCCTGAAGCCCGGCTCCCCGGCCTTCGGCCTGCCGGGTTACAATGTCGAGGTTCTTGATGATGCAGGCAAGCCCGTGGCTCCCGAGGTCCCCGGAAACATAGTCCTCACAACGCCCTGGCCCTCCATGCTCAGGCAGGTCTACAAGGACCCCAAGGCCTACCTAGAGACATACTGGTCTGCCTTCCCAGGCAAGTACCTCTCAGGCGACAAGGCCAGAGTCGATTCCTACGACTACATATGGGCTCTTGGCCGTGCCGACGATGTCCTGAAGGTGGCAGGCCACAGGATCTCCAATGCCGAGGTCGAGGCTACGGCTGAGAAGCACCCGGCGGTGGCCCAGGCTGCAGTCATCGGCAAGCCGGACAAGGTCAAGGGAGAGAACATAGTGGTCTTTGCCGTGCTCAAACAAGGCACATCCGGAGATGAGAAGATGGTAAAGGACCTGAAGAACTTCATCAGGACCACCCTTGGGCCCATAGCCATACCATCTGATGTCATCTTCGTCCCTGAGGTACCTAAGACCAAGGCCGGAAAGCCTGCCAGGACTGTCATCAAGGCCAAGGCATTGGGTCAGCCCCTGGGAGATATATCTTCAGTGACCAACCCAGCAGCCATTGAGAAGATACCGCTCATAATCAAGTGAGCGGCTTCCGTTCTTTTTCTTTAAATAAAAATTAACTGCATCCGCAATCGTTATTCTCGTGGCTGTGGCCACAGCCATCATGGTCGCAGGAGCTGTGGTCATGATCACAGATATCTACATTGCCGCATCCAGCGCAGCCTTCAGGCTCATCGAGAGGCCCACGGACAATGAATCCTGTTCCTCGCTCATCATTAACATAATCCACGATTGTTTCCCTCAAGAGCTCTGCATCCTGGGGACTCATATGGATCCCGACCCCGTTGCTCTTGTAGACCACATCGTCCTTCTCGGGGGAACCCAAAGCCAGCACATAATCAGCTTCTCTGCCATATATGGCCGCAGGGAACATCCGTATAACCATGCCTGGGGCCTGGCTCTTCGTTATCATCGCTGCGGCGGCGTCTGTGACCTCTATCATCGTTAAAGCCTCCAAAGAACTATCTCCCTAAACTGGTATTTAAACGATCTCGTGAAGATTTATTAAGCCAGTAGATCATGGGTTTGATCAATGCTCTGTATAAAGGTACTGTTTCCCCCGATGGCAGCATTGTCCGGCCTCCTTCTTGCCTACAGCTATTTTGTCATGGGGTCTCATTTTATTACCTTCATCTCATGGATGGTCTTAGCCGTATCAATCTTGGCAACCCTGGCCAGTCTCAACTTAAATTTTCCGAGCACTGAAGATGATATGAAGGATATGGAGGCTATCAGGAGGGCCTTTAAAACGGAGATGAAGGGGATTGAGAAAGATATGGTTGGCGAAGCCGAAAGTAAGCACCATGTCTCTGATACATCTAGGGATAGATCCAAGAGGATTCAAAGGTAGTCATTATTATGGGCGTAGATCTTGGAAATCTTGTTAACAAGAGAAAGATAGAGATGATGGATCTTTCAGGCAAGTGGATAGCCGTAGATGCCTTTAACACCCTTTACCAGTACCTAAGCATCATAAGACAGAGGGATGGAACTCCCCTCATGGATAGGTCGGGTAGAATAACATCTCATCTATCAGGTCTCCTCTATAGGACCATCAATCTGGTTGAGGCAGGGGTAAAGATCGCCTTTGTCTTCGATGGCGATCCCCCTCACCTCAAATCCGAAACCTTAAAGGAGAGATCCCAGATCAGGGCCAAAGCCGAGGCTGCCTGGGTGGAGGCAAAAGAGAAGGGCGAGGACGGCTTCAAGTACGCCCAATCTTCATCCAGGCTAAATCAAGCGATTCTGAACGATTCCATGCACTTAATTATCGCCATGGGTCTTCCGGTGATTCAGGCTCCATCAGAGGGAGAGGCCCAGGCGTCCTACATGGCCTCTAAGGGCGATGTCTTTGCCACAGGAAGCCAGGATTACGATGCCCTCCTCTTCGGCGCTCCAAGAGTAGTCAGAAACCTAGCCATCACCGGCAAGAGAAAAGTCCCAAGGAAGAACGCTTACGTAGACGTGGAGCCTGAGATGATCATACTTGAGGATGAGCTCTCCAAGATGGGAATAACCAGAGAGCAGCTTGTGGATATAGGGATCATGTGCGGAACTGACTTCAATCCCGGCCTCCCAAGGGTCGGCCCAAAGACAGCTTTGAAGCTCATTAAGGAGCATGGAGATCTTGAATCGGTATTTAAAGACTTGGACGTTGGGATCGAGAATTACCAGGAGATTAGAGATATCTTCCTTCAACCTAAGGCTATGGATGATTATTCCATCAAAATGAGCAAGCCCAATGTTGATGAAATTATCTCTTTCCTCACCCAGGAAAGGGACTTCGATCAGGAGAGGGTGGAGAAGGCTACGATGAAGCTGGAGGAGGTGTACAGGCGTGGCCAGAGAACCCTCGATCAGTGGTTCTAGCAGTTCTATTTCTGTTAGTACTGGTTATACATCCAGCATCCAATTGAACATGGATTGCATAATTGAGATCATCAGCAAGAGCAGCGCCAAGATCGTTGGCCTCCAGGCCCCTGAGGGCCTCAAAAGATCTCTCCCAAATATGGCTAGGGAGATCTCTGAGAAGACGGGAGCCGAGGTTATAATATCGGGAGATCCTTGCTATGGCGCCTGTGATATCGACCTGGACCTTGGAAAGGAGGTAGACCTAGTCATTCACCTCGGCCACGCGGAGCTTGTAGAGGGCCATGATAAGTTCTTCTACTTCGAGGCCAGCATGCCTGGAGACCTCCAAGACGCCGTAGAGCATTCCATCCCTTTGCTTAAAGGCAGAAAGATTGGAATTGCCACCACCGTTCAGCATGTACATAAGCTCGAGGAGGTTCTTAATGTTCTTCATGGTCACGGCCTTCAGGGTGTTATCGGCCCTGCCTGCGGAAGGGCGAGGTATCCTGGACAGGTTCTTGGGTGCTTTTTTGGCACCGTAAAAGGTCTTGATGTTGATGAATACCTATTCCTGGGAACGGGACGCTTCCATCCCCTGGGAATCGCCTTATCCACCGGAAAGAGAGTTGTGGCCTCAGATCCTGTCACCGGCGAGGTTGCAGAGATCGACCCTGATCCGATGCTCCGGCGCAGATGGGGGGCTATAGCCAGGGCCATGGACTCCAAGAAGATTGCAGTCATCGTATCCAAGAAGCCCGGTCAGAGGCGCTGGGAGATTGCCAGGAAGGTTGTTGAACTCGGCAAGGCCAAAGGCCGCGATATGATGCTGGTATATCTAGATAATATAGAGCCAGATAGGCTACTCAACCTGGGAGTAGATGCCGCGGTCTCCACGGCGTGCCCTAGAATTGCCCTTGATGATGCCGCAAAGTACAACATTCCAGTCCTTACACCCCAGGAGTTTGAGATCGTTATTGGCTACAGAAGAGGGGAAGATTATGAGCCCGATGAATGTCCTTGACCCTGGTTTGGACGATTATATGGTAGCCGAATCTTAAGATAGCAAGAAAAATAAAGAATGAGCTCAAAAGGTTGGAGCAGGTCTTGCGGTAGCCTAAAGCCCCAGATTAGGCACCTAGCTGTATATTCTAGCAACCAGATCTGCTCTTTCCGTCTTCAGTATCTCTCTTCTGGCCAGTGAATTCTGGAAGGTATCTATCTCCTTGCACAGGAAGTAAGTTGAGGATCCATGCCAGATCCTATCTAGATTGGCATCGGCCTGGCCAGATTGGCATGTTTTTGAATGCTAATTTCATTAAGTGTATTTAGAAGTTGAATAGAAACACAAAGCATAGACTTCAGGTGTTTCCATATTTATCGGATATTCTAGAATTGCGTTCTTTATGTCGCTAACGTATATTAGCAGAAAAGCTAAAGCTTTTTTTATTACTGTAACTCTTATAGAAGATAAAGTTAGGTGAATGTGGCAGCGATCTGCATTTCCCGAGGGCTCGCGCACCTGAGTACAGTGCAGAACGCGGACAGGCTTATCTTCTGAGTTCGGGATGGGTTCAGGAGTG
>Ga0181520_10008819_pt1 | contig 14179 bp, 11 predicted proteins | sample PEATcosm2014_Bin_29_FD_132451 | JGI IMG/M metagenome (GOLD analysis project Ga0181520, IMG submission 132451) | Peatland microbial communities from MTU Mesocosm Facility, Houghton, MI, USA - PEATcosm2014_Bin02_30_metaG | ecosystem: Environmental > Terrestrial > Soil > Wetlands > Peat | place... | reverse complement strand
CGTGGACGGTGACATCCGGTTGGAGATCGGCGAGGGAATGGCGGAGCTGGTGATCGACCGGCCGACCAAGCACAACGCGATAACCCCGGACATGGCGCGCAAACTCCAGGCGCTGGCGCGCGAGCTGGACGGGAACGATGACGTGCGCGCAGTGCTGCTGCGCGGCGAAGGTGAGCGCGCGTTCTGCTCCGGCAGCGATCTCAATTCCTTGGCGGCCTATCCGTCGGCCTGGCACTTTCGCAACCGGGTCGAATACGCCCACGTCGTCCGTATGATACGCAAGCCGGTGGTGGCGGCGCTCCAGGGTTGGACGCTGGGCGGCGGCGCGGAAATGGCGCTGGCGGCCGATCTGCGCATCGCCGCCGAGACGACGCGCTTCGGCTTTCCCGAGGTGCAGCGCGGTTGGGTCGGCGGCGGCGGCGCGTCGCAGACCTTGCCAAGGCTGGTCGGACAGGGCCAGGCCATGCGCCTGCTGATGCTCGGTCAGCAGATCAACGCGGCCGAGGCGTTACGCCTGGGCCTCTGCGAGGAGGTCGTGCCGCAGGCGGAGCTGCTCAACCGCGCGCGCGAGGTCGTCCGGCGGTTGGCCTCGTTCAGCCCGGTGGCGGTGCAGTCGGTGAAGGCGGCGGTGCGGATGTCGATGGAGGCGCCACTTTCCGCAGGTCTGGTCTACGAAAACGAGATGAACGTGCTCTGCTTCAGCGCCGGCGACCACCTGGAGGGCATCCGCGCCTTCAACGAAAAGCGCCCCGCGCAATTCGCGCGCTGAGGACTTGAACGGCTTGGCTATTGCCCCAGGAGGAAATCGCGCATCACGTCGAGCTGCGCGGCATACATGCCGCCACCCACCTGCGTCAGGCAGCCCAGGCGGCGCGCTGCTTCGATCAAGGGGGGGACCGCCGGGGCGGTGATCACGTCGCCGACGAACATATCTGACGTCAGCCTGTCCACCTGCACCGGATAAGGATCACCGGCGCGCATGCCGAGTGGCGTGGCGTTCACCACCAAAGTGTAGCCGCTGGGATCGGCCGAACCGACATGCACCGCGGCGCCGCACCTGTCCTTCAGCCGCGCCACCAGGGCATCACGTCGCGCGGTGTCTGTGTCGTGGATGGCCAGTTCGGTCGCGCCGGCCTCCACCAAAGCCAGTGCGATGGCCGAGCCGGCGCCGCCCGCTCCGATCAGCAGCGCGCGCCGGCCTTCCGGATTGCAGCCTGCGGCCCGGATGCCGCCGACGAATCCCTGACCATCGGACATGTCGCCGTGCCAACCGCCATCGGGGTTGCGTCGCAGGATATTCGCCGAGCCAAGGAAATGCGCACGGTCCGAGGCGGTGGCACAATGCGAATAGGCAGCGAACTTGTGCGGCACGGTGGCGATGATACCGTCCAGGTTTCTGGCCAGGCTGGCGCCCGAGATGAACCGGCCAAAATCGGCCGGCGTCACATGCATCGGCACCAGGACGCAATTATGCCCCAAGGCGTTCATGGCCTGGGTGACCGCGGCCGGCGACTTGACCTGAGCGATCGGGTCACCGACGATGTAAAAGACGCGCGTCTCGCCATTCAACGTATAAGTGCTGGCCATGCTCTTCTCGTTATGTCGGACACGCCCACGGTGCTCTGCCTCAGTAACCGAACGCCCATGGCGGCGTAGCCGTAGCCATCACGTCGCTCGCCACCAACAGCAGCCGCTACCGCGCCGACGGGACGCAGGGGAAGTTCGGCCGCCCCTGCGTCGTCAGTAACGAGGTCGGTCAACGCCGGGACTCACACCGGGGTTGCACGGATCGCCTCGATGATCGGCTTGGCGTCAGGATGTGCCTTGATGAAGTTCTCGCTCTGCACTTCCACACGTTTGCGGAACGCGTCACGGTCGCACTCGACGATGGTCACGCCACGCTGGACAAGAACATCCGTTGCCTCCTGCTCCGCGGCCAGGGCGTCCGTGCGCGTGTCGGCAGCGGCGGCTTTGGCCGAAGCGAGGAAGCCTTCCTGCACTTTCGGCTCCATGCGACGGAAAGTGGCCTCGCTCAGGTAGGCGGCGAGAGGGGAGAAAATATGCTTGGTGAGCGAAAAGTATTTCGCCGTCTCGTAGTACTTGCCGGCCACGATGGTCGGCGGGTTGTGCTCCATCCCGTCCAGCACGCCGGCCTGCAGAGCGGTGTAGATCTCACCCATGGCGAGCGGCGTGGCGGCGGCGCCCATCAGGCGCAGGCATTCGGTGATGACCGGATTCGGCAGCGTGCGGATCTTCAGCCCGGCGAGATCCGCGGGCTCGCGCACCGGCTTCCTCGCCAACACGCTGCGCGCGCCGAAATCGTAGGCCCAGCCCACGATGCGGATGCTGGCGCCCTTGATCAGGGCATCCTCGATCGCCTTCCCGGCGCCGGCGTCGAAGGCGCGGGTCTGCTGCGCGTAGCTGGCAAACAGGTAGCCAAGATCCAGGACACCGACGAGCGCCACAAGGTTGGCCGAGATCGACGGGGCCGACACCATCATATCGACGACGCCGAGCTTGACCGAGTTGACGACGTCGATTTCCTGGCCGAGCTGGTTGTTCGGGAAGAACGAAACCTGGACCTGCTCGTCGAGCCCGTTTCGCTTCAGGTTCTTCACCAGGTTGTTGTAGTAGACGCAACCGTTGCCGAATTTCGGATCCTCGGGCTGCGAACTGGACAACTTGAGTTTGATGGTGGCGGCCTGGGCGCGCCCGATGATCGCGGGAGCGGCGGCAACGCCCAGGCCGGCCGCGGCGGCGGCCTGAAGGAACGGACGGCGGGAGACGAGACGCGCCATTGGATGGTTTCCTCATAAAACGGGCCGCATTCTGTTTTCGGCGGCCTAAGAAAACTGTATACGAATCCCTGCCCGCCAACAAGCCACAAACAGGACGCGGTGCCGGCTGCCGCGCCGCCACGAACTTCGCCAACCTGCTAGAGCGGAACAGCATCCGGCAGCCAGCGCGAAATCTCGTCGAGCCGATAACCGAAGCCTGCGCCGTGGACAGACGAGATCGACCTGCCCATTCCGTCGCCGGTAAAGTCCCGGATGGAAGACGGCTTCGGGCGCGGAAGCCTCGGGGTAGAATTGCATGGCGTTCGTCTCGACCCCGGCGATCGTCGGCGCCTGGGCGGCGAGCAGGCAGGCACGGGCGCAGAGGTAGCGTGTCTACCCCTGCGCCGTCAGGTGCGACGATCGGTCAGGTATGACGCTCACGCCGAGGTGGCACGGATCGCCTCGATGATCGGCCTGGAGGCAGGCATCGCCTTCATGAAATTCTCTGCCTGCACGGCGACGCGCTTCTTGAACGCTTCACGGTCGCAGTCAACGACGGTCACGCCATTCTGCTTGAGGATGCCCAGCGCCTCCTGCTCCGCGGCCAGGCCGTCCGATCGCGTGGCGACGGTGGCGGCGTTGGCGGCGTCGATGAAGCTGTCGCGCAGCTTCGGCTCCATGCGGGCGAAAGTAAGGTTGCTCATATAGACGCAGAGAGCATTGAAAATGTGCTCGGTGAGCGCGTAGAACTTCGCTGTTTCGTAGAACTTGCTGGCCAGGATGGTTGGCGGGTCGTGTTCCAGCCCGTCCAGCACGCCGGCCTGCATGGCGGTGTAGATTTCGCCGAACGCCAGCGGGGTGGCGGCGGCGCCCATCAGGCGCAGGCATTCGGTGATGACCGGGCTCGGCAGCGTGCGGATCTTCAGCCCCGCGAGATCCTCGGGCGTGCGGACCGGCTTGCGCGCCAGCACGCTGCGCGCGCCGAAATTGTAGGCCCAGCCGATGACGCGGATGTTGGAGCCCTTGAGCAGGGCATCCTCGATCGGCTTCGCGGCACCGGCGTCGAGCGCGCGGGTCTGCTGCGGGAAACTGTTGAACAGATAGCCGAGATCCAAGGTGCCCATCAGCGGAACGAGGATGGACGCGATCGACGAGCCCCCCACCATCAGATCGATGACGCCGAGTTTGACGGAGTTGATGACGTCGATTTCCTGGCCGAGCTGGTTGTTCGGGAAGAACGAAATCTCGATCTGCTCGCTGATCCCCTTCTGCTTCAGTTGCTTGACCAGGTTGTCGTAATAGACGCGCCCGTTGCCGAATTTCGGATCGTCCGGCAGGGAGCTGGATAGCTTGAGCTTCATGACGGCAGCCTGGGCGCGCCCGATGATCGCGGGCGCTGCTCCAATGCCCATACCAGCCGCGGCGGCGGCCTTCAGGAACGGACGGCGGGAGATGAGACGCGCCATTGGCTTGTTTCCTCATGATAACCGGCCACGCTCTTGTTTCTGGCGGAACCGGGCAGCCTTCACGTTACCGGTATCTGTATACCATCCGCACCATGGCTGACAAGGCCGCCTGTCCGGTGTGTCGGGCGCTTCGCCACGTCCGCCACAGCACACGACGGCCCATCCCGGGATCGAGGAACGGGCGGCGCCAACAAGTCAGCGGCGATGGACCATCAGGTCGTTCTCGCCTTCCTGCACCGTCTTGCCGTGCTGGTTGCGAAGATCGAATGCAAGGGTGACGATACCGCGGTCCGCGTGCCGCGTGGTGCGCTTGCCGACCACGCGGATGGTGGCGCTGAGGCGGTCGCCGGGCAGGATGACGCCGGTGAACTTCCAGCGCCAACCCAGAGAAACGATCCCGGCGAGCACCGTTTGCGCGCGGTTCTTCAGCCCGTCGGCAAGCGCCAGTCCGAGAAGCCCGTGCGCCACGCGGCTGGGGTAGCCCAGACCGCGCGCGTACTCGTCGTCGACATGGATGTCGTAGAAATCGCCGGACAGTCCCGCGAAGGCAAGGATATGCGCCTCAGTCACCGTGATACCGCCGGTCTCCCAGCTCATGCCCTCGACGATATGGTCAAAATCGAGACGACTATCCTGCATTGCAGTTTCTCCGTTTCCATGGTTGACCGATGTGCAAGCTGGCGACCCATCGGGGGAATCCGTGTTCCCTATTTGGAACGCACCTGACGGTCATTACAATAATGTACCATACGCAGCGGCGATATCCGACGCAAGAGTCGTGTTGACACAGAGGAATTGCGTTTGGAATGTCCGCGAGCGTGTTATCGCAGTAACCCGACTGTTTCGGCGGCTGCAGCGCATCGGGCGCGCCGGCCGGAACGGGCCGGGGCAACGGGAGAGAGACGATGCGGCCGATGCTCATCGCCATGGTTGGGCTTCTCGTCCTGGCCGGCGCCGCGCGCGCCGCGGATTGCCCGGCGCTGCCGCCACCGTACGGCGGGCCCATTTTCGACGCCAATGTGCAGTCCTGGAATCCCAGGATCGAGGGCTTGCTCGGTGCGTTGCCGGGCGCCGGCGTCGCGCGCGTCGCCCTCTTCGCCAACAGCCCGGCCGGAACCGAAGCGCGCCGGGACGCCGTGCTCGCCGCGGCGCGCGCGCATCCGGATCTGATCGTGCCCGGCGCGCCGAAGATCGGCTTCATCAGGGGCAATGATCTGCCGGGCGGATACGTCGACGATACGATCGCGGGCGTTGCCGGCGGCACCTATAAATTCGTCGGCGAGATCCTCTACACCCATGGCGACAAGCCGGACCATCCGCCGACGCGGACCGGCGACGTCCTCGTCGATCCCTTGGCCGCGGGAACGGCGCGGCTGCTGGCGGGCCTCAAGGGTCGCGCCGCGCCCCTGCTGACGCATTGGGAGGCATGGGCCTGGGAGCGCGACTGGCCGCGCTTCGACAAGCTGTATGGCGCCTGGCCGGAGCAACGCTTCGTGGTGCCGAGCCTGGTGTATGGCTCGCCCGACAAGGCGGAGACGATCCTGTCGGCGCACCGCAACGTCTGGGGCATCATCTCCCGCCTGGTCGATGGACGCTACACGTTGGTCGACCCGGCCAAGCAGGCGAAGCTCGGGCCAACGATGGTCGACGCCTGCGGGGTCCTGCGCGACGACTGGCGCGCGGTGTTGATCAGGCACGCCGACCGGTTGATGTACGGCTCCGATGCCTATGCCACCGCGCGTGTCGGCTGGGATGCGTATCCGGCCATCATTGCGCGCTACCGGCGCGTGGCCGGCCAGCTTCCGCCTGACGTCGCGCACCGGATTTCGTGGGATACCGCCGCCGCCCTCTACGCCGCGCCGTAGTGCGGACGATGATCTTTCACGCCGACCTGCATGTGCATTCGAAATATTCCCGCGCCACCAGCCGGGATCTCGACCTGGAGCATCTCGCCTGGTGGGCGGCGCGAAAGGGCATCGCCGTGGTCGGCACCGGCGATTGCGTGCATCCGGCGTGGCTGGCCGAGATTCGCGACAAGCTTGTGCCCGACGGGGATGGCCTGTTCCGACTGAAGCCCGAGATCGAGGCGGAAGTGGCGAAAACCCTGCCGCCGGTCTGCCAGCGGTCGGTGCGCTTCATGCTCTCCACCGAAATTTCGACCATCTACAAGAAGGGCGACAAGACCCGGAAGATCCACCACCTGATCTACGCGCCCGATCTCGACGCCGTCGACCGGCTGGCGCTACGGCTCGCCCGCATCGGCAACATCGCTTCCGACGGGCGACCGATCCTCGGACTCGATTCCCGCGATCTGCTGGAGGTCGTATTGGAATCGGGGCCGGATTCCTATCTCGTGCCGGCCCATATCTGGACGCCCTGGTTCGCGGCGCTCGGTTCGCAATCCGGCTTCGATTCGATCGCCGAATGCTACCGGGACCTCTCCGGCCACATCTTCGCGGTCGAGACCGGGCTGTCCTCCGACCCAGCCATGAACTGGCGGGTCTCCTCCCTCGACCGCTACCGTCTGATCTCCAATTCCGACGCCCATTCCCCGGGCAAGCTCGGCCGCGAGGCGACCCTGTTTTCCTGCGTGCCCACCTATTTCACCATCCGCCGGGCGCTGGAGACCGGCGATGGCTATGACGGCACGGTCGAATTCTTCCCCGAGGAGGGCAAGTACCACCTGGACGGGCACCGCGCCTGCGCGGTGCGCCTCGACCCGAAGGAGACGATTGCCCTTGACGGCCGCTGCCCGGTCTGTGGGCGTCCCGTCACCGTGGGCGTGGCGCACCGGGTGGAGATGCTGGCCGACCGCGACGACACGCCGGCCCTGCCGCCGCCAACCGCCGGCGCGGTCACCAGCCTCGTGCCCTTGCCCGAGATCCTGTCGGAGATCATCGGCAGCGGCGTCGCCTCGCAGGCGGTGACCCGGGCCTATGACCGCGCCACCGCCGCGCTCGGCCCGGAACTTTCCGTGCTCGGCGAGGTGCCGGTCGCGGATATCGCCCGCGTCCAGCCGCTGCTCGGCGAGGCGGTGGCGCGGCTGAGGTCCGGCGCGGTGATCCGGCAGCCCGGCTATGACGGCGAATACGGCGTGATCCGTCTGTTCGGGGACGGCGAACTCGACCGCTTCGCCGGGGTCGACCTGCTGTTCGGCGCGCCCGCGGCGCCGCGGCGGCAACGCGCTCCACGCGGCGGAACGCGAGAGGGGCCAGCCGCCGACCCGACGCCGACCCCGCTCCCTTCCGCGACAGTGCCGTCCGGCCATACCGGCGTCCTCGCGGCGCTCGACGCCGACCAGGCCCGCGCCGCCGCACTGGTCGACGGACCGCTGATGGTCATCGCCGGCCCTGGCTCGGGCAAGACACGCATGCTGACCCACCGGATCGCCCATCTCGTCACCGAGCGCGGTATCGCGGCCGGCGCCTGTCTCGCCATCACTTTCACGCGCCGCGCGACCGAGGCGTTGCGGGCACGGCTTGCTGCCTTGCTGCCGGGCGAAGCGTGGGACTGCGCGGTGCACAGCTTCCATTCGCTGGGCCTGGCGATGCTGCGCGCCCACGGCGCGGCGCTCGGCCTCGTCCCCGGTTTCCGCATCGCCGGCGAGGCCGAGCGGAAAGCGGCGTTGGCCGCCACCCTGCATGTTTCCGAAAGCCGTGCCGCACGGCTTATCAATGCCGTGTCCGTGCTGAAACGGACCGGCACAACCGGGGAAGGCGAGGAACGCGAAGCGCTTGACGCGCTCGCGAGGCTGGGGCGGCAACGGGCCTGGGTCGACTTCGACGACCTGATCGCGCTCGCCGTCGCGGTGCTGGAGCGGGACGCCGAGATTGCGGCGCTGTGGCGGGCGCGCTTCGCCCATATCCTGGCTGACGAATTCCAGGATATCGACGAAGGACAATACCGCCTGCTGCGCCTTCTCGCCGGCCCCGATGGCAATCTTTGCGCTATCGGCGATCCGGACCAGGCGATCTACGGCTTCCGTGGCGCCGACGCGACCTGTTTCCAGCGTTTCGCGCGTGATTTCCCGCAGTGCCGGACGGTACGGCTCGGGCGCAACTACCGCTCCAGCGGCACCATCGTCACCGGTTCCGCCGCCGTCGTCGGTCGGACGGCAGCCCTCAGTATCATCAGGCCGATGGGCGAGCCCATCGCGCTCCACACCGCAGCCACCGAGAATGACGAAGCGGCATTCGTGGTTGCCACGATCGAGCATCTCATGGGTGGCCACGACATGCTCGCCGCCAACAAGGGCAACGCCGGCGGGGACGCGCCGCTCGGCTTCGCCGATTTCGCGGTCCTCTACCGGACCGACGCGCAGTCGGCGGTAGTGCGGGACGCCTTCGATCGCGCCGGCATCCCGTTCAAGAAGAGCACGCCGGCGCCGATCGCCGGCCATGCCGGCGTCGTGGCGATGCTTACGGCGCTGGCAGGCGTTGAGGCGGCCGACCTGCCGGCGCGCCTGTCCGCGGCCGCCGAGGCGGCACGAGGCCAAGGCGCGGTGGACGCGGCGATGCTCGCCGAGGCAACCGGCTGGCTGGCGACGCTGGCCGCCTCTCGAGACGTCGCGGGCGATGAAAGCCAACTGCGCGAGCAGGTGGCGCTCGCCACCGAGGCCGATTTCCACGACGCGCGGGCCGACCGGGTGTCGCTGATGACCATGCACGCGGCCAAGGGATTGGAATTCTCCGTCGTCTTCGTGGTCGGCCTGGAAGACGGGTTGACGCCCTATTCCTCCCCGGATGCGGCGCGGGACGACGATGCGGCGGCCGAGGAACGGCGGCTGTTCTACGTGGCCATGACCCGCGCCAAGGACCGGCTGTTCCTTACCCGCGCGGCGGAGCGATTCTGGCACGGCAAGCGGCGCGCGCTGCCGCCGTCACCGTTCCTGGGTGCCATCCCCGATGCGCTGACCTCACGCCGCGCCCCGCCCGGCCGAAAACGGCGGCCGCAGCAATACACCCTGTTCTGAGGCACAGCGGCACGCCATTACCTTGCGGCCACACATCAGTCCGTTGCGATTTCATACTGATCGATTGTCCAGGGACGCAACGCCTCGTCCGTCAGATCGATACCCAGCCCACCACGCCCTCGTCGCTGACAATTTGCACCAGCAGCGCCTCGATCCGGTCGAAGAAGACCAGTGCCTTGCCGATCGGCTCCGGCAAAGTCGCGCGCAGCTGGAAACCGCGAATGCGGGTAACCTTCATCGGCTCGTCGCCACCCCGGCCTCCGTGCCGGGCTGCTGGTGGAGCAGGTGCCCCATGATCCGCCCCAGGATCAGCGCGATGACGGCGGTCGCCGCCGATACCCCGGCGAGGAACAGCAGGGCACCGCTGAACGAGCCGGTGGACTGCCGCACCCAGCCGATGATGGTGGGACCAAAGAACCCGCCGAGGCTGCCCACCGAGTTGATCAACGCGAGCCCTGCCGCCGCCGCGGTGCGTGTGAGCAGCGTGGTGGGGAAAATCCAGATGTTCGGGGTCGCCCCACCGATGCCGGCCGCGCCGACCACCAGGCCGATCAGGCTGACCACCGGCGAGTCGGTGAACGCGGCTGCGGCAAAGCCCGCGGCGCTGATCAGGAACGGGGCGGCAACGTGCCAGACACGCTCATGGGTCCGGTCGGCATGCCGGCCTGAAAGGATCATCGCGATCGCCATGGCGAGCGCCGGGATTGCCGCGACAAACCCGGTCTGCACCACGCTCAGCCCGAACGCGCGCACAATCTGCGGCATCCAGATCGCCGTTCCGGTGGTGCCGATGACAAGGCCCACCGCCATCAGACACATCAGCAGCACGCGGTAGTCGGTCAGCGCCTGCCAGACCGAGAAGTGCTCGTCCGCCTCGCGTTCCTCCTGCTCGCGTCGCAGGGTGTCTGCCAGCCATTGCTTGCTGGAGGCATCGAGCCAACGCGCGTGTTCCGGCCCGTTGGGCAGCGCCAGCAGGACGACGACGCCCATGATCACCGCTGGCATCCCTTCCAGGAGAAACAGCCACTGCCAGCCATGCAGCCCGGCGACCCGGTCGAGATGCACCAGGAGGAGGCTGGAGACCGGCGCGCCGATCACCGAGGAGAACGGCACGGCGACGTTGAAGACGCCGATCATGCGGGCGCGGTGGTCACGCGGAAACCACAGCGTCAGGAAGAAGATCATGCCGGGGAAAAAGCCTGCCTCGGCGGCGCCCAGCAGGACGCGCACGATGACGAAGCTGTTCTGGTCCCATACGAATGCGGTGAGTGCCGACAGGACACCCCAGGTGAGCATGATCCTGGCGATCCACACTCTTGCGCCGAAGCGGGCCAGCGCAAGGTTGCTGGGGATTTCGCACAGGATGTAGCCGAGGAAGAAGATGCCGGCGCCGAATCCGAACGCCTCCGGCGACAGCTTCAGGTCGGCGTTCATCGTCAATGCCGCGAAGCCGATATTCACTCGGTCGAGGAAGGCGGCGAAATAGCACACCATCAGGATCGGCAGCAGCCGCCTGGCTACGCGGGCAATCACGTCGGGCCGGTGTTCCATGATTTTCTCCTTGGGCTCGCCAGCTGGGGGCTGGCGTCCATGACCGTGCGGCGTATTAGAATCCTAGCGCATCTGTGTGGCACGCGCCCGCAGCATCGGCGACAGGACCGCGGTCGATTCCGGTGTCAGCAGGCCGACGGCACCCGCCAGGAACCACCAGCAATGATCGGCTTGGCGCACGATCATGCATTCGGTCGAGACGCCGATGAACTGCCCTTCCATTGAATGGCCGAGCGCGATGTGCGCGACTTCGTCGGGCAGCCCGACCAGCAGGCAGACATGCATGCCGAACACCGAATGGCGGAAGGTCGGCTGGCCGGTCGCGGACGCATCGGCGCGCCAGCGTTCCCGGTTCGCCGGATCGAACTCGAAGGGCTTGCCGACATCGTGGCAGACCGCGCCCGCCAGCAGGATGTCGCGGTCGATCCGCGCCTCCGGGTAAGAGTTGGTCATTTCGTCGGCCATGCGGACGGCCAGCCGGACCACGCCACGCAGATGATCCGCCTGGGTGCCGCGACGAAGCACCGGCGCGCCAGGGTTGCCTTCCGGCGGCAGATCGGTGATCCGCATGAAGTTCGAGCAGCACAGCGAGTGGCTCCAGGCCTCGATTGTCTGCCTGCGCAAGTCGGCGTCGCCAATCAAGGTGATCTCCGGAAAATCCTCCTGCACGGCATCGCGCACCGACTGCGTCACCGGACGACGCAGGCCGCAGTAATTTCGCATGATCGATTTTCCTTCCTCAATCACAGAGCGGGCGCAGCCAGAGGCAGAACCGCCGACGCGGGCACAACGCGCTTGCGGGTCAGCAACAGCGTAGCGGCCGCGCCGCAGGCGAGCAGGCAGGCGGCGACGACGAATGCCCCCGTGTAGCCTCCGGTTCCGGCAACGATGTAGCCCGTGATGATTGGCGCAATGAGGCCAAAGCTGTTGCCGCCGAACGCGACCATGCTGATCACCCGGCTGACGTCGCGCGGACTCTGCAACAGATCGTTCGCCAGGGTGAAATTCAGGCCGGCCGCGGTGGTCGAACCGGTCAGGACCAGCGTCAGAACCACCATCAGCTGCCAGATGTTGCCGATGAACGGTGCCACAAGGATCATCAGGGACAGCACCATCATGGCGGCGATGAACACGCGGCGACCGCCGGAGCGGACCGCGTCCGAACTCAGCATCCGGTCACTGCCGCGGGCAATCGCCAGCCCGAGCACCACGGTGCAGAGGTAGGGGATCGCGGTGAAGATGCCGGTGCCCACGATCGACATCTGCTGCGTCGATTGCAGGTAGGTCGGCATCCAGGTCAGGAACAGATAGGCGGTGTAGACGGCACACGCCTGGGTGATCACCAGGCCCCAGATCGTGCGCTGCGACAGCAGGTAAAGGATGGAGGACGGTGCGGCTGCCTCCGCCCGAGCCTCCTGTCCCGCGCCGTTGCGCTCCGCCAGGATCCTGGTGCGCTCGGCCTCGCTCAGCCAGCGCGCGCTTTCCGGCTGCCTGAACCAGATCATCCAGGCCACGAGCCAGACGAAGCCCAGGGCGCCAAGCAGGACAAAGGTGGTCCGCCAGTTGAACAGGCTGATCAGCAGAGAAGTCAACAGCGCGCCGACCGCCGGGCCGGCCGTGGAGCCGCCGTTGAACAGGGTCGTGATCAGGCCGCGCTCGCGTTCCGGAAACCAGTCCCGGATGATCCGTCCGCCGGCGGGGAAGCTGGTTGCTTCGCTTGCCCCCATGGTCAGCCGGGCGGCCAGGATCGAGACGAAGCCGACCGTCGCCGCGGTGCAAACGGTGGCCAGCGACCACAGCGCTATGCCGACGCCGACCATCCACTTCGTCCCGGTCCGCTCGACCAGCACGCCGATCGGCACCAGGCAGACGACGTACGTCCACAGGAAGCTTGAGAACAGGTAGCCCATCTGCACCGGCGACAGGCCGAATTCGCCGGCGATCGGCTTGGCCGCCACGGACAGCGCCACGCGGTCGATGTAGTTGATGATGACCAGGGTAAAGATGAGCAAGGCAATCCACGCCCGACGGCATGTCATGGTCCGTTCGCTCCCGTTTCCCGCCACACCAGTACGTTCCGGATAGACGACGAAAATTCGTTCGCTTTGGACCATAGACCCATTGATCATAACTATATAATTTGTTTATTTGATCCGTTCTGATTGGAAAAACTGATGGATCGGGTCTCTCTTGGGCAGCTCGAGGCATTCGTTTGGACCGCCAGGCTCAGTTCCGTCGAACAGGCGGCCCGCCACCTCCATCTTGCCCAGCCCAGCGTATCGCTGCGCCTGCGCGACCTGCAGGCGGCGCTGGGCGTGCGGCTGCTGCAACGGGCCGGGCGGGGCATCCGGCTGACAGCCGAAGGGCGCCTGCTGCTCGAGCGCGCGCTGGGCATCCTGAGTGACGTCGAGAACCTGCAGGCCGTCGGTGAGCGCGAAATCGGCGGGTTGCTTCGCTTCGGCGTGGCGGAGGGCTTCGCCGCGGTATGCGTGCCGCCGCTGATGCGGGCGTTGCGTCGCGATCTTCCCAAACTGCAGGTGGATCTGGTGATCGCAACCAGTGCCGGGCTTGAGCAGGATCTCAGCGATGACCGGCTGGACCTGGCGGTACTGGTGGACCCGATCGGGCGAGCCAACCTGCGCCTGGTGCCGCTCGGCCTGCAGGAGACCTCCTGGGTCGCCGCGCCATCTTGGCAACTTCCCGCCGGTGCACGGCCGCAGGATCTGTGGCAGGTGCCGATCCTGACCAATCCACCGCCGTCACCGATGTTCCGCCAGGTCATGGCCTGGTTCGCCACGGCGCGGCTCGATCCGGTAAAGCTGAACGTCTGTTCGAGCGTAACCACCATCGGTCAGCTCATTGCCGCGGGAATCGGCATCGGCGTCATGCCCTTGAAGGTGATCGCGCCCTATGTCGAGGCAGGAACAATCGCGCCTGTGACAACGACGCCATCGCTCGATGCGGGCCGGGTATTCGTCAGTTACGGCGCCGGCGTGCCAAGGCGTGCCATCGAGGCGGCTGTCCGGGTTCTGGACCAGGTGTTACGGGCCATAGACTATTTCGCGTTTGCGGGCGGCTGAGGCATTCCCTGCAGATTTAAAACCTTATGCTGCATTGACGCTCGGGTCCCTTCGGTGCGGCGAGCCACACCGCACGGTCCTGTGCCGCCGGCTACTACAAGGGTGATGGTGACGCGCGCCTGACCGGCCCGCCGCCATCGTTCCGACCTGCACGCGCCCGGAATAGGGCAAAGAGGCCGAACCGGACCAGGAAGCCGCAGAAATGCCAGGGGACTGGCGGAGAGGGTGGGATTCGAACCCACGGTACGCATGACGTACAACGGTTTTCGAGACCGTCCCGATCGACCACTCTGGCACCTCTCCGAACCCAGCGGCGCCGCGCCTTATAGGGAT
>Ga0181520_10008818_pt1 | contig 14179 bp, 13 predicted proteins | sample PEATcosm2014_Bin_29_FD_132451 | JGI IMG/M metagenome (GOLD analysis project Ga0181520, IMG submission 132451) | Peatland microbial communities from MTU Mesocosm Facility, Houghton, MI, USA - PEATcosm2014_Bin02_30_metaG | ecosystem: Environmental > Terrestrial > Soil > Wetlands > Peat | place... | reverse complement strand
TGACGTCCTGGGTCAGTCCGTGGGTCAAGGCCATGATGATCGAGAAGGTCATCGTGGTTGCGCCCACAACGGCGGTTCCAATCAGAACCGGCTTGGCTGAAGCCTTGAAGGTATTGCCGGCTCCATCGTTGGCTTCGAGCAGGTACTTGGCGCGCTCGAACTTGGGGTCGATGCCGAATTCCTTCTTCAACTCGGCTTCGATGCCGGGAACGGATTCGATCAGCGACAACTCATAAACGGATTGAGCATTGTCGGTAACCGGGCCGTAGGAATCGACGGCGATCGTGACCGGTCCCATGCCCAGAAAGCCGAAGGCAACCAGGCCAAAGGCGAAGACGGCGGGCGCCAGCATCAAGGCATCCATCGACGGGCCGGTGCTAAAGAAGTAGCCCAATCCCATCAGAGCGACCATGCTAAGACCCAGCCAGTAGGCCGAGAAGTTGCCGGCCACCAGTCCCGACAGGATTCCCAGAGAAGCGCCGCCTTCCTTGGCGGAGGTGACAACTTCCTGTACGTGAGCCGAGTTGGTGGAAGTAAAGACCTTGACCAATTCGGGAATGACCGCGCCCGCCAATGTTCCGCAGGAGATGATGGAAGCCAGCTTCCACCAGAGCGATCCGTCGCCGAGGGTGGGGATCATCAAGTAGGAGACGATGAAGGTGAGAATGATGGAAATGATGGAGGTGATCCAGACCAGCCAGGTCAACGGTGTTTCAAAGTCCATCTCGTCGGCATTCGCGTACTTCGCCTTGGAGATCAAGTCGTTGATGAAGTAGGCGCCGGAACTGGAGACCAGCATGGCCACGCGCATGACGAAGATCCAAACCAGCAGTTGCACTTGCGTCTTGGGATCGTGAACCGCCAGCAAGATGAAGGTGATCAGCGCGACGCCGGTAACGCCGTAGGTCTCAAAGCCGTCGGCCGAGGGTCCAACCGAATCGCCCGCATTGTCGCCCGTGCAGTCGGCGATGACGCCGGGGTTGCGGGCATCGTCTTCCTTGATCTTGAAAACGATCTTCATCAGGTCGGCGCCGATGTCAGCGATCTTGGTGAAGATGCCGCCGGCGATACGCAGAGCAGCCGCGCCTAGCGACTCGCCGATGGCGAAGCCGATGAAGCAGGGACCAGCGTAATTGGCCGGGACAAACAACAGGATGAAGAGCATGATGAGCAGCTCGACCGAGATCAGCAACATGCCGATGCTCATGCCGGCCTTCAGCGGAATCTCAGAGATGGCAAACGGCTTGCCGCGCAATCCGGCGAATGCCGTGCGGGAGTTGGCGAAGGTGTTGACACGAATTCCAAACCACGCCACGCCGTAGCTGCCCGCGATGCCGACCAAGCTGAAGCCCAGGATGATGGGCAGGGTTACAGCAACGTTACCTACCGGCGCCAACCAGCCAAAGTAGGCCGAGATAATCACCGCGATGAATGCCCAGAGCAGAAGAATGAATTTGCCCTGCGTGATCAGATAAGTTTTGCAGGTCTCATAGATCAGCTCAGAGATGTCGCGCATCGACTTATGAACCGGCAGGTTCTTCAACTGCACATAGATCACCAGGCCGAAGAGCAGGCCGGCGGCGCAGAAGATCAATCCGACCGACAAAAGCTGATGCCCGTTCAAGCCGAAAAAATTCGCGAAGCTCACGGACGACAGATCCGGCAGTGTCAGGCTGGCTTCGCCGCCCGCGGCTTCCTGCGCGCCGGCGAGTGCGGGCAGCAGCAACAAGCCCAGAAGGGCCGCCATGGTTTTATACTGTTGCTTCAAGAAGGCGCCAACGAGCGAGATACCGCTCGCGCCTAGAGAGAATTTCACCCTATTTGATACAGTCACAAGTCCTCCAACGGAAAGTTTTTGAGGTTTTACCACGAACGGTCCCGGCATTCACGACGCGATTTTCCCGGGAGATTGGTCACCCGAAGGCTATCATCCGCATTCGACACTGTCGAGTGATTGCAATCACACCGATTCCAGCCTGTTTCCGAGAACGGGACGCTTGTCCCAGAAGGGCAATATCATCAAGCTCCTGCAACTATTGCAGTGGAATCTCGATCTTGTCGCCGGGAAGCGGAACTTGCAGATTCACGCCGCCGAAATCGCGCTTCTGGCCGTTCGGCAGCGGATGCAGCTTGAAGAGCACCAGCACATTCCGGTCGGGGTCGTCGAAGGCGCGGAAGCTGGCGACCTGCTCGATCGAGTAGAGCGTATGCAGATCCTCAAGGGTGCCGGGGTCAATGTCATTCCATGTAGCCCACCACCCCGGTTGATAGTAAGCCAGCTTTGTGGGAAGGTCCGGAAACCTGCTGCTCAGAGTGCCAAAATCGTCGCACAGCGCGGGTAGGTGAGTGACCAGCGAGATCTGGTCGCCGCTGATAGAGACCAGCAGCCGGTTGCCGTTGGGGTGGGCATCTATATATTGCGTAAGCCGCAGTGCCGCATTCACAAAACTGTACTCAGGATGAGTCGCGTAGCTCAGCGTCTGAACTCCGTTGAATCCCGCGGCCACGGCAGTAACTGCAATCATGCCGGCTCCCGACCAGCGCAGCCAGCCCTCGCAAGCAACCATCGCCTCAGCCCCTTGAGCGACGATAAAAAAGCTGAAGAAGGCCACCACGGCAAAGTAGCGCGGCTGACAGTGATTCTGGACGGTCATGAAGAAGATGTAGCCCGCGACTGCCAGAACCGAAGCGCCGAAGACCGGATTCAAAAGCAGGCTTTGTGCCGCCGTCCGCGTGGATTTCGACGCCAGAAAAGCCAGAATTGCGCCCAGAAACACCAGCCCAGCCAGCGGAATCAGAAGATGGTCTGCCCAAAGCCCGCCATGCAAAGACCACCAGAAACTGATCAGCGGCCAGTAAAATTCTTTCGGCTTGTTGTAATGATTGACAAAGAAAAAGAATTTGTAGTCGGGATAGAAGCCGAAGTGGAAGACCAGCGCCATCCACACTGCGAAGGCAGCAACAAAGGTACTTGCGGCAGCCAGCATACAGCGCGCCACCAGCCGGCCTTGCTTCCATAGCGGCTGAACCATCGCCCAGCCCAGCGCCGGAAGCAGAAAAACCGCCGTTGTCTTGGTGAGCATCATCAGCGTAAAAAGCAGTCCGATAGCCACCGAAGCAGTCACGGGCCGGCGACAGCGCGGCAGACGGACAGCAAGATTCAGAGCCGCCAGCGTAAAGGCCGTCAGTGAAGGCTCCAGAATGGCAAGCCGGCTGAAGGCGTACAGAAACGGGCTGGTGACAATCAGTGTAAGTGCCAGCAGAGCCATCCAGCGCGCGCCATTTGCGCGCAGAAGCAGGTAGCTCAACAGCAGATTCAAGAAGAAGAAGCCGACAGCCAGTCCGCGAGCCGCCTGAACCGAAACGCCGGTAAAGAAAAAAATCACCCACTCCAGGAAAGGCCAAACCGGAACCGCCGGGGCAGGATTGAAGTCGCCGGGAAGATACCAGTTGCCAAAGAGATGGGCGCGAATGGCGGCATTTCCGTACCAGCCCTCGTCGGTGTACTTGGCCCAGTCGCTGGACCATTGCGTGTGGTTGGGAAAGTCGGCGGTAAGATGAAGCCCGTGCAGCAGCGCAAAGCCGCCCAGAATAACAAGCCAAAGGGCGTAGAGCCAACGCTTCCGCGAAATCGTCAAGGGTTGTTTCCTCACCAGATCCGCACCCGACATCGCGCGCATCAAGCCGGTTTTCCCATGCAGGCGGGTGTCTATGCGACGAAGAGGAAAAACGCCTTAAAGGGATAAATAGAGTATATCGCGGTCGAAGCGCGGTGCCGTGCGACGGTCTTCGCATTCAATGGAACGGCCTGAGATTTGCAGGTTGGGAGTAAGATAACTTTCAAGGAGGAGCTATGGCAGCGGCGACAACTTTTATCACCGTGGAAGAATATCTGCGCCGCTCCTTTGATCCCGATGCCGAATACGTCGAGGGCGAGATCGAGGAGCGGACTGTGGGAGAATTTGATCACTCGATTTGGCAGAAGGCAATCGTCTTCTGGTTTGAGCTACAGGCAAAGTCCGGACAGATTCGCGTCTGCCCTGAACTAAGAGTGCAAGTTGCTTCCGACTGCTTCCTCGTTCCCGATGTCACGCTCCTGGACCGCAATCTCCCCATCGAGCAGATCGTGACCCATCCGCCGGTCGCGGTCTTCGAGATTCTCTCGCCTGCCGACACCCTCAAGCGCGTGATGGCCAAGTGCGGAAGGTATGAGCGAATGGGCATCGGAACCGTTCTCGTGATTGATCCGGACGGTCCCAGATACCGTTACGTGAGTGGACGGTTAGAGCCTTTGGAGGCGCGCGCTTTTGACATTCCAGGCAGCCAAAGCCGCTTCGATCTGGACGAGATTGAGAAGCTGCTGGATTAAAGCAAAACTTCTAACGAATCTCCCCAAAAAACTACAGTGGCCCGCCAAGCCCAGCCAGCCGCCGTGCAAGCAGCCAGGAAAGCAGTGAAGCACCCAACGCCAGCGCCACCCAACCGGCCGACTCCGCGGAAGAAACAAGAGCCGCGGAAGGATGCAACATGGCAAGCGTAAACGAATTCCGCGCAGCCAGATCAAGCTTCAATGAACCGGATTGCATCAACTCAACCGCACCCCAGCCGGCGGTTCCGGCGGCCAGCAGAGCGCCGGGCAGCGCGCGCTTCCATGGAAAGGGAATCGGAGGCGGCGCGGCAGCTTCCTCTTGAATGCGTTCCATGACGGAAGCCAGAAAGCCGGAAGTAGGGATCAGCTCATCTTCCGCCGCGAGAATCCGCTCGATCTGACTCTCGATCCTTGTTTCGATCCTTGTTTCGATCCTGGTTTCGATCCTGGTTTCGATCCTGGTTTCGATCTTGGCGCTGCGTTCGACTCCGCCAGAATCTTCATCGGCTCGGATAGTTTCGGTTGCCTTCAATTTGTGGCCTCCTTTCCTGTCTCCAGTGTTGAATATTCCAAGGGGTCGTGCTCGTCTTTCATTTCCTGTAGATGCGGGAATCGTTGCCGCAAAAGTGCTCGCGCTCTGGAGAGGCGGGCTTTCAAAGTACCCTCCGGCAGGCCCATGGTGCGGGCGGCGGCGGCCAAGTCCATCTCTTGAAAGTAATACAAAATCACCGGCTCGCGATAGCGCAAAGGCAAGGCCATAACGGCGCGCCGCACTCCATCGTAGCGTTCTCGCTTTTCGGATTCGCAATGCTGTGTGGCAGCGCCGCAAGGCTCAGGCGCCGCGTCCAGAGGCAGCGTCTCGGTAGGAATGCGCTTCAGTTCAGACCGGTAAACATTGGCGGCCAGCGCAAACAGCCAGGTAGAAAAGCTGGATTCGCGCCGCCAGTGGCTCAACCCCCGCCAGGCGCGAATGAATGCCTCTTGAGCCATCTCTTCGGCGCGCCCGCGATCGCGGCAATAACGCCAAGCCATATTCACCAGAGGCCCTTGCCAACGGCGAACGATGCCCTCGAAGGCGCGAACATCGCCGGCCAGTACGCTGGCTACATCGGCTAGATCGGCTTCGGCGCTGATTAAGGCATTCATCCCGAAGTGTCTCCTCTGCTACCTGTACGACCGTTCCTATCCTAAACCGGTTGCATAATCTTCCCACTCGGCACAGCCTTGAAATTATGCAACCGGATTTGAGGGCTATCTGTCCTACCAACTGCAAGGGGAAATACCCCGGCAAGGAGGATGAGATGGATTCTAATCAGCTTGAGTCGTTAGCCGAAATTCTGGTTCCAATCGTGGCTATCGTGTCGGTGTTTACATTTACCACCATCATGATCTGGCTAGGCAACAAGCAAAAAGAACGCGAGGCGTTCTACAAAGCAGAGGCGCTGCGGCGGATTACAGAAGCTTCCGGCGAAGGCGCAAAGGCAGCGATCGAAATGTTGCGGGAAGATGACCGTCGAAAAAGTATCAAGAGCCGCGAGGGCATCAAAATCAGCGGCCTGATCAACATCGGCGTGGGACTGGGCATGGTGGCCGGGATGCGGCAAATGCTTGGCCCCAAATTAGCGTATGTCGGACTAGTTCCAGCCTTGATCGGCGTGGCGATGCTGGTCTACGTGTACTTTTTGTCCGCACCCGCGGAGTAGAATCTGAAGCTTTGAATCGCGGACAAACCAGGGCGCATCTCTTGTATAGTTGTTTAACCAACTATTTCCGCGGTAGAGAGCAGTCAAACCGGGAATCCGAGGAAAGCGCCGATGCCAACCAAACCGCAACGCCAGCCCGCAATCTTTTTACCTCACGGCGGAGGCCCCTGCTTCTTCATGGACTGGACATGGGGCCCAGCCAATACCTGGGAAGCTACGCGGCGATTTTTGGAAGGAATCGCCACGACGCTCCCGGAAAAGCCCAAGGCGATTCTCGTCGTCAGCGGCCATTGGGAGGAGCCGGCCTTTACGGTCAGCAAAGCGGCGCGACCCGAGCTGATCTTCGACTACTCCGGCTTTCCCGAGCATACCTACCAGCTCACCTGGCCCGCGCCCGGCTCACCGCAGTTGGCCGAGCAGGTGGCGAGCCTGCTGACCCAGGCCGGCCTGCCCTCCGCAATAAGTGCAAATCGCGGCTTCGACCACGGCGTTTTTGTGCCGCTGAAGGTCGCCTTCCCTGAAGCGACGATTCCTGTGGTCACGCTCTCGCTGGCATCTTCACTCGATCCCGCGCTGCATCTTGCCGCTGGCCGTGCGCTTGCGCCGTTGCGCGACCAGGGCGTGCTCCTTGTGGGAAGCGGCATGAGCTTCCACAACCTGAGAGCATACCTTCGACCCGAGACAGTCGAGCGCGCCAGAGCCTTCGACGCCTGGCTGACCGGCACCGTCGCGGCTCCCGCCGGGGAACGCGATTCTCAATTGACCAACTGGCGGCAAGCCCCCTTTGCCGCCTATGCACATCCGCGCGAGGAGCATTTGATTCCGTTGCTGGTGGCGGCCGGAGCCGGCGGCGATGCGCCCGGAAACCGTATCTTTTCGGATGCTCCGATGGGCGCGGCGATCAGCGCCTACCGCTTCAATGGATAAGCAGCCGCTCTTACTCGAAGGCTTTCAAAAGACTTAAAGCGCTCCAGACTGGTACCAGCGCCGTCTGCGGCCCATCCGGACGCCGGAGTCGATCGCAATGGCCAGCAGCCCGAAGATCATGCAAAAATCCGTCCGCGCCTGATGAAAGAAGGTCAGCCAGCCGTAGTTGTCGAATTTGTCCAGCGTAAATGGGCCCAGGGGTCTGCCCAGCATGATGGGAAATTTGGTGCTGACCAGAGCGACAAAAATCACCACTAGAAGGGCAATGGCCGCATCTCCAGCGTAGAAATCCAGCAGAATCGCAGCCCCGCCGCCGATCTCGATGCCGCCCACCAGCGGCGCCAGCAGATTGGGAAGCGGAAGGCCAATCGAGGCAAAGCGCCCAGCGCCCAACTGATCGGGCCGAACAAATTTCAGAATGCCTTCCAGCAGAAAAACCAGGCCTACCATCGCCCGGATCAGGTTCATGGGTAGATTTTGGCGCACCGCAACCCCCAAATCGCTGGCCTTTAACTGGGAATGCCTCTTCGACTTGCGAAAAAGGCTCCACGGTAAACCAGTTAGAAGAAGCATATCGCAAAGCAGATACGATCCGCAGGAAAAGCAAGAGGCTTGAAAAAATTACGAATCGAATACGACAAGAGGCAGTCTTGGGCCCAGTTAGCTGCCCAACAACCGGTCCACCACCGCAGCCAGCCCCTCAGGCTTGGCAGAAGGCGCGAAGCGGCGGACGACCTTTCCTTGCCGGTCAATTAAAAATTTTGTGAAGTTCCATTTGATTTTTTCGCTGCCCAGGATTCCAGGCTTTGCCTTCTTCAAGAACTGATAAAGCGGATCCGCATCGGGTCCGTTCACCTCGATTTTGGCAAAGAGCGGAAAGCTGACACCATAATTCCGCTCACAAAATGAAGCAATCTCCGCACCCGCGCCCGGTTCCTGCCTGCCAAATTGGTTGCAAGGAAAGCCCAAAACCGCAAACCCACGCTCCTTATAGTGGCGATAAAGCTGCTCCAAACCAGCATATTGCGGAGTAAAACCGCACTGGCTGGCAGTATTGACGATCAGTAGCACCTGGCCCCGAAATTCCTCCAGAAAAATTTCGCGCCCATCCAGCAACCGCGCCTGAAAAGAGTAGACCGTCTCGTCCGTCTCCCGCATCGCCAAAAACCTCTGTTAAAGAAGGATGTCATGTGGCTTCGGCCTGCGTCTAAACAAAAAGTTATCCGGCCAGCCAGCATGGGAGAATGCCCCAGCCCGCCTGCGTCCGTTAGACTGTGAATTGGGCTCCTGATCACTGTGACCAGGCGGAGGGTTATGGCCGCTCGGGTGGTAAAATCAAGCTTTCCTTGATACAGGATCAGATTTTCAGCAATGAGGGTGTCGATATTCTTGCCGTGAAGCCGAAACTGATGGCGAACTATGGACCGCAACAGTACTCGTGTACCGCACCGGGCTCAACCCCAGTGAGGTACAAGCGCAATTCCGTCACCCATGCGTTGCGGACCGCGAGCCGTCTGACGCGGACGATGATCTTGGTTGTGTTGATGCTCACCACCTGCCCCGCCTTCGCCCAGACGCCTCAGACGCCTCAGACCATCGAGTCGATTCGGGTGATTGGCAACCGGCGCATTCCCAAAGAAACCGTGCTGGCGCGGCTCTTTACCCACCCCGGCGACGTCTACGATCCGATCTCGATCGAGCGCGACTTCAATTCGCTCTGGAACACCTCCTACTTCGACGATCTTCGCATCGAACGCGAGGACACCGAAAAGGGCATTATCCTGAATGTTTTTGTCCGCGAGAGGCCCACCATTCGCGAGATCAATTACAAAGGGCTGAACGCTGTCTCCGTCTCCGACGTGCTCGACCGCTTCAAAAAAGAAAAGGTTGGCCTCTCGGTTGAGAGCCAGTACGACCCGGCCAGGATCAAACGGGCTGAGACGGTGCTCAAAGACATGCTGTCGGAGCACGGCCACCAGTTTGCCACCATCAAGACCGAGGTGAAGACCGTCCCTCCGGCCTCAGTTCAGGTCAACTTCAACGTCAAGGAAGGCCCCACCGTGAAGGTGGGCGTGATCAAGTTCACCGGCAACCAGCACATCAACAGTTTGGTGCTGCGCCGCTCGATGAAGAATCTGAAGCCCATCGGCATTCCCTACTCCATCTTCCTCGAAGATATTTTCCCGCAGACCTTTGACGCCTCCAAGCTGGAGGAAGACACCGAACGCGTGCGCCAGGCCTTCCGCGACAAGGGCTATTACAACGCCGCCATCGAGGAGCCAAAGACGCAGATTCGCGACGAAGGCGGCTTGAACTGGTTCACCTTCCGCCCCAACAAAGGCAAGCGCATCGACATTCTCATGCCTATTGAAGAGGGCGATCGCTACCGCCTTGGCAACATCACCTTTACAGGCAATAAAGCTGTGAAGAACCAGAAAGCCCTGCGCTCCACCTTTGCCGTCAAGGACGGAGAATGGTTCAACGCCACGCTGATTGCCAAAGGCCTTGAGAATCTTAAAAAAGCCTACGGTCAATTGGGATACATCAACTTTGGCGCTATTCCCAAGCCCGTCTTCGACGATCAGAAGCGCACCGTCTCACTCAATATCGACATTGACGAAGGAAAGCCCTTCTACGTCTCCCGCATCGAATTCCAAGGCAACAGCGTTACCCGCGACAAGGTCATCCGCCGCGAATTGATGGTGGAAGAAGGCAGCGTCTACAACTCGCAGTTGTGGGAGTACAGCCTGTTGCGCTTGAACCAGTTGGAGTACTTTGAACCGCTCAAAGTGGATCAGGACTCAGAGGCCCATCAGGATGCCGAAGCCGGCACCGTTGAACTGCTCCTGAAGGTCAAGGAGAAAGGCAAGAACTCCATCGGCTTGAATGGCGGCCTGAACGGCCAGTCGGGCGGCTTTCTGGGCGTCAACTATCAGACCAATAACTTTCTCGGCTTGGGCGAGACGCTCAGTTTACAAGGCAACCTGGGTACCTCGGCACGAACTTTCACCTTCGGGTTTTCGCAGCCCTACCTGCATAACCGGCCCTTCAACATCGGCTTCCAGATCTTCAATAACAAGCAGGATTTCAACGCCGCCAAGAACTACCAGATTGCCTCCGGCCAGGCAGCAAACCTGACCTCGGCCCAGCAATCGCTGACGCAGAACTACAATCAGGGCTCCTACGGCGCAAACTTCTCCGTGAGCTACCCGCTCAAGCGCCACGCCTTCCAGCGCGTGGGCTTCACCTATTCGTGGAGCAAGTCTTCGATTACGGCCTTCTCCACGGCCTCGCAGACCTATTTCCAGACCATTAGCTTCCGCTCCGGCATCCAGGGCTCCAATGCGCTGAACGGCATCATCAACAGCATGGTCTCGTTCACATACTCCTACAACACCGTCAACAACCCTATGCGCCCCCGCACCGGCAAGGAATACTCTGTTGCCATGCAGACCTCAGGCATCTGGGGCAATGTGCGCTACTTCACGCCTTCAGTGGCTTACAGGTCATTCCGGCCAATGCACTATTTGACTCCGTCGGCTACCGGGCGCAATGTGCTGGGTATTCGCGCTCAGTTGAGCTACATTCAGGGCTACGGCGGAGACGTGGCGCCGCCCAACAACCGCCTCTACGCCGGCGGCGAAGGCGAACTGCGCGGCTTTGACGTCCGCGCGGCCACGCCCTATGGCTACGTGCCAACCCGCACGACTATGCAATTGACCGATCCAGACGGCAACGGCAACTGCGTGCCGCTCTATCCGGGCAACCGGCAGGACACTGCATGCCTCTTGATGAACATTCCGATATACGGGATTGCCTCCATCGGCGGTGACACCAATCTGATTACCAACGTCGAGTACCGCATTCCCATCGCCGGCCCGGTCACCTTCGCTTTCTTCAACGACTTCGGAATCGATTCCGCCATCAATAAAGGCCAGTTGAAGCAGAGCCCGCAGGGTTTTGATTCGTTGATTCAGCCTCTCTATGGATGCCCGACGATCGCCACAGCTTCCGATGGAAGTAATTTCTGCGAAGACGGTACTCAAGGTTCGAAAGTCGGCTTCCTGCGCAATATCCATCCCATTGCGGGCACCAACTTTGTTCCTCGCATGTCCACGGGAGCGGAGCTTTCGGTCATCATGCCGGTTATCAACGCGCCCTTCCGCCTCTTCTACGCCTACAACCCATTGCGCCTCAATGAGAAGCCCTACTGCAACCTCGGCACTGGGATCAACAACCAGAGTTGCACGGCGCAACTAATCACCCGTGACATGTTCCCAGACAGCGCAGTAGGCGACTACACCTACGGCCAGGCGATCCAGGGCTATGGCGCGCGCGACCAGTTCCGCGAGCCGCGCAAAACCTTCAGGCTGACCGTCTCGACGACTTTCTAGAGGCAGAGTCAAACAGGCAAATCGAAAGGGCCGCTCACATCGAGCGGCCCTTTCGCTTGGGCCGGGGCAGGGAACCGCCTCCGCCACGCTCTCGTATCCTACTACTAGACCGTTCAGGCCACAAGCCTGCCGCGGTGGGGGCTGAACCATGGCAAAGTTTCTCTTGTTCTGCATTCTTCTGGTCTTGTGCTGGCCGTTGGCGCTGGTTGCTTTGGTGCTCTTTCCGCTGGTGTGGCTGCTGCTGCTTCCGTTTCGCATTGTTGGAATTGCGGTAGGAGGCGTGCTGGAGCTGATCGGCGCCATCTTCACTCTTCCCGCCCGCGTCCTGCGGGCCATCTGATCTCAGGCCGGTTTCCTCCACGTTCTGGTGGACGATGTTTTTGCTTGAACTGAAGGCTGAGCATTTCCCCGCCTGCATACGTCCAATCGTAAGAGGAGCAGATTCATGCGCAGAGTTCTGCCGATTATTGTTTTCATCTGGATGCTGGCCGCGTCGCTCAATCCCCGGGCGCAGAGCACCAATGACGACGCTTTGAAGAACTCGCGACAGGCGCGCGCAGCGCTGGATGCGATGGTGCAGGCCCTGGGCGGGCAGGCTTGGCTCAACATGAAAAATCAGATGCGGCAGGGTCACCTGGCCGCCTTCTACCACGGCAATCCCGACGCCGGAACCACCGCGTATTGGGAGTATCACTCCTGGCCTGATCACGACCGCATCGAACTCACCTCGCACCGCGACGTTGTCCAGTTTTACCTGGGCCGCGCAGGCACGGAAGTGACTTACAAAGGCAAAGCGCCGCTGCCGCAAGACATAGTGGACGACTATCTGCGCCGCCGCGACCACTCCATTGAAACCGCCATCAAGCTCTGGCTCAATGATCCCAGGACGATTCTGATCTACGATGGCCAGCGGCTTGCCGAGCGCCATCTGGCCGACCAGGTCACGCTCATCTCCGCGCAGAACGAGGCCGTCACCATCCTGATGGATGTGGAAACTCACCTGCCACTGCGCCGAACCTTCGAATGGCGCGACCCGCTCTACAAAGACAAGAACGTCGATGCCGAGGAGTACGACGATTACCACACCATCGACGGTTTTCCTACCGCGTTCGCCATCACCCGCTTCAAGAACGACGAGATGACCCGGCAGTATTACCTGACTCATGTGACATACAACCAGGAGCTGCCAGCCGATTTCTGGAGCGTGGACGGAGCCACGCAGCGAATCAAAAAGAATTAGCCTGCGGCGTAGGGTGATCTCAGGGCAATTGCATTTGAAGTTTGGGCGAAAGAATAAAGGCAGGTGTTTTGGAGGCTCTGGAATGAGGGCTGAGTTTGCGAAAGATTGGCGGAAAACAGTGGCGGAAATCGGCGAAAAAAGGGGCGTTTTTGGCAAAAATAGGGTCATATTTTGCCAAGAACGGCCAAAAAAGGCAATAAAATGTTACTGATTGGGGTAATAATATACTTGACTAATGATGAGATTCTTGCTATGTTGGAGTTGTCATGGAAAACGAACTTAAAACCCTTTCAGGTGCAATCATATACTTCGCCGATGAGCAAGTCTGCATTGATACCGTTGCCGCAATGCGCTGGCCTAATGGCGTCCAGTGCCCCGTCTGCCTCATGCCTGATGTTCGCCAGCATTGGCTCAAGAATCAGCGCCGCTGGCAGTGCCGGGATTGCGGCAAGCAGTATTCGGTGAAGGTCAATACGATCTTTGAGGATTCGCCCATCAAACTCGACAAATGGATGACTGCAATGTGGCTTCTCGCAAACTGCAAGAACGGGGTTTCCAGCTACGAGATTGCGCGTGATATTAACGTCACCCAAAAGTCGGCATGGTTCATGCTGCAACGGATTCGCCTTGCCATGAAAAACAAGTCAGTCCTAAAGCTCGGATCGCAGGGCGGACCCGTGGAGATGGACGAAACCTTCATCGGCGGCAAGCTGAAGAATATGCACAAGTCGAAGAAGCCCAAGGGAACTGGCTTTAGTGGCATTGCTGGCGGGGCTATGGCGAAGACTATTGTTGTGGGAATGTTGGAGCGCAAGGGTCACGTTCGGGCGGAAGTGGTAGCGGAGCGCACCCAACCCACACTACACGCGCTTGTGAATAAGCACATCCAGTACGGCGCAACCCTGATGACAGACGAATTGGGAGGATACAAGGGAACCAGTCTCACCCACGGAATCATCAATCACGCCGTCGAATATGTGAATGGACAGATCCACACTCAGGGAATCGAAAACTTCTGGGCCTTGCTCAAGCGTTCCCTGGGCGGGACTTATATTAGCGTCGAACCCTTCCATCTTGACCGCTACGTGGACGAACAGGCATTCCGCTATAACAATCGCGCAACCAAAGACAATCCGCTGACCGATAAAGATCGCTTCGCGCTGGCTTTATCGCAGGTTTCAGGGAAGAGACTGACCTATGCAGAACTGACTGGCAAGGTCGGTAATCCGTCGATCTAAACTGGCTTGGTTGGGACGGCAGCAACGCGGGAAGCGCGGCCTCTAGGAGTTAGCTTCTCGCGCTTCTCTTCGGCCATGCGCCTGTTGAGTTCTGTCTTGGAGACGCTGAGAACAGATCCAAGCAAGTTCTCAAAAGCCTTGTATTCGGCGGATTGTGGCTTGGTCTTCATCTACTCATCAACCCTTGGTAGTGTCCAGTCTTTTGTGTAAACAGTCTGGTTGAAGTTTTGTTTCCGATTAGCCTCTGTGCTGTGGGAAGCGAGCTTCCCACAGCACAGAGAAGCAGTTGAGCGCCTCCCGCCAGCCGT
>Ga0181520_10008817_pt1 | contig 14179 bp, 10 predicted proteins | sample PEATcosm2014_Bin_29_FD_132451 | JGI IMG/M metagenome (GOLD analysis project Ga0181520, IMG submission 132451) | Peatland microbial communities from MTU Mesocosm Facility, Houghton, MI, USA - PEATcosm2014_Bin02_30_metaG | ecosystem: Environmental > Terrestrial > Soil > Wetlands > Peat | place... | reverse complement strand
TCCGGTCACCTCAAAAGGCCGGCGATCCCGTCTGCCCCAACCCCTTGACGGCAAACATAAGAATCAAACACGCCCCGCGTCGCGCAAGCCCCGCAGAGTCATCCTCTCAGAGCGTTGGTATGATATTGAGCCAGGAATTTCGTTCGAGGTGGGGTCCCGGCCGGTGCCGATTGGGACCCCTCTCCGAACGAATTTTCGCTTTCAAGGTCAACGCCTTGCGGCGCTCGAGGCCGGGGATTCCAGTCCGGGGCCGATGCACACCTCGGCGGACGGCCGCTCGAAGGACCTGATGACGTGGGCCAGGGTCTAGCTGAGCTCCTTGACGGTGGAAGGGAAAAGCCTCTGATACGCTTCCACATAGCCGGGCTTGCCGAAGGCGTACGAAGCGCGCTGACGCGCGAGATTTCGATAATACTCCCACATCCCTGGTTGGCTCGTCACACACTGGATTGCCGCCCACTTCTTCTCCCACACACTCGAGATATCCAGCAGCGTATCCGGCTTGAAGTTGCTGAGCTCGGGTTGCCCCGGCTCGAAGTAATAAACCTGCGGCGCCGGGATTGTCATACCGTAGACCTCGGGCGAGCCGCCGGGGCGTCCCACGGCCTGCGCGCTCATCCGCGCCTCCATCGCGAAATGGTGCGCGGTGACGTGATCCAGATTCCCATGGTCGATCGGCGCATGGGTGACGATGACGTTGGGCTGTACCTCGCGCAAAATCGCGACGGCACGCTCCAGCATCTCCTCGCTCGGCCGCAGCATATAGTCGACGCCGTCAAAGAAGTCGATCTCGGCGCCCAGCAACCCGGCAGCCTTGACGGCTTCCGCCTTGCGGATGTCGCGCGCTTTCGCCGGGGTCATGGAGCGGTCGTCTTTGTAGAGCTTGGGGACCTCGCCGCGCTCGCCGCAGGTCAGGCAAATGATTCTCACGCGATAGCCTAGTTCGGCGTGCAGGGCGACTGCCCCGGCGCACCGCCAGACAAAGTCACCGCTATGCGCTGCAATGACCACCAGTGATCTCTGACCCTGCTCGCTCATGAAGAACGCTTCCCTTTTTGCTGCCTAGACGGCCATCGCGGCAACATTACGACCGAACTCGGTCCACCGGTCGGGAGGTAATGTTCCGAAATTCGCCGCTACCGAAACTGCCGGCAGGAAACTACTGCCGCCGGAACAGGGGCAAAAACCGTTTCATCCCGAATTTCGGCTACTGAAAATGTCAGCCTTCGCAGTCCCGACCACTTTTCCCTGCCCTAGGATGACGCCGCCAAGGTGGAAAATGTCGGGTCAAGGAGGAGATCGTCATGGATGCGCGCGCGCCTAACGTACTCCGGATCGAGCCACTCGAGCAAGAAACCATACGGCGTGTGGCGTGGCGGCTTCTGCCGCTTCTGATGTTAGGCTATTTTTGCGCCGCCCTGGATCGGGCGAACGTTGGTATGGCCGCGACGACAATGAACACCGATCTTGGATTCTCAAACGCAGTATTTGGGTTTGGTGCAGGCATGTTCTTCTGGGGAAATTTGCTGGCGGAGATTCCAAGTAACCTGATGCTCAACAAGCTCGGCGCACGTATCTGGTTCGCTCGCATTCTGATCACTTGGGGCTTCGTCTCTGCGCTAACGGCGTTCGTTTGGAACGAGTGGAGCTTCTATGGCATCCGTTTCGTTTTAGGTCTGGCGGAAGGTGGGTTCATGCCGGGTGGGGTGCTCTTCATAACGTGGTGGTTTCCCTCCTACTATCAATCCCGGGCTAGGGCTATCTTTTTATGTTCCGGCGCGATAGGAGTGATCGCCGGCCCGCCAATTTCGGGACTGTTGCTCCAGTTAAACGGGATATTAGGCCTGTATGGGTGGCAGTGGATATTCGTCCTCGAGGCCTTGCCGGCAATCATCATGTGTTTCGTAATCTGGCAAATGTTGACCGACAGACCGGCTCAAGCCGGCTGGCTCACACCGGAACAGCGAACTTGGCTGAGTGAGCGGCTGAGTTCGGAGCGAGCCCAACGCGAAGCGATTCATAAGTTCTCGCTCACCGAAGCATTTTCAAATGGGAAAGTGTGGTTGCTGGCCATGGCGTGGGTGGGGGCAAACGCCTCGATGTTCGTTTTGACTTTTTTCTTGCCGCTCGTTGTGAAGGGGCTTGGCGTATCTACCAACATGATAGGTGTGGTCAGTGCAGTGCCGTTCGCGTTTGCCCTCGTCGCAATGATCTACTGGAGCCGGCATTCTGATCTTACTGGCGAACGAGTGTGGCACATCGCTGGCGCATCCTTGTTGTGCGCGGTCGGGTTAGGGGCCTCCATTCTCATCGGGACGAGCCATCCGCTTATCATCATGGTAGCTCTGATTTTGGCAGGGATAGGCGCGTGGTGCACAAGTCCGGTTTTCTGGTCCTTGCCGAGCGCGCTACTGAGTGGCACTGCCGCAGCGGGCGGAATCGCGATGATCAATGCCGTAGGTAACCTGGGAGGGTGGCTCGGCCCATGGGTATTTGGGTTGATAAAGGATGCGACAGGAAGTGACAACGTCGCGCTGTGCTGTTTGGCCCTGGCACCACTCGTGACCGTGATCGGGGTGATTGCTGCGGGCCACGATCGCCGGATGGAAGGCAACCCGCGAGACTTGTAGCCTGTCCTATTCAGCGTTGCTGACGGCGTTTGACGGGCTGGAAAGCGGACGCGGGAGTTCGAGGCGCCTTTTTCATCGCTGATTTGGAACGGACGTGGTCGGCGTTGGGGTTGGCGGGACGTGGCGGGGTTGGTCAGGGGCCGGCTGGGAGGAAGCTGCGGACCAAGCCACGGAACAACTCGGCCTCGGGGCAGGTGGCGGCAAAAGCGATGCGGACCCGGCTGAGGGTTTCGCTGATGCGGGCACCGATCTTGAGCAGGCGCATACGCAAGGTGGTGAACTCGGCGGTGGCGAGCGGCTGCGGGTGGGGGATGGCGTCCCGCGCGGTCAGCAGCAGCCAGTAGGCGACGGTGGGCAGGATCAGGCGAACCTGGTTGGCCAGCGGAGCGCGACAACTGGTGCGGTCGGAAGCGAGTTGGTCCTTGTGCAGCTTGATCAGGTTTTCTGCCTGGCCGCGAGCACAGTAGAGAGTGGCGTAAAGCCATTCGGCAGTGCCGCCGTGCAGGTTGGTGACCACGTAGCGGATGTCGAGGCCTTTGGGTGTTGCTTGGATGCGCGCGGCGACGCGGCGGTTGCAGTTCCAGGACTTGGCGCCATAGGGGGTCTCGGTGAAGCGGCGGACCATCGGCACCTGCGTCTTGGCACGCCGCACCCGCACGTCATCGGCGATCGGCTCGACCAGGCGGTCGAGCACAGGGTTGCCGGGCAGGCCGAAGATGTAGTCCGGGCCATTGGCTTCGCACCATGCCATGGCTTCGGGGCGGCCGTAGTGGCTGTCGCCGCGAATGGTCAGGCGGGTGGTGGGCCAGTGCCGGCGGATGCGCCGGACCAAGCGGCGTAGATGGCCGCGGATTTCCTCGCCGGAGAGTGTCGTGCCCGGCCGCAGCAGCATTGCCACCGGGCGTGCGGCGGCGGTGTCGTAGACACACGAGGCAGCAGCCGAACTGATCGCCGACAAGGGATATCACTCGCGTACCGCCCTGAAGGCGCTTGAAGGTGGGCCATGGAAGATGCGCATTTCCGAACCCCAGCGCGACGAATTTTCGCGCTGGCATGGCGACGAGGCAGCGCGCCGCGCGGTCTACAACAACCGGACGCGGTTGCTCTCCGGGGTTGCCCGAGCGTTCAAGCTGCGCGCCGAACGGGTGGAACGCGGCTTTGCGCTGATCCTTGATCGCGGCGGCATGCGCCGGGTTTGGCTGCGTGGCTGCGAGAAGGTGCAGAAGCGCTATCTGATCCACGTCGCCGGATACAACCTGGGATTGATTATGCGGCTGCTGACCGGGGTGGGAACCCCCCGGCGTTCCCGGCACGGGCTTCTGCCTGGCTTGGCGTCGTCATAACCCCGGATGATCGGCTGATCGTTCTGCTCGTCGTGGTAATCGATGATCAGACCGCTACTCTCGCCGTCAGCCTGCAGCTCGATCCGTTCGGCTGAACGCCGACTTCGTCACCGGGCTGCTAGCCCAGCATCGACAGGCAAGGCGGAACCTCCGGGCGACGTATGAAGGCGAGCGTCTCCTCGGTCCGGGCGACGGTCGCGCGCAGTGGCACCAATACCCGGTTCTCGATGTCACGCAGGGGAACCACTGAGCTAAAGAAGCTAAGGCTCACCAGCGCCAGCACCATGCCGCCCTCACGGATAGGCATCGCAACTGTCGTCATGCGGATCGGCTCGGTCTGTGGGTCGCGCGTGGCGTATCCATCCTTGCGCACACGCTCCAGCAACTGGCGTAGCTGAGTCTCCTGCTTCGGCGCCAAGTCGGCGTTCTGGCGATCGCGGAGTCGGTGCAGCAACCGCTCACACTCTTCGTCCGGGCAAAATGCCAGATACGCCCGGCCCATTGCAGTGTGCACCAGGTCCGGCCGCTTGCCGAGCACCGTGTTGGTGTGCACCCACGGGCTGATCGTGCCGGTCCAGAACTTCAGTTCGATTGCCTCCCCATCGAACACGCCGATTCCGACGGGAAAATTCACCCGCCGCGTCAGGTCAATGGCCCAGGGACGCGACGCCTCGATGACCTGGGAAATGCCATTATAGCCAGAATGCAGTTCGTGCGTGCGCGCCGTCACACGATAGCCACCGCACATGTTGTCGCGCACAACATAGCCTTCTGCGATCAGCGTCTCCAACATGCGTACGATGGTCGGGTTTGGGATCCCGGTAGCGGCGTGGATCTTGCTCACCGAGGCGATCTGTAGCTGGTTTACTGTGCGCAACACCTTGAGCGCACGCTGTACCGCTTCCACCGGCAAATACGAATACTGCATCGGGTCGTTCAGGCCACGCCGTGAATTAGCACGGCAGTGCGCCGTTCGTAGCGAGTTGGCCAACGGCCGCTCGGCAATCCGTGGCATGGTGACATCCACAACCACTTCCACCGCCTCTTGTTAGCGTAAGGAGGTATGGAGTCCAGGCCGCCTCTTGACGGCCGTTGCCGCCCACTCCTCGCGTAGCAAGGATAACGAATTTAGCCGCCGTCTCGAAACGTGTCAATGACAATCGACCCGGCAGCTGTTAGGACCGATTGCGGCGCATTCGCAACCTGCATTCGTGCGAATTGGCGTCACCCTTGTTTCAGCCAACTGTCATCCGCCGCAGCATGTCCTTGACGGTCCGGCCCAAAGGTGACCGTTCTGCCGCCCGCGAGAAGGGTCTAACGACGACGCGGAGCCGTCTGGCACTTGCGATGACGCGCCGGGTCGTGTTGCCTTCTGCCGACTGGAGGGCATCGGCGCTCCGAACCAGAAGTCTTACACCGCTCAATGGCTGGCCTACGCGCACCCCTGTCAACGCTTCCCCCTGTCAACGCTTCACGTACGTCCTCGCGGCCGCCCGCGCATGACTCGGGGCCGATGTGGATCGCTACTCCTTCATCGTAAGGGACCTGCACCCTTTGTCTCCCGTCGGTGATCCGACGCACCCAGTCGAGTCCATAGAACAAACCTGCGAACTCCACCGGCGACCATTTTATCACCGTCCACGTTTGGTGGCCAACCGAACGAACCCTGCTGCAGCTGCTTCCAGATCAGCACCAGCCCGCTGGTGTCCCAGACCAAGATCTTCACCCGGTCGCCGCGCTTGGCACGGTAGACGGTGACCGCTCCAGAAAACGGGTTCTCGCCCAGCATCTCCTGCGCCAGCGTGGCGAGCCTGTGCGCGCCTGCACGAAAATCAACCGGCCGCGTCGCCAGCAGAACGCGTGCACCCGCCGGAATGCTGATCATCCCTTGGATGCCGATGCCCGTACCGCCCGCAGCACGGCGGTCAACCGCGCATCATCCTCCAGCCCGGAAACCATGCGCACCACGGCACGGGCGAGCCTGACCTCAATGACCGGCGTCGGCGCCACACGCGGTGCGGTCACTGCGTCCAGAGCATCCGTCACGATCGGAACAAACCCAGGTGCCAGTGATCTCGCCGCCCCGGACGGAGCGGAGATCAGCTCTTGCCGCGCTGCGCGCCGCCAGCCAAAACCCGTTGTGGGCAGACCTGCCAGCGACGGGCAACCTCGGAGACGCGTGCTCCCGGTGCCAGCGTCTCTTCAACGATCCGGGACTTCTCCTCCGCCGACCATCGCCGGCGTCGGCCGGGTCCCGTCAGCAACTCAACACTCCGATATCCACCCTTCGCGTTGTCGTTAACGTCAAGCATAACGATAGCTCGAAGCCCTCCGCCTCAGACAAACCCAGCACGCCTAATCCAAATCATCAAGAAGGGTGACAGAGCACCGCTTACCCTTCTTCTTCCGATTTGCTTAGTGCTTCGTATATCGGGTTTGGGTTCCGAGGGCCTCCCGGCCCCTGGTGGGTCCCGGGCGAAGTCCGGTGGGGCCGAGGCAACGCCCCGAACACCGCTTCGACGAGCCATGTCTTCAGGCACCTGGCATCACAGTACCGGTCGGCTGATTGACAGGCGGGCTTGTCATTCTTCCTTTGGCTCCCACGGCACGGGCGCGAGTGTCGCGATGTTGGTGACCACATCGACCACCACGGGCTCGTCCATTTCGAGCGCCCGGCGCAGGGCCGGGCCGATATCACCGGGTCGCTCGACGCGGATGCCCGGCACGCCGAAACTGCGCGCCACTGTCGCGAAATCCGTCGGCCCAAAACGCATGATCTGCTCCGGGCGTCCCGGCTTATTGCCCTGCAGATCAAGAATTTCAGGAAAGCACTGGCCGAATCCGGAATTGTTGTTGATCACCGTCACCGTGGCAATGCCGCATCGGCGCGCCGTCTCCAATTCCGCCAGATGGTAGTAGAACGCGCCATCGCCCGAGAAGCACACCACCTTGCGGTTCGGTGCCGCCAGCTTGGCCCCAAGCGACGCCGGGTAGGACCAGCCGAGCGAGCCGGCTGCCCGCAGATAGGACTGTCCGGCGCCGTTGAAGTCGATACAGGTGCCGGTCCAGATGCCGGAATATCCGGTATCGGCCAGCAGGATTGCGTCGTTCGGCAGTGCCGCGGCGATCTCCGCGCACAGTCGCTCTACCCGGATAGGGATCTCCTCGCTCGCCATGTGCGGCGCCATCTCGCTCCGCCACTCCTGAACCAGCCTCGCGGCCCATTCGGCATAGGTCCGATCGCGCCGCGGCGTGCCCACCGCCTCGATGAGCTTCGCCAGCGTCGCCTTGGGGTCGCCCATCAAGCCGAGAGTGTTGGCATAGCTTCGCCCAAATTCCTCGGGATCTATGTCGATCTGGACGATTGGCGTGTCCGGCGCGGGTGTGCGCCAAGTATTGGTCACCTGATCGCCGGCGTCGCAGCCGACCAACAGCACGAGGTCGGCGCGGTGCACGATGCGGTTGGCTGGCGGCGCCGAGTAGAAACCGGACACTCCCGCGCAGAGGAAATGCCGCGATGGCACTAGTGCGCGTGCGCCCAGCGAGGTGGCGATCGGCGCGGCCAGCGCCTCCGCCAGGGCAAGCACCTCAGGGCCGGCCTCCGAAGTCAGCGCGCCTTCGCCCGCAACGATCGCCACCCGCGCCGCCCCGCGCAACGTGGCGGCGGCACGCTCGATCTCGTCGTCCGGCGGCACCGGCCGGTATGGCGGCATCTTCATCGCCACCTGTCCGATTTCCGCGGCCTCGTCCACCGTCCCGGTCTCGACGATTTCCCCCTGCACCCCCCTGATATCGAGATGCACCGGCCGCGGCGTACCGGACACCGCCGCCCGGATGGCATGACGCAGCAATCGCGGCAAGTTGGCTGCAGTATCGACTTCAGCGTTGAACTTGGTCACCGGCGCATAGAGTGGCGCGTGCTCGATTTCCTGGTAGGCGTTGCGATGTTGCAGTACCGGCTGCTTGCGGCCGGTCAGCGCAACCACCGGGCTTCGGCCCAGGTAAGCGTCCTGCAGTCCCGCCGCAAGGTTGGCCGCGCCCACTGATTGCGCAAAGCAAAATGACGGTCGCCCCGCCGTCCGCGCATAGCCGTCGGCCATGTAGGCCACAGCCTTTTCCGAATGGCCCAACACACGCTCCACGCCTAGCCCTTCGAGCTCGATCAGCGTGCGCCGCAACACGGCTTCGATAAAGAACACATGTGTAGTGCCGCTCGAGGCAATCGCCCGCGCCAGCCATTCTGATCCCGTTGCCATGCTCACAATACTCCCAATACTCCGCCCACCGCTGCTACGCGCGACAAGACATGGGGGCACCCCTAGACACACAGCACGCTTAGGGACCGCTCGCTCTTAGCGCAAACATGATCACCAATAATTTCAGCAGTCGAAACCAGTTCACGACACCATCGCCTCTCCTCGTGCGTTAGGACAAATTCCCCTGACTATGGGCATTGTCGTCAATCGGCCCTTTAATCGCGGTGTAAGTATGCGCCAAAGCACGAGGTGCCGCGGTTGATAGCGTTGAACGGTCGTTCCCTTGATCGTGCGGTTCATCCGCTCGGGTTGGCCGTTCATCGATGGCTGGTAGGGCTTTGCGAATTTGTGAGCGATGTCGTGCTCGCGGCAGATGACATCAAAAATGTAGCCGTGGTAGAAGGCGGTGGGCTCGCGGCAAGTCTGAGATGCCATCGCGGAGCAGGCAGCAGTGGAGAGCGCTGCGGAAGAGTTTTGGGATGGTCTCGCGCAGACGACCCGGCATCGCGTCCGAGGGGAGCGGCGTTCGGCGTCGGAGCTCGACGACCAGTGCTTTCTCAGCCTCGGTCAGGGCGGTGCTGCGGGGATTGCTCGCGCCCATGGGCGCGCCGGCCAAGCCGGTTGCGGCCTGCCGCCGCACGGTGATCCCGTGCGGCTTTGCAGGTCAGAGGCAATCAGTTGCCGGTTCACCCGCGCGATGGGATCCGCTCGGTCCGCCGATCGTGGCCTACCAACAGCAGGATCACGACTGAGATCAGGGGCGTCGGACAAATCGTCAACACGGCAATCATGTCGCTGCCCGTTGCGTCCTTCATTATACCAAACACGGTGGGCGCGATCAGTCCGGCGACGTTGCCGACCGAGTTGATCAACGCGACGCTGCCTGCCGCAGCCAGGCCAGAGAGCATTGCCGTCGGGATCGGCCAGAATAGCGGGGCGACCGACTGCGCGCCCATTATTCCCACGGTCAGCGCCACCAACATGAGTATCGGATGGTTAATGCCGATTATGGCGGCGGCGGCCGGGCCCACACTGGCCAGCACGAGGGCCGTGGCGGCATACCGCGTGCGGTTGCCGGAGTAGTCCGAACGCGAGCTAAAGTACAACATCGCCGCCAGCGCGAATACGAACGGTACCGCCGACGCGAAGGCCGTCATCTGAATCGATACACCGAGCGCCCTGATGATTTGCGGCAGGAAGAGCGGCACCACGATGGTTATCGCACAATAGAAGAACCACACCGCGACGAATGCCCAGACTCGCGGGTTGATCAGTGCCTCACCGAGATGATAGCGATGCACCGCCTCGCGCTGTTCCCTTTCGGACTCCATCCGGCGTTGCAGCCAGTTGGCTTGCTCCGGACTCAGCCATTTGGCATCGCTTGGCCGATCGGTCAGGAGCGCCAGGAAAACGAAGCTCATGACAATCGGTGGCACCGACTCGACGAGGAACAGCCATTGCCAGCCCTGGAACCCGAGTAGCCCGTCGAGACCCAGCAGGCATGCCGACGACAGCGGCGGACCGATAATCAGCGAGAGCGGCTGCGCCGCCAGGAAGATGGCCACCATTCGGGCCCGGTAGTGGGACGGGAACCACCACGTCAGGTAGATCAGGGCGCCGGGAAGAAAGCCCGCCTCAGCCACGCCGAGGAGAACACGAATGGCATAGAAGCTCCAGTCGTTCCAGATGAACGCGGTGAGGCCCGAAACGATGCCCCAGGTGAACAGGATGCGAGCAAGCCAGAGCCGCGCGCCAACTTTCGCCAGCATCAGATTGCTCGGAACCTCGAACAACAGGTAACCGACGTAAAACAGGCCGGCACCAAAACCGAACGTTGTGGCTGTGAGCCCGATCGCCTTGTTCATTGTTAATGCGGCGAAGCCGATATTCGTCCGATCGAGAAAGTTGACGAGCCACCCCAACACGATCAGCGGCAATAGCCGCCACGCCACGCGCCGAATAGTCTCACGTTCCAGCGGTTCGATGGTGGCGACACCGCGAGGGATTTGTGCTTCTTGCCCATGGGACGGCATGATCTCGCTCATGTGTCTGCTCCTTTGGTTTAGCTTCCTCCGCGGACGTGTGTCGCAGCGAAGGCGGCAGGCGCGTGACGGCTGCGAACTCTGGCAAGTGGCTGGCGCCAAGTAGATGGCGCCAGCCCCAAGCCGGGAGCCTGTGGATAATCAGGCGGCGCCGCGCGGCTTCTGCCACCCCAGCAGCGTCCCCCCGGTGGTGTTGCGCACGCCGGTGAGGTCCGGCAGCGGATAGTCCTTCTCGTTGAGGACGAAGCCGGGCTTGCCCGAGAAATCCGCCCGTGGCGGAGCAAACAGGTCGTAGAGCAACGCTAGACCCCCACCCACCGGACCTGTGTCCAGGCTGGTGTGCTCGACAGTGGCCGGGATGATGGTCACCGACGGGCTCTCAAGCACAAGGTGCTCTTCATCTCGCCAGTCGTAGAAATTGGAGACCCGGGGCCAGCGCAGATAGTGTTCCCAGCGCCCGGCCAACGCCAGCGACACCTGCTCGTAATCTTCGTGCCAGTGCGGGCTGAGCTTGGTGACATCGCGGCGGGTGTAGAACGGCCCGACCAGATTGGCCATCAGGGTGGTGCACCGGAACACACGCGGCTGGATGCGCTCGCCGTTCGGCTTGTAGTAGGGTGCCAGCGGATAATGGCGCAGGCGGAAGCCGTCGAGGGGGTCCGGCCACGGCTTGAGCGCCGGCACTTCCGGCGCGCCATCGGCATAGACGGCCTTGTTCCAGGATTTGGCGACCAGGTCCTCGGCCTTGGCTGTCAGCAGGCGTATGATCATGCCCTTGCTGCGCGCGGTCACGCTGCTCGGCCCGGGTGGCATGATGGTCAGCGAGTCGTCAACCGCGGCGATTTCCTCTTTGCCGGCGCGGATGGTCGCAGCGCAGCCTGGGACAAGGATCACCATATACTCGTCGGCGTTGTTCTCTCGCGCCAGCGTCGCACCGGGCTCGACCTCTGACACTGTGACGACCAGGTTGGCTCCACGGGTGATCCAGCTGCGCGATTTCGCGTCGCTTTCCTGTGGTGCCAGCTTCAACAATTCGGCGCGACTGGCCTCTCGGGCGGCGGGTCCGCCCTCTGGTAGTGGCATATCGGTTCCTCCATGCTGTTGCACAACCACTTTGTGTGTGCGTTGGCGGAGACTAGTGCCGCCGGAACGGGAGCAAAAACCGTTTCACCCTGAGTTTCAGCTATTGAAATTGTCGGCCTTTGCAGTCCCGACCACTTTTCCCTGCCCTTAGGATGACACCCGCAAAGGAGAACGCATCCATGTCTACCGAATTACCGCGTCGTACCAGGTTCCGCCATCGTTTGCACGCCAGGGAGCACATGCTGGGCACGTTCATCAAAACCCCCACCACCCATGCCATCGAGATCCTTGGCAGCCTCGGCCTCGACTTCGTGATCATCGACGGGGAGCACGCGCCGTTTGACCGGGGCGCCACCGATATGTTGCTGCTGGCCGCTCGCGCCGTCGACATGGCGGCGCTGGTGCGGGTGGGCGATGCGACACCCTGCAACATCCTCTCGGCGCTCGACTGCGGCGCCAGCGGGGTGATGGTTCCACATGTGGATTCGGTGGCCCGCGCCCGACAGATCGTCGCGGCTTGCCGCTATCGCGACGGCCAGCGCGGCTTCGCCAACACCACGCGGGCCGGTGGTTACGGCGATGTGACGTTCCGCCGCCACATGGCCGACCAGGACGATCAGATCGCCTGTGTCGCGATGATCGAAGATCTGGTCGCGCTCGACCGGCTTGACGCGATCGCGGCGGTGCCCGGTCTCGATGCCTTCTTCATCGGACGCGGCGACCTGACCGCGGCGCTCGGGCTGGATGACCAGACCGATCCGATGACGTTGACTGCCGTGGAACGAATCATGGCTGCCGCGCGCCAGGCCAACCTGCCCGTTCTCGTTCTGGCCTCGCACAAGGAAGACGCAATCGCCATGCAGAAGCTGGGAGCGAGCGCCTTTGTGCTGGGCAACGACCAGGGAATGATGAAACGCGCCTACAGCCAGGCTCTCGCGGAATATGCCGCACCCCTGACAGGAACCTCTTCGACCTGATCCCGTCGAGGGCTTTGCCGGAGGTTAATTCACAAATGTGCACTATCGGTTTCGAGCGGCAGAGCGCGCTGCGTCAGAAGAGGTAAAGGACAATCAGGTGACTGGGCATCGGAAGAGCGACCCGGCGCAATTGCTCGAGTTTGCCGTCGCTGTGTACGCGCACGCAGGCCTCCCGGAACCGGATGCGCGGCTCATCGGTGTCCCTCGCGGGACGATGGATGAGGCGAGTTCGCTTGGGCTCTTGTGCCGATTGCGCAACCTGCGATCAGAACGCGAGTCAGATTGGCCCACCCCATTACCCTGATCCCATGCTGGGACAGCCGACGAGCTGATCCCGAAGAGAAGCGCGGATCCGCGCGTGCGACTTCAAGTTATCTTGCCGCTGCACGAACCGCAGTGGGCGACAGTCTCATGGACGATCCCTCCCCTCGTGCCGCATTGGGCCGGTGGCTCGGCCACGCCGCCCGCCAATGGCGGCGGGCCATCGACGAGAAACTTGAGCCGTTCGGGCTTACCGAGGCCACCCTGTGGCCGCTGCTACACGCCGCCCGCGGCCGCGAGCCGATGCGGCAGAATAAGCTCGCGGCGAAGCTCGGCATTGAGGGATCCACGCTGGTCCGGCTGATCGACGTGCTTGACCGTGCCGGGCTGATCGAGCGCAAGACCTGCGATGACCGGCGTGCCTGGGCTCTGCACGTCACTCCGCGCGGGCGCGCATTGGCCGAACAGGTGGAAGCGGTCGCCAACAGTATCCGACAAGAGGTGCTGGGCAGCATCAGCGATGAGGAGCTGGCGACGACGTTGAGCGTACTCGAGCGCATCTGCGCCGAGACCGGTCGAAAGCCACTGCCCGGGTCGGGAGCGGTGCCATTAACGGCGATTCGACGCACGCATTCTCGCCCGAGCAGGAAAGCCGCCGACCGTGGTCACCGCTGCGATCGCACGTGAATTGTCAGGCTTCGTCTGGGCAATCGCCAGATTGGCACAGCCGATGAACGCTTGAGGCACGAACCTCGGTAACACCCAAAAAGGTGAGCCAGCGCATCAACGCCCTGAAACTGGGCAAGGCTGGAGGCACGGTCACGGCCAGAAGAACCCTCGTATCCACTACCAGCCGGATTTCATCCGACGCTGGCTGCTTGACAGAGGAAGCTCCGCGACGCATCACCGGTCCGGCGGTAGCCAACCCGCGCATCACGGCATGATCAACCGTCGTTTTCATGATCGTGCCTCCCACCCTGCCCAGCCGAGGACATGCTGAACCTTGATGTTGCTTGGGAAACTGGAATCTGGTGGGGTTCCGATCGGCGCCGATCCGGACCCTACCGCTCTACCCTATTGGCGTTCATTCTCAACGCGGCAGCATGGAGTCGGACAAGTTCACGGTTCGGCGTTTGGTCGTATTATATCGGTACGGTCGAATGATGGGATCGTCGGTTGCGTGCCCCCGCAACCAGAAAACAGCCGCCAAGTCAAAGACTTGGCGGCTTTTTGATTCCCACATCACCATCAAACTTAAGCGCCATGGACTCACCATGGACACATGCGGGAAGGAAATCGTGCGCAATCGGCGCGGTGTCCGTGCGGCAAACAAACTGCTGTGCGATGGATAGAGCTCCTCCTGAACTTTCATTCCACATGAACGGTCACATCATAGCCGAGCGACCTCAGTGCCTTTGATGTTCTGCCATTTCTGGGTGGAAAGCGGTCAGGCAACGCCCACCCAACTAGCACTACTTTGGCATATTTTTTGTGCTGGGTGAGTTTTGGGATTCCCAAGAGGGGGTTTGTGTGATTCATGAGGGGTCGGCTTATGGAGGGCCGACCAATGGAGGTGGACTGGCAGAC
>Ga0181520_10008815_pt1 | contig 14181 bp, 14 predicted proteins | sample PEATcosm2014_Bin_29_FD_132451 | JGI IMG/M metagenome (GOLD analysis project Ga0181520, IMG submission 132451) | Peatland microbial communities from MTU Mesocosm Facility, Houghton, MI, USA - PEATcosm2014_Bin02_30_metaG | ecosystem: Environmental > Terrestrial > Soil > Wetlands > Peat | place... | reverse complement strand
GCTCGTTTTAACTCGCTTTGGAACCCGCAAATAGTTAACCAAGAACAAAGGCCATCGGGTAACACCCTTTTGGCATAACGATACCCGCTCTCGGGTAACAGTCACTTTTGGCAGACGGCGCCCTCACGCCCTTTGGCAATGCGGACAAAAAAACGTGCTCCGCGCCGCCTGCACGATCCGCTGCACCGGCGTCTCGCACTTCACACACGGCTGCCCGGCGCGATCGTAAACCCGCAGTCGCTCCGTGCCGAAATCCCCTTGCCCAACGGCGCTCCCGTAATAAAACAGCCCGTCGCCGTCGTGCGCCTGGAAGTTCAGCGGCACCGTGCTCCCCCAGCCGATGGCCGCCCGCAGCACTGCGCGGATGGCCCGCCAGAGCTTTGCCACTTCCGCCCGCGTCAGCCGGTCCGCCGCCCGCCGCGGCGAGATGCCCGCGCGAAACAGCGATTCGCTCGCGTAGATGTTCCCCACGCCCGCCACCAGCGACTGGTCCAGCAGCTTCACCTTCACCGCCTGCCGCGAACGCTTCAATGCGCGCCCAAACCCCTCCGCCGTGAACCCCGCCGCCAGCGGCTCCGGCCCCAACCGCTCCACCGGGGACAAATCGAGCGTGAACCGCCCAAAATAGCGCACGTCGTCGTAAATAAAATTCCGCCGCCCCAGGTCCAGGATCACCGCCGCGTGCTTGGTGGGCGGCTCGCCCTTCTCCGCGAGAAACATCCGCCCGGTCATGCCCAGGTGGCCGAGCAAGGTGAAGTCAGGCCCGCCGCCCCGCGCGCGCAAGGCAAACAGCAGATATTTCCCGCGCCGGGTGAGCCCGAGAAATTTGGCCCCCGCCAGGCGCCTTTTTAATTGCGCCGCCGGTGTGGGCGCCAGCACCTCGGGCCGGCGGATTTCAATGTCCCGAATCGTCCGGCCCACGAGCAGGGGACGGAGATGGCGCGCAAGAATTTCAACTTCCGGCAGTTCTGGCATGGTCAACGGACGGCCTCACGCCGCCGGCCGGTAATCTGTGTGCTGCCGGTGCAGCAGGGCAAGCACTTCCTCGTCGGTCGTGGGCAAAAATCGTTTGTAATATTGTCCCACAGCGTTCAGGTCCGGGTCAGTGAGACAGGTGATCACCCGGTCGGCCACGCGCGCCACCCGCTGCCAGGCGCCCACGGATGATACCGGCGCGGCCACGATGACCTGCCGCACCTGTTTTTTGCGCGCGGAGCAGACGGCAGCCTCGGCGGTGGCCCCGGTGGCCAGGCCGTCATCCACCAGCAGCAGACGGCTGCCGGCAAAAACCGCTTTCCGCTCGGGCTGAAATTTCCGGCAATATTCCTGCAACCGTTCTTTTTCCTCCGCAATCACCGCTTCCAGTTCCGCCCGCGCCAGCGGCACGGACGCGATCACTTCCCGGTCCAGGATTACCACCTCGTCTTCGGCCAGCGCGCCCACCGCGAATTCCCGGTGCCAGGGATGCCCGATTTTGCGGACCACAATCACGTCCAGCGGACAGCGCAGCATCTCCGCCACCGCCGCGGCCACCACTACGCCGCCGCGCGGCAACCCGGCCACCAAATCCACGTTCACCGCCAATTCAATCAGCCGAAAGCCCAGTTGACGGCCGGCATCCAGACGCGATGCAAAAGTCATTCCCCCATCTCTCGCCCCGTTGGCGATGAAAATCAACCGCCCTTTAACCCGTCACCAGCGTCCCCACCGCTTCGCCCAGCACCACCCGCCGCAAATTGTGCGGACGGAAGAAATCAAACACGATGATCGGCATCTTGTTGTCCATGCACAGCGAAAACGCCGTGGAATCCATCACCTCCAGCCGCCGCTGCAGCGCGTCCAGATAGGAGATTTGCGAGAAGCGCTTGGCCTTGGGATTCTTCTTGGGATCGCAGTCGTAAATGCCGTCCACCTTGGTGGCCTTCAGGATCACTTCGGCCCCGATTTCATTGGCCCGCAAGGCCGCCGCGGTGTCCGTGGAAAAATACGGATTGCCCGTGCCGCCGCCGAAAATGACGATGCGCTCTTTCTCCAGGTGCCGCACGGCGCGGCGCCGGATGAACGGTTCGGCCACCTGGGACATGGCGATGGCGCTTTGCACCCGGGTGGGCGCGCCCAGCTTCTCCAAGGCATCCTGCAAGGCGAGCGAATTGATGATGGTGGCCAGCATGCCCATGTAATCGCCGGTGGCCCGTTCCACGCCGCGTTTGCTGCCGCACAGTCCCCGGAAGATGTTGCCCCCGCCCACCACCACCACCACCTGCACGCCCAGCTCGCGGACTTCGCAAATCTGCTCGGCCATGTCTTGCACGGCCGCGGGATCAATCCCGTTGCCGCCCACTCCACCCAGAGCTTCGCCGCTCAGTTTGAGCAGAATGCGGGAAAATTTCGGACGCGGGGATTTGGTCATAAAAGTGGCGGCGTATCAAAAATACGCGCATCTTTTAGCAGCAAAGATTTGGCGGGTCAAACCAAACCGAATTTTCCGCGCCTTTCCCTCCTTCATAAAGTCCGAAGCCTACCGACCCTTGCGGACCTGTAGGCCTCGTTTTTTGCCAGCCTACTGGCGTAGCGGATTAAAATCTTCAAAATAAAATTTGACGCAAGCTGGCGACCAAGACAAGTGTTAATATTCCAAATGACGTGCTCTAAATTGGCTCAAATTCGTGGCGCAGACTTCCAAGCCTGCTGTATCGCGGGTTTCCAAACCGCAGGCGGTCTGCCAATTCGACGCGCTCGAACCGGCCACGCGCCGCCGGTTGGGAAACCGGCGGTACAGATGTGGCATTCCTTAAAACTGTCGGGTGCCCCAAACCGGACGTTGGCTTGCCGCCTGCTCTTTGAACCCGGTCAAACTCTGCCATCATGAAAACACTCAACGCCTGCTTCCTGTGTCTGCTTGGTTTGTCATCCCATTGGGGAACACCTGCCTCCGGCCAGACCTATGATTTTGGCACGCGGGCAGGCCTCCCCAGCCAGGGCAGTGCGGACGGCCCGGCCGCCACCGCGCAATTTTTCGCCCCGCAAGGCGTGGCCGTGGATCCCCAAGGCAACGTCTATGTCGCGGATTCGGACAATTCCACCATTCGCGAGATCAGCGCCTCCGGCCAGGTCACCACCATCGCCGGCCAAGCCGGCACGCCGGGCTATCTGGACGGCACCGGCACCAACGCCCTGTTCTATTTGCCCAAGAGCGTGGTGCTGGGCCCCGGCGGCAATCTCTATGTGGTGGACACGTTCAATGAAGTGGTGCGGCAGTTGACCTTCACCGGCGGCAACTGGGTGGTGAGCACGCTGGCCGGTCAGCCCGGCGTCCCGGGCAATGCCGACGGCACGGGCACCAACGCGGCCTTCTCCACGCCCGCCGACGCCGCCGTGGATGCCGCCGGCAATCTCTACGTCACCGACCGGGGCAATGATACCATTCGCCAAATCACCCCGCTTGGCGCCGTTTCCACCATCGCCGGCCAACCCGGAACCGACCAGGACCTCGACGGCACCAACCGCGCCGCCCTTTTCGCCGGCCCCACTGGGATCACGCTCGATGCCAACACCAACCTGTTCGTGACCGACGCGGCCAACACCCTCCGCCGCCTGGCGCCCGTGGGCACCAATTGGGTGGTCACGACGCTCGCCGGCCAGCCCGGCCGCTCTGGCACCACCGATGGCGCGGGCACCAACGCCCTGTTCTCCGGCCCGGCCGGAGTGGCGGTGGATCTGAATGAAAATCTCTACGTCGCGGACGAATTCAATGAGACCCTCCGCCGGCTCGCCTTCAACGGCACCAACTGGATCTCCAGCACCCTCGCCGGCTCGCCGGGCATCGCGGGCTCGACGGACGGCACCAACCGCGCCGCGCGCTTCGGCGCACCCGTGGGTCTTGCCGCCGATGCCTCCAGCCATGTATTCGTGGCCGACGTCAATAACAACAACCTCCGCCAAATCACCCTCGCCGGCACCAACGCCGTCGTGACCACGCTGGCGGGCGTCGGCCCGGGCAGCACGGACGGCACCGGCCCCGGTGCGCGCTTCTGGAATTGCACCGGCATTGCCGTGGGCGCCTCCGGCATTGCCTATGTGGCGGACTCGGGCAATGACACCATCCGCCAGATCGCAACGAATGGCGTCGTCACCACCATCGCCGGGCTGGCCGGCAGCAGCGGCAGCAGCGACGGCACCAACTCCAACGCGCGGTTCAACGGCCCATTCGCCGTCGCCCTCGATCCCCAGGGCAATCTCTACGTCGCCGACAGCTACAATAATACAATTCGCACCCTCGCTCCCAGCGGCACCAATTGGGTCGTGACTACCATCGCCGGCAACCCGGCCCTCCCACCGGCCGAGGCGGACGGCACGAATGCCGGCGCCCGGTTCTACACCCCAACCGCCATTGCCGTGGACGCCAACACCAACCTCTACGTCACGGACAGCGCCGGCCAGACCATCCGCAAAATCTCACGCGCCGGCACCAACTGGATGGTCACCACTATCGCCGGCTCGGTGCTGACCTTCGGCTATACCAACGGCACGGGCACCAACGCCTTGTTCTTCTACCCCCACGGCATCGTCGTGGATGCCGCAACCAATGTTTACCTGGCCGATACGGAGAACGATGTCATCCGCAAAATCTCGCCCATTGGCACCAACTGGATCGTAACTACCATCGCCGGACAAGCCCAAGTGAGCGGCAGCGCCGACGGCGTCGGCACCAATGCCTTGTTCTATTTTCCCGAAGGCCTGGCGCTGGACCCGGCCGGCAACCTCTACGTGGCGGACACCTTCAATGACACCCTGCGCCGGCTCATGCCGGCGGGCACCAATTGGTGCTCGGCCACCCTCGCCGGACAGGTCCAACTCTCCGGCAGCGCCAACGGCATCGGCACCCATGCGCTGTTCTATTGGCCCCAAGGCATCGCGCTGGACAAAACCGGCAACCTTTACGTGGCGGACACGGCCAACAACGCCATCCGGCTCGGACAGGTCGTCGCCGGCCCGGCGTTGCAAATCAATCTCGTGGGCGGCTTGGCCGTGTTGTCATGGCCCAACACCGGCACGTACACCTTGCAGACCAATGATAACCTCTCCGCGCCGGGCTGGGGCGGTTACGGGGGCCCGGTGACCATCGCCAACGCCACCAACAGCGTGGCCATTGCGCCCGCGGGCGCCTTGTTCTTCCGCCTCTCCGGTCCGTGATCCGGTTCCTCGCTGGTTTCAGTGGCATAGAGGCTCCCAAGGATAATGTGCGGCGACTTGGCGCGGGATCGAGCGAAGTGAACCGCCAACTTTTGCGAACCGTTGCCCGCACGAAAGCGGCGTGGCGCTGCGCTTCCCGCCGCAGTCCATGACGCCCCGCGCAATCACGATGCGCCTGGCAAATCCGTTCGCGTCTTGGACTGCGCCGGCAGAGCGCCAGCGGCGACGGCGCTTTCGCACGCACGGGCGAGCCGCGGGCTTTTGAGCCCCCGTCGCCCGAGCGAAAGCGGCGAAGAACCCCGTGATCCGCGCGCGTTGAAAATTTTTCAGTTCAATTTTCCCCAAAACGTCCCATCCTGTCTGCGCCATGCCTCTCGCCGGCAATTATCGCGGACGCCTCGCGCCGTCGCCCACGGGTTATTTGCACCTGGGCCACGCGCGCACCTTTTGGACCGCCCAGGAGCGCGCCCGCGCCCGCGGCGGCACGCTGATTCTGCGCAACGAAAATATTGACGCCACCCGCTTCAAGCTGGAGTTCGTTGAGGCCATGCTCGAAGACCTGCGCTGGTTCGGCTTCACTTGGAGCGAGGGGCCGGACCTTGGCGGGCCGTTTGCCCCTTACAACCAGAGCGAGCGGATGGACTGGTACCGCGCCGCGCTGGCCCGTTTGCGCGCCGGAAATTTCATTTATCCCTGCACCTGCTCGCACAAGGATATCCAGACCGCCGCCGCCGCCCCGCACGCGGGCGACGATGAGGTGATCTATCCCGGCACGTGCCGGCCGGAAAAAAATGGCGGGTGGCAAGTGGCGGGCGACCGGAACCCCGCCCCTGCCGCCGCGTCACCCGCCCCGCGTCACCCGTCACGTCCCGCGGCGTGGCGTTTTCGCGTGCCGGACGGCGAGCCCATCGTCTTCACCGATGGGAACTTCGGGGCGCAAAAATTCGTGGCCGGGAAGGATTTCGGCGATTTCGTGGTTTGGCGGGGCGACGACGTGCCGGCCTATCAACTGGCCTGCGTGGTGGATGACGCGGCGATGAAGATCACGGAAGTGGTGCGCGGCGCCGATTTGCTGGCCAGCACGGCGCGGCAGCTTTTGCTGTATCGCGCGCTGGGCCTCACGCCACCGGCATTTTACCACTGCGAACTGATGTGCGACGAACACGGCGTACGCCTCGCGAAACGGCACGATTCGTTGAGCCTGCGGCAATTGTGTGCGCAAGGTTGTTCCCCCGAAGAACTTCGATCGGGCTGGCAGGTGTCGAAGAAGCCGGGTCGGTGAATCGGAAACACTGGACATGGAGGCAATCTCATGCAAAAATCCGAACGTTTAAGTTTTTGAACGTTAAGAGCTTGAAGCTTGTTGTGTGGTTCTTGGCACTAATCAATCTGCTGTGAGTAATCAATAAAGCGGGTGCTAAAACTGCTTGGGATCGGTAGTTCCGGTGATACATGCGAAACTATAAATTAAGAAAAATAGCAAAAAAGCTTGTGAATTTTTTCACACTCCGCCAATTTCTTCTGTCTCTGGCATCGGCAGATTCTCCGTGAAACAATTTGTCGGGAGAGGTCGTTTGTTTGTGAATCGATTTGGAAAAATATTTTTAGTTTTGGCTGTTTTTGCCGCCGGTCTGGCTGTTGCCGCCCCGGTGGAGAACGCCGCCGATTCGCCCAGTGGAAGGACAGCGACTGCGGCGGCGGCAGAGACAAAGGCGGGGGCGGTCGTCGAGGCGGACAAGCCGCTGGTGTCATCCTATGCCCCGACGCTGCTTTTTCTTGGCCCGGTACCGGCGGATGCTCCGGCGGAGGAACAGCACGCGCCGACGGTTTTTGCAAAGCAATGGCCGGCCAGTTTCCCGTCCATCCCGATCACCAATTCGATTCTTTACACTTGGGTGGTGGCGATAGTCATCATCATCATGGTGCGCCTGGGCACGCGCAGGATGAAGGAGGTGCCGTCCGGCGCGCAGAATTTTTTGGAGGCGCTGGTGGGCGGGTTGCGCGACATGTGCGAAGGCATGCTGGAGCCGAAGGTGGCGCGCTGGATTTTTCCGCTGGCGGCGACCTATTTTATTTTCATCGCGGTATCCAACCTCATGGGGCTGCTGCCCGGCGTCGGGAGCATTGGCTGGGGCGAGCCGGTGAAGAGCGTGATGCCCTTTGCCATCAAGCACGCGGAAGCGCCGCTGTTCCGGCCGCCCACGGCGGATGCCAACATGACCGTGGCGATGGCGGCGATCTTCTTCATCATGAGCCTCTGGTGGGGCGTGAAATTCAACGGCCCATTCGGGTTTGTGAAGCACATTTTCGGCGTCAAGGGCGGGTTCACGGGCTTGGTGGTGATTCCCCTGTCGCTGATCTTTCTGTTTGTCGGCTGCGTGGAGATCATTTCCATCTGCGTGCGGCCGGTGGCGCTGGCCATGCGTCTTTACGGCAATATTTATGGCGGCGAAAGCGTGCTGACCATCATGCTCACCAACTCGCCGCTGGGCATCGCCGCCCTGCCGTTTTATTTCCTCGAACTCTTGGTGGCGCTGGTGCAGGCGCTGGTATTCACGCTGTTGAGCGTCGCCTTCGTTGGCATGTTCTGCTCGCACACCGATGAAAAAGGCGCCGAACCCGGACACTGAATTTTGACTTTGCCGCCGGGAGACCTTGAGGCGAACGGCGGCGGAAAACTGAAACCATAACACAAAATCATATGATGCTAGCAGATACAGTTGTTCAAGCTGCCCAAACCGCCTTTTTGCACGGCAATGCGGGCGTCGGCCTCGTCGGCGGCGGCGCCGCCATCGGCATTGGTCTGGCCGGCTTTGGCGCGGCCCTGGCCACCGGCCGCAACCCCGGCGCCTTCGGCAAAATCTTCATCGTCTCGCTCCTGGCAATGGCACTGGCCGAAGGACTCGCGATGCTGACGTTCTTCCTCCCGATGCTCAACAAGTAATCCCTTCTGACCTATGGGCGAACTATTCCAGACACTGGGCATCCAGTGGACGAAGCTGATTCCGCAGTTGTTCAACTTCGGCATTGTGCTGCTGGTCCTGTGGAAATTTGCCTACAAGCCGGTTTTCGCCATGCTCGACGCCCGCCAGAAAAAAATCGCCGAGAGCGTTGCCAACGCCGACAAGATCCAGGCGGAACTGGCCCGGACCGAGGCGGCGCGCCTGAAGATTCTGACGGACGCCGGCGATCTGGCGAACAAGATCATCGCCGAGGCAAGGGCCGCGGCGGCGCGCCTGTCCGAGGTGGAAACGCAGAAAGCGGTCACGGCGGCGGAGCAGATACTGATCCGGGCGCGCGAAGCGGGCGCCCAGGAACGCGCCGCCACCCTCGCGGCGCTCAAGCGCGAGGTCGGCCGCCTGGTGGTGCAGACCTCCATGACCGTCACCGGCAAGATCCTCACGCCCGTGGACCAAAACCGCCTCGCCGAGGAAACCCAGAAGCAAATCGTTTGATGCCGTAACCCGGAATGAAAATCTCCAAGCAAGCGCAGCGTGAGGCCCGGGAAGTGTTCCGCAGTTGCCTGGTCAAGGGCCTGCTGGATGAAGACCGCGCCCGCCAAGCGGTGAACCTGCTGGTGGAGAGGAAGCCGCGCGGTTACGTCCAAATCCTGTCCCGGCTGCATCGCTTGGTCCAACTGGACGTCGCCCAGCGCACCGTCCACATCGCAAGCGCCGTGGACCTCGCCCCGGCCCAAAAGACCGCCATTCAGGCCCGCCTCGCCGCCCGCTACGGCACCGCCCTGGAAGTCTTCTACGCCACCCAGCCCGCCCTCATCGGCGGCCTGCGCATCCAGGTGGGCAGCGACCTCTATGACGGCACCGTCAAAGCCCGTCTCGATAATTTGCAGCAAAGTTTTTAACCGGATTCTATGAGTAATTTGTTACAGGATATTGAAGCCAAAATCGCCGGCGCCAAGGCCGCGACGGCAAAACAAAACGTCGGGGTCGTCCGCGAAATCGGCGACGGCGTCGCCAAGATTGACGGCCTCACCGACACGATGCTCAACGAAATGCTCGATTTCGGCAACGGCTTGGTGGGCCTGGCCCTCAATTTGGAGGAAACCGAAGTGGGCGCCATCATCCTCGGCGACTACACGCAGGTAAAGGAAGGCACCGAAGTCCGCACCACCGGCAAGCTCCTCCAGGTGCCCGTCGGCAAGGGCCTCCTCGGCCGCGTCGTCAATGTCCTCGGCCAGCCCCTCGACGGCAAGGGCCCCATCAAGGAAACCGCCTTTTATCCCGTCGAGAAAATCGCGCCCGGCATCGTCAAGCGCCGCCCCGTCAACCAGCCCGTCCAGACCGGCATCATGGCCATTGACGCCATGATCCCCATCGGCCGCGGCCAGCGCGAGCTCATCATCGGCGACCGCTCCACCGGCAAAACCACGATTTGCGTGGACACGATGATCAACCAGTCGCGCATCAACAAGGCGGCGGAAACGTCGGGCGACAAGGAAACCCGCCCGATCTACAACATCTACGTGGCCATCGGCCAGAAACAGTCCAACATCGCCCGCGTCGTCGGCGTTTTGGAGGAGGCCGGCGCCCTCCCCTACACCATCATCGTCGTCGCCGCCGCCTCCGATTCCGCCTCAAACCAATATCTCGCCCCCTTTGCCGGCGCGGCCATCGGCGAATGGTTCATGGACAACGGCATGGACGCGCTGATCATTTTCGACGATCTCTCGAAACACGCCGTCGCCTATCGCCAGGTCTCGCTGATTCTCAAGCGCCCGTCCGGCCGCGAAGCCTATCCCGGCGACGTGTTTTATCTCCACAGCCGCCTGCTCGAACGCAGTGCGCGGGTGGGTGAAAAATACGGCAACGGCTCCCTCACCGCCCTGCCCATCATCGAAACCCAGGCCGGTGACGTCTCCGCCTACATCCCCACCAACGTCATTTCCATCACCGACGGCCAGATTTATCTGGAAACCGATTTGTTCTACCAGGGCATCCGGCCGGCCGTGTCGGTCGGTCTGTCCGTCTCCCGCGTCGGCTCGGCCGCCCAAATCAAGGCCATGAAACAGGTCGCCGGCCGCATCAAGGGCGACCTGGCGCAATTCCGCGAACTGGCGGCCTTCGCGCAGTTCGGTTCCGACCTCGATGCCAAGACGCAGACCCTGCTCGAACGCGGCAAGCGTATCATTGAAATCTTCAAGCAGCAGCAGTACGACCCCATTTCCGTCGAGGCCCAGGTCGTCGTCCTTTGGACCGTCCAAAACAATTATTTTGACGACGTCCCGGTGGACAAGGTCAAGGACTTCCAGTTCAAGCTTTCGCAATATTTCCACACGCGCAAGCCCGAGCTGCTCGCCCGCATTTTGAAGGAAAAAGTCATCAGCGACGCCACCGCCGCCGACCTCAAGGCCGCCGTGGGCGAGTTCAAACAAACCTACCGCTGAACCGCCCGGAATACACGAGCTATGCCCCAAAAAACCGCCTCCAAAACCGTCGAGATCGCGTCATTGGTTCTGACCATTCGCGGTATGCCCGTCGTGCTGGAGCCGGATCTGGCGCGGATCTTTGGAATCCCCACCCCGCAATTGCACCGGCAGTTCACGCGTCACTTGGAAAAGTCCTCCCCCGACTTCGCGTTCCGCCTGACCCCTCGGGAAGTCGCGGAACTGCGGTCGCAAGCCGCCCCGCACCGCCGCTTCGGGCGCGCGCCCCGGGTCTTTACCGAGCACGGCGCCCTGCTCTTGGCCGGCCTGCTCCACCGCCCCGCCGCCCTCGCGGCCGCCAGCCACCTCGCCCGCGCCTTCGTCCAACTGCGCGAACCGCTGGCCCGGCTCACCGCCCGCGTGAACGAACACGACGAGGCCATCTCCAATTTGTGTGAAGCCATCCGCCAGCTCGTCGAACCGGCCCCGTCGGCAGACGCCCCGTTGGACGGCCTGTTGCGGGACGACGCGAATCCGTATCGAATCCGCAGGTATTCCAGGAATTAATTCATGCCCAGCACGCGCGACATACGCCGGCGAATCAAGTCGGTCAAAAACACGGCCCAGATCACCAAGGCCATGCAGATGGTGGCCGCGGCCAAGATGCGCAAGGCGCAGCAGGCCGCCCTCGTCGGCCGCCCCTATGCGCAGTTGTTGAATGAGATCATGGCCGAGGCCGCCACCCGCACCGTGGGCTTCGACCACCCCCTCCTGCAGACCCGCCCCATCGCCAAACGCGCCCTCATCCTCGTGGGCACCGACCGCGGCCTCTGCGGCGCCCTCAACAGCAACCTGTTCCGCGAGTCCATGAAGTTCGACCGGAACACCACCGTCTTTGTCGCCGCCGGCAAAAAGCCGGCCCAATTCATCGCCCGCACCAAAGGCCACCTCGCCGCCGAGTTCCATTTCAAGGACGCCCCCGAGTTCGGCGAGGCCCGCGCCATCTCCAAATTCGCCCAGCAAATGTTCCTGAAGGGCGAGGTGGACGCGGTGGACATCCTCTTCCCGCGCTTCATCAACACCCTCACGCAGCAGCCGCAAACCGTCCCCTTCCTGCCCATCGGCAAGCTTTCCGCCGCCACCGCCGGCATCAACGCTCCCGCCAAGGAACTCCCCGCCGGCAGCGCCACCGACGTTTTTGATTTTGAGCCGGACGAAGAAACCGTCCTCGGCGAACTGCTCCCCCACAGCCTCAATTTCCAAATGCACCAGATCCTCCTGGAAACCAAGGCCAGCGAGCAAAGCGCCCGCATGGTGGCCATGAAAAACGCCACCGACAACGCCAGCCAGATCATCAAAGACCTCACGCTCGAATACAACAAGCTCCGCCAGGCCAACATCACCAAAGAACTCCTGGAAATCACCACCGCCCAAATGGCGGTCGGCGGTTGAACCCGGCCACGCCACCGACTATTTTCAATCTCTGATATCATAAAATGAACACAGGCAAAATCGTTCAAATCATCGGCCCCGTCGTGGATGTCGAGTTCCCCGGGCAGCCGCCCGCGATTTACAACGCGTTGACGGTGGACTATGACCTTCCCGGCCACGGCAATACCCGGCTGATCTTGGAAGTGCAGCAGCACCTCGGCGATAACTGGGTCCGTGCCGTCGCCATGAGCACCACCGAAGGCCTCAAGCGCGGTTATGCAGCCGTGGATACCGGCAGCCCCATCTCCATGCCCGTCGGCGAAGCCGTCATGGGCCGCGTCTTCAATGTCACCGGCCAGGCCGTGGACGAGCAGGGCCCCGTCAAGGCCGACAAGTACTGCTCCATTCACCGCCCCGCCCCCGCCCTGATAGACCAGTCCACCTCGCCCCAGATTTTGACCACCGGCATCAAGGTCATTGACCTCATCTGCCCCTTCCTCAAGGGCGGCAAGGTCGGCGCCTTCGGCGGCGCCGGCGTCGGCAAAACCGTCGTCATCATGGAGCTCATCAACAACATCGCCAAACTCCACGGCGGCATCTCCATGTTCGCCGGCGTCGGCGAGCGCACCCGCGAAGGCAACGACCTCTACAACGAAATGATCGAGGCCGGCGTCATCAAGGTCGAAAAAGACGAAAAAGGCCATCCCAAGAAAAACGAATTCGGCCTGCCCATCATCGCCCCCGGTTCCAAAATCGGCCTCGTGTACGGCCAGATGAACGAACCCCCCGGCGCCCGCCTCCGCGTCGCCCTCTCCGCCCTCGCCGTCACCGAGTATTTCCGCGACGAAAAAAACCAGGACGTGCTCCTCTTCGTGGACAACATCTTCCGCTTCTCCCAAGCCGGCTCCGAAGTCTCCGCGCTGCTCGGCCGCACGCCCAGCGCCGTCGGCTACCAGCCCACCCTCGCCGCCGAAATGGGCGACCTCCAGGAACGCATCACTTCCACCAAAAAAGGCTCCATCACTTCCTTCCAGGCCGTGTACGTCCCCGCCGACGACTTGACCGACCCCGCCCCCGCCACCACCTTCGCCCACCTGGACGCCACCATCGTGCTGGAGCGCTCCATCGCCGAACTTGGCATTTATCCCGCCGTGGACCCCCTCGCCTCGAACTCCCGCGCCCTCGCGCCGGAAATCGTCGGCAAAGAGCATTACGAGGTCGCGCGCGGCGTCCAAAAGGTGCTCCAGCGCTACAAGGATTTGCAGGATATCATCGCCATTCTCGGCATGGATGAACTCTCCCCCGAGGACAAACTCACGGTCTATCGCGCCCGCAAAATCCAGCGCTTCCTCAGCCAGCCCTTCTCCGTGGCCGAAGTCTTCACCGGCCGCCCCGGCAAACAGGTGCCCGTCGCCGAAACCGTCCGCGGCTTCAAGGAAATCCTCGAAGGCAAGCACGACGAAGTCGGCGAGCAGAATTTCTACATGAAGGGCAGCATTGACGAAATCAAGGAATAATGGCCGCCACCCTCAAACTCGAAATTGTCACGCCCGAGGCCAAGGCCTTTGTCGCCGACGTGGAAATGGTCACCTTCACCGGCATTGATGGCGAGATGGGCATCTATCCCGATCACATGCCCGTCATGACCCAACTCGTCGCCGGCGAAATCATCGCCCGCAAAAACGGCCAGGATATCTTTCTGGCCGTCGGCGACGGGTTCGTCCAAATCACCGGCCGGCGCGTGGCCGTGCTCACCGACATGGCCATCCAGGCCGACGACATTGACGAAGCCAAGGCCGAGGAAGCCCGCAGAAAGGCTGAACTCCGGCTCGCCCAGAAGCTCAGCGATGAGGAATCCGCCACCGTCCGCGCCTCGCTCCTGCACGCCTCCACGCAGCTCAAGGTCAAGCGCCAGCACAAGAAGTAAGCTTCGCTCCCCGCCTGGGCGCATTTCGGCATTGTTACTGTCCCGTCAACAAAAACGGGGTGCAATTCAGCCGACACGCTGGGAGCATTTCCCCCTCCGCGTTTTGCGGAGTCTGCGGAGCAAAATGGGGGGAGAATTCCCCGAAAGCGTTCGCGCATTGAACCCCTGAACCGCAAAAGAAACATTCAACATTTCACATTCAACGCCCAATATCGAAGGGGCTCGCGCTGCCGCCTTCGTTCAGGGT
>Ga0181520_10008813_pt1 | contig 14185 bp, 6 predicted proteins | sample PEATcosm2014_Bin_29_FD_132451 | JGI IMG/M metagenome (GOLD analysis project Ga0181520, IMG submission 132451) | Peatland microbial communities from MTU Mesocosm Facility, Houghton, MI, USA - PEATcosm2014_Bin02_30_metaG | ecosystem: Environmental > Terrestrial > Soil > Wetlands > Peat | place... | reverse complement strand
GTGGCATACTAACTACAGAGCTGCACAGGAAGGCATTGTTACTTTCAGGTATACTCTTTGTCCTCATGCTAAATTTGATTATTTGAAAGCTTACCGTTTTGGGGTAGAACAAAGCCAGCCGCTTATGGCTGTTTTCAAAGATAAAATAATGGAAAATACTTCTTCAATTTTAGGTCTTAACGGGAATTCCAAAATTGTTTCGACAATTTTTAAGCCGGCTCGGTATGGTAATGCGTTTTTATTAAGAGTATATAACCCAACTAATATAATTTCAACAACGGGTATTGAATTGAAAAATAAGTCGGAATATAAACTTTATCTTAGTAATGGAGATGAAGATGAAATTTCAAAAATAACGGACAAAATTGAACTTAAGCCCTTTGAAGTAAAAACGATAAAAATAAAACATATAGATAATCACTGAACGTTAGGAGATCAATACCGGGTTTCACTCAATTCCTATAAATTGAATTGAAAATCAAAAAATATTTATTATTATATTACGGTTGGTTTTTGTAGCTGTAAAGCTTCCCGTATTTTAAACATTGGGAAAACTGATTTAATAATAAAAAGTTAAGTTGTGATTATTAGAGCAATGCATATTGTAACTAGAATAATACTGTTAACGGTTTTTTTACCTATAAGTATTAATACTCTGAACGCATCAGGTAGTTATAAACCTCAAATAGCCGAACCTATTACAGAGACCTGGAGATGGCAAAATTTCCCGGAATTAAGCGGAAGAGGATGCCAATGTATGGTAGAAATGAGTAATGGAACTTTATATTTTGGTGTCAATGGCGGAATAATGCAATATGATGGTCTGAAATGGAAATATTTTCAAATAGATACCGACTATGCTGATATTCCGGTTGTTACATTATGCGTCGCTTCTAACGGAATAATATATGCCGGTACATCAAAAGGAATAAAAACTTTTAAAAATGGCAAGTGGGGAAGTATCAGGTTGGAACTTGACTTCGGAGATCCCAGCGATTTCCCCTATAATAAATTTCCGATTATTGAAACTTCCGATCAAAGTATTTGGATAGGTGCGCGCCAGGGCGTTCTTCGCATTAAAAACGGCAAGATCAATTTGTACAGGGAAGATAAGAATTATACAGACCTTGGGAATAAGAATAATAAATATTATAATTTACGAAATCTTCCTTCATTTGATATTTATAGTATTTTTGAAGATAATACCGGTAAAATCTGGTTCGGATTACGGAATGGAAGGATTTTTAATTGCAGGATACCGTTCAATGATATGATCTCGAATCTTGCTTGGAATCATGTAGATACTGAGAAGGGTTATAAAATTGCAGAGTTTCCATTAATTAAAATGGATGCATCTGGTAAAATATATATTATTAGCGGTGCAAAAGATGGTGGAATTAATATTTATAACAGGCAAAAGTGGGAGCAATTTAGCATTAAGAAAAAATTTAATGTTGATGATTTACAAAATGATATAATTCTTCTGAATGATGGATCAATCTGTATAGGTGGGATCGGGCGTGTCTTTTTCACAAAGGATGACAAATGGGAAATGTATCAAAGAATATCGCTTCCCTTTCCTTCCAATCGATTAAGGCTATTTCAAACATCTGATAATAATCTTTGGATTATTGGTTTGAGCAATGATGTATGGCGTATTGATTTATCTTTTAACAAATGGATAACTTATAATGATTTAAACTTTCAGGCAGAAGATAATAATGGCGATAGTTGGTTCCTGACTAATGAGGGTACAATCGTAAAGTTTATTAAAAAGACAAATTCATGGGTTCAATATAGTCTGAATGATGGCTTGATTGATACTCCGGTTTCAATTTTTATTACAAAACAAGGAGAAATTTGGGCTGTCGGCAGCCATAATAATGTTGCTGCAACAGCTTACTTTAACGGTAAAAAATGGATTAAACAGCTCCTTCCCAAATTGTCCTGGGGAATTGATAGGAGGGCTGTTTTAGAGGCGATGGACGGTTCACTTTGGTTCGGAACATGTTCTGATTTTGATATTAGTAAAGGTCAAATGGGCGGTCTTGTTAGATATAAGAGATCACCGAATTCCAATAATTCAAAATTTGAATATGAATATTATCCAAGTAATGAAAGTTTTAGATTATATGGTATCTACGGAATTGGGCAATCTTCAGATCAGGACATTTGGGTTGGTCAGCTGGGATTTTATCGGCTGAATCATATTTCATACAAATGGGACAAAATATCTGAGCCTATGGGCTTAGGCCAAAATTTTGTCGATTGTATTCAATCAAGTTTAAACGGAGATGTCTGGGTAGGAACCCGGACCAACGGATTATTCCATCTGGACAGTAAAGTACATAGATGGCTGCAGTACACTACTAAAAACGGTCTTTTAAGTAATACTATTTTAGATATTAGTTGCCAACCCAATGGCAATGTTTGGATAGCTACTGACCGTGAAATTTCTCATTTTGACAATTCAAATTGGACCAACGATGTATTCCCCGGTGTATTCAAGTACATGCGTGATGGTATTTCAATCAGATCTACCAAAGATGGTAGTCTTTGGGTAAATCTAAGCCCTTCTGTGTGGTACCGAAGGTCTTTGTACAAAGACCGTTTCCCGGGCAATGATTACAGAGATTTTAAAACAACTCGATATCATCCCGATAAATTACTGCCAGCCACAGAAATTACTTTTTCATTAAATCGTGTTTCGCAGCCAGGAGATGTTATATTATCCTGGGATGCAAATAATCCTTGGAAAACAACACCAACTGACCAGATTCAATATTCATATCGTTTTGATGACGGTCAATGGTCGCCATATTCTGGGAAAAAGAGTGAAATATTTCTATCTTTAGCAAGTGGGCAGCATATCTTTGAAGTTAAATCCCGCAACAGAGATATGAATGTAGACCCCACTCCCGCCAAGGTTAGTTTTTATGTTGAACCCCCTATCTGGATGGCTCCATGGTTTATTTTTCTTATTCTGAGTTTCCTTGTTACCATTACTTCATTTATTATTCATCTTTATCATAGAAATAAAATAATCCAGGAATTATCAGAAACAAGAGCCCGCTTATTTACAAATATATCGCATGAACTAAGAACACCTTTAACGCTGATTTTAGGGGCGCTTGCCAAAATTCTTAAAATGTCGGAAATAAATAAAGAAATTCGGCAGCCGTTAAATTTAATGCAAAGAAATTCTCAAAGGTTATTGAGGCTTATAAATCAAATCCTTGATTATAGAAAAATTGAAGCAGGACAAATGAAATTTGAACCGAGCAAAGGAGATATTGTTAACTTCATTCATGAAGAGTTTCTTTCTTTTATTAACGAAGCCGAAGCAAAAAAGATTGATATAAGTTTTCAAACCGAAATAGAACATTTGGATATTTGGTTCGATCCTGATAAAATTGAAAAAATTATATTCAATCTTCTTTCCAATGCTTTAAAATTTACTCCGTCTGGTAAAACTGTTGCTGTTGAGATTAACATTATCAATAAAGGAAATGAAAAAACTATTCATTTGAGCCATAATAATTCCATTAAAATAAATGACTGGCTTTGCATCATTGTCCGGGATACAGGGATTGGAATTTCCGAGGCAGATTTGGGTAAAATATTTGACAGATTCTACCAGGCTCATGATCATGCAGCCTCAATAACCGGCGGTACCGGTATTGGACTGTCTGTCGCCAGGGAAATGGCTGCAATACATTACGGAGAGATCGTTGCAGAAAGTACTCTGGATGTTGGAACTACTTTTTATGTTAAAATTCCCATTTTAAATCAGGCTATGATAGACGGTATTGTAAACTTCGGTATAATTGACAAATCTGATTACATTGTTGACGTGCGGTCTTCGACAGAAAACGATAATGTGAAATTCGAAAAAGACTATGGTAAAAATAAGATATTAATAATTGAAGATAATGCTGATATGCGGCAATTTATCAGAAGTGACTTGAATAGAGATTATGAAATTATGGAAGCCATAGATGGAATGGATGGTTTTGAAAAGACGCTGTCTTTTGATCCTGATTTGATAATAAGTGATATTATGATGCCGCAAATGGATGGAATTGAACTTTGTAAGAAAATTAAACTGGATGAGCGGACCAGCCATATTCCTGTAATTTTATTAACTGCCCGTTCTTCGCGGGAAAATATGCTCGCAGGATTGGAAACCGGAGCAGATGACTATCTAGGTAAACCTTTTAATAGCGATGAATTGAAATTAAGAATACATAATATTATTGAGACGCGTAATAAAATTCGTGAAAAATTTGGTAATTTGTTAAAAATTGAACCCAATAGTATTGCAATTACATCAGTTGATCAAAAATTAATTGAAAAAGCTATAGAGATAATTGAGCAGCATATGGATGATGCTGATTTCAATGTTGAAACATTTAGCAGTCTTTTGGCAATGAATCGTGTTACTTTATATAATAAAATGAAATCGTTGACTAATCTTTCACCCCGTGAATTTTATACTATTATTAGATTAAAGAGAGCAGGGCAGCTGTTAAAAGAGTCCGGGCTTACAATTACAGAAATCGCTTACAATGTTGGATTTAAAGATTCTTCACATTTTAGTAAATTATTTAAAAAACAATTTGGCATGTCTCCAAAAGAGTTTATGAAAAAGCCCAATATCTGATTTAGATTATTTTTTTTATTAGAAATTAATTAATACCTCAATTCCCACTCCTTTTTCAACAAAAGTACCCAAATAATTAACGCCTATACCGGAATCTTAGTTAACATAATTCTATTTTTTGCAGCGAATTTAAGTAAAATAAATGCACTATTAACAATTATTAATTAGGTAGCAAGATGCTTAACTTTAGGACAACTTTTAAAAGCCTTATTTATTTTATTGTTTTGTTCGTTTCGATAAATACTCCGGTTTTGCCGGCGGAAAGTGGCAAGATTAAAGGAAAAGTCACTGATTCAAGTTCAGGGGAAGCTTTGCCGGGTGCAAATGTTGTGATAAAAGGGATGTCTATTGGTGGTGCAACAGATATCGCAGGAAAGTATCTTATTGCACAGGTACCGAAGGGGAAGCAGATTGTACAAGTATCTTATGTGGGATATACGACTAAAGAAATTCAGGTCAATGTAGTTTCTGATCAAACTACTGAAATTGACGTTCAACTGGTATTCAGTACGGTAAATCTAAAAGAAGTTGAAGTAACTGCTCAGATTGAAGGTCAATCTGCGGCAATTAACCAGCAGCTAAGTTCAAATACTATAGTTAATGTTGTTTCACAAGATAAAATTCAGGAGTTACCTGATCAAAATGCTGCAGAAACTCTTGGGCGTTTACCCGGAATTGCAGTTCAAAGAGATAATGGGGAAGGGCAAAAAGTTGTTGTTGATGGTTTAGCTCCAAGATTTACTAATATTACGATAAATGGTGTACAAGTCCCTGCAACTTCTCAACCGGGAGATTTTACTACTGACGGTTCAGGTGATGTAGATGATCGTTCTGTTGATTTAAGTATGATATCGCCGGATATTCTTGAGGGGATTGAAGTCTTCAAGGCTTCCAGACCTGATTTAGACGGAGATGCTATTGGCGGAACCGTTAACTTTACTACAAGAAAAGCTAAGGAGGGCGCGCTAACTTCTTTCCGGATTTTTGGTGGATATAATAATCTGCAAAATGATTACGGTAATTATAGAGGTAGTTTCACCTATAGTAACCGTTTTTTTAAAAACGAAGATAGCGTATCCAAACTTGGGATGGTTATAAGCGGAAGTATTCAAAGAGCTGATCGTGCTTCTGATGATATTGGAGGTAGTTATGATTGGACGGGAGAATTAAATGGTGGCCCAGTTTATCAAACAGCAGATGTTACGCTTACAAAACATACGGAAATTCGCAAACGGTATGGTTTAAATCTTGCCCTCGATTATGAATTGTCTGAAAATAATGACATCTTCTTAACCAGTCTTTGGGCAGGCACTTATCAGGACCAACAAGACCAAACTCATGACTATGACATTGCTGACGGATACCATTACCGTGATTATTTAGAAAAGTTGGTAAACTTAAATACATGGAGCAATTCACTTAACGGTAAACATTTATTTTGGAATTGTGAAGTGGACTGGACTCTTTCTTATTCTATTTCACAAGAAAATACTCCTTGGGAAGGTTATGCACAATTTCAGGAAACCAGCGGTTTTGCCAATAATATGCCTATTGAAAATCTTTCACCGGCATCTGTTTCTAATTATGTGCTAAACGATGCTAAAACTGCAATTTTATATCAGTCATATATTCAAACAGAAAATGTCAAAGATCAAAACACAACTGCGGAACTTAATATTCAAAATCCTTTCTCGATTAGCGACGATATCTCCGGATATATAAAAGCAGGTGGAAAGATTCGGGATAAGGAGAGAGATAAAGATGTGAACCAATGGGGTGGTTTACGCTGGTATACCGGCGAGCCTATAATGGCTGCAAATCCCGGCATTTTTACACCCGCAGTTAATAGCCCGCAGGATATTGCCCTCACAAACTTCCTTTCGCCTGCTCATTCTTTAGATAATTTCTTAGGCGGTGATTACAATTATATTGAAGTGTTAAATGAAGGTGTTCTCCACAATTTTATGGAGACTTACCAATCGATTTACAAAAAAACAATAAATTATTTGGTGGATGTTGACAATTACTCTGCCGGTGAAGATGTTAATTCTGCTTACTTAATGGCAGAACTTAAATGGAAACAACTAATTACTTTTATGCCCGGTTTTAGATATGAAAACACTTTAACGGATTATAAAACTGAAGTGGTTAATCCTTCTGAACCAAATATTGTTATGAGAGGAGCTGCTGGTGATTCTTTAGGCAACCGGAAGTACGGAGATTTTCTCCCTATGGCTCAATTAAAAATAAAACCTCTGGATTGGATGGACCTTCGCCTGGCTGTAACAAAAACTTTAGCGCGCCCTAATTATTTAAATTTAATCCCTTATGAAGCGCTTAGTTATGACAATTTAACATTGAGTTATGGTAATCCAAATTTAAAAGAGACAAAAGCAACTAACTATGATGCCTATCTTTCTATTTACGAGAGTAAATGGGGATTGTTCACTGTAGGTAAGTTTTATAAAAATCTTACCGATATCGATTACGTTCGTACACAGCTAATGACGGGCGGTTATTATGCGCCATATCTAACCAATATGAAAGGCTGGACAGTTACTTCGCCCCAAAACTTACCCGGCGTAACTACAGTTGATGGTTGGGAATTTGAGCTTCAGACAAATTTCACTTTTTTACCAAGTCCTTTTGATGGAATTCTTCTTTATGCAAACCTTTCTCTTATCCATTCTGAAACCCAATATCCTTATACAAGCTATGCTACGCAAATTATTAGCCAACCACCGTACTATGAAACAATAATGACCAATTTGACCCGGACTGCACCTATGGAAGGTCAACCGAATCAGATTGCCAATGTTACAATTGGATACGAAAAGGGTGGCTTTTCTGGTAGATTATCTATGAATTACCAGGGAGGTGCATTGAGACAGGTTGGTTCATCTGTAGCAGATGATGAGCTGGATGCTGCTTCTTTCCGAATGGACTTTGTTATTGAGCAGCACATTTGGGAGAATCTTGGCGCTATTCTGCAAATAAATAATATCACAAATCAGGAGGAAATAACATATATAAGATATAAAGATTATACAACCAGAACACAGGATTATGGAATGTCCTTAGACCTTGGTATTAAATTCAAATTTTAAGAATACAACAGTATTCAAATAAACATCAACCTTAATAAATAAAAGGAGTAAGTTATGCGTACTGACTTTACAAATAAAATAATAACTTGTGTTATTATTTTTATATCCATTCTTTTTTCAAACTCGGCTACTTTTGCACAGCAGGCTATACCAAGTTTAACTGAGATAGTCAGTTATATCACCGGTGATACCCTTCAGTCTGGGGCAAGAAAAAATACTTCATATACACTTGCTAGAGGTGGAGTATATTTTACATTAGGTACAATTCAAAATAACTTTCCTCTGACTATCTCTGCCACCGGCGATACTTCACTTGCCCGTCCGGAGCTTATTGTTATGACTGATTCAAAAGGAAATTATTCACAACCGTTCAAGCCATATAAAAATCTTACCATCCAGGGACTCTTTATGATGGGTGTGAACACATCTGGGAGTCAGGTGCCCGATTTAATTGAAACCGGAACAACAAATGTCGATATTACATTAAATAATTGTATTGTAGACAGCGTTTCCACCAGGGTAATTATTATGGACCAAAACTATTGCAGCGTTTTTGCTTATGATTGTTATGTACACAATGTTGCTGGCGGCAGCCATAATGGTCGTTTTATTGATGCCCGCGAAACGGTTGCGGATACTATTGTTATTCAAAATTGTACATTTTATAATATTATGCATACTCTTGTAAATCGCTTTAGCGGTGGTCAGACGTTGTTCAAATTTGACCATAATACGGTTTATAATATTATGCGTAATGATCTCCGGATGGATGAATCTCCGAATCTTATTGTGACAAATAATCTTTTCCTGAATACGGGTTTTTGTGGTTTTATTCCCGCTTGGGAAGCAGCATTTGATACAAATGATTTGGGCGATAGGGACGAATGGAGCCGTATAGAAATATGGCAATTAGATTCTACGTTTCCGGGAGCTACTCAACAGATAAATTTCAAGTACAATAATTTCTGGATTAATCCTGCAATTCAAGCATCCTTCCCTGATACTATATGGCCTTACAAAACACTTGATTTTACTTTCGAAAAACAAATGGTCGGAGCTGATACTTTAACATGGGTCAATGAAGATGTTGACTTTGGAAATGTGCCTACTTGTAATTATCTTGGCATTGCAGAGCAAGCCTGGGTAAACGGTAGCCCTCAAACTAACCCTGGTTTTACTGATGCAACAAGACCTTATAATTTTACTTATTCAACTTCCTCAGCTTCATACACAGCAGGCGCCGATGGTTTCCCTTTAGGTGATTTAAATTGGTGGCCTGCTAAAAAGGCAGCATGGGAACAAACTACGGGTGTTAAAGTTGTTAATAATAACACTCCGGTAAAGTTTACTTTGGGACAGAATTATCCAAATCCTTTCAATCCAAGCACAAATATTAATTTCTCATTAGAGAAGCCTTCTAAGGTAATTTTGGCAATTTATAATGTCCTTGGTCAGAAGGTGGCTACATTAGTAAATAACTTTATGCAGGCGGGAAGCTATACATTCCAGTTTAATGCAAGCAAATTGGCTTCCGGTGTTTATATTTATCGAATCGAAGCTGGTGACTTTGTTTCAGCTAAGAAAATGATTTTAATGAAGTAATTGTAAAAGTTAATCCGGTCGAAGCGGTTAAGCTCCGGCCGGTTCTTTTTAAACAAACTGATTTAATCAGGGCTCAACAACATTATTTTAACCAAATTAAATTTTACTAAAGACGATTTTTTTGAAATACCAATGTACACTTTACTAAAATTATTTGTCGGTTTTTATAAAAATATCATCTTTGATACAATGATGGGTGCTTTTAACAGGAATTATTATAATAATAATTATTTAGCGCTTTGAGCGGTACTAACTGATTTACGGATGTAAACCGGTAAAGATTTTTATGGCAGTACAAATACATGCCTTAATAATATCAAAATTCCTACCGGTCAAGAATTCTCGATTTATATATTCAATAAGATAGGTAAAAAGTTATTAAAATATTTACAATTACCTATTGCAATTTACGAAGTAATTAAAGAGTAGTAATCGAATCTTTTTGCAAAATTAGGAAATGGTAAAAAATGATGAATAAAATAAATCATCAATAAATTGATCATATTCAACCAATTATGGATAATTTGAAATGAGATATCATAAATTATTTGTTATAATAATATTCTCGTTGGTTTTTTATAGTTGTAAAGCTTCCGGTATTTTAAGTGACGGGAAAACTGACTTTACTAAGTATGTCGATCCAATTATAGGAACTGCAAAGACTACAACTATTTCGGGATTACGCCATGGTACAGGCATTGAGCAAAATGCTCAGGTGCAGCCTGCCGTTACTATGCCTTTTGGAATGACAAACTGGACTCCCCAGACGCAAAATACTGAGAAAAAATGTTTAGCTGCATATTATTATATAGATTCGGTTATCACAGGTTTTCGGGGCACACATTGGCTTAGCGGCTCCTGTTCACAAGATTACGGATCAATGTCCGTAATGCCTGTTTCAGGTGAATTAGTTTGCAGTAACTCAAAACGAGGTTCGAAATATAATCATACCGATGAGTTTTCCACTCCCTACTATTATCGGATTAAACTGAATGATTATGATATTATTGCAGAAATGACTGCTACTACACGCTGTGGTATTTTTAGGTTTACATTTGAAAAAGAGGGAGACGCTCATATTATAATAAATCCAAATAGTGATAAAGGGGAGGGTTATGTAAAAATATTCCCCGGTCAGAAGGAAATTGTAGGGTATAATCCGGTTTATCGCATTTTCCAGGGTTGGGGAAAACGGGCTGGTTTTTCAGGCTATTTTGTAGCCAGGATCGAAAAAACTTTTAATGAGTTTGGCGTGTACTCGGATGATGAAATTTTGAAGAATCAAATAAATATTGAAAATAAACCTGACTTAGGAGCTTTTCTATCTTTCAAAGTTAAAAAAGGAGAGCAGGTTGTTCTTAAAGTGGGAACATCTTTTGTAAGTATAGAACAAGCTCGGAAAAATTTGAATGCCGAAATACCGGAATATAATTTTGATGCCGTGAAGGAAAGCCTTAAAGAAACCTGGAATAATTTATTGTCAAAAATAGATGTCGAGGGCGATATTACAGATGACAAAATTAAGTTTTATACATCGATGTATCATAGTTTTCAGCAGCCTAGAATTTATAATGATGTTGATGGTCAATACCCCCGTTTTGATGGAAATGCTCAAACCGATACTATAAAGAACGGAAATTATTATTGTGATTTTTCTTTATGGGATACTTTCCGGGCGCTGCACCCTTTATATAATATTATTGCCCCAAAACAAAATGCCGATATGTTAAGGTCTCTGTTAACAATGGCAAAAGCCGGAGGCTGGCTGCCGATTTTCCCGCTGTGGAATAGTTATACTGCTGAAATGATTGGCGATCATGCCATATCTGTTATTGCCGAAGCTTATATTAAAGGCGTTATCGATTTAAGTGAAGGAGATTATAAGATATTAAAACATAACGCTAATGATACTCCTGTTTCCTATCAAGAATATGCTGACGGTAAAGGACGAAGAGCTCTAAGTCCTTACCTTAAATATGGTTACATCCCTTTAGAAGATTCTGTAAAGGAAGCTTTCCATGATAACGAACAAGTATCCAGAACATTGGAGTATGCTTATGACGATTTTGCTTTAGCCCAGATTGCAAAAAAAATGGGTAAAGTAGATGATTGCTGCTATTTTATGAAACGATCTCAAAATTATCGTAACGTCTTCGATCCGGTAGTCCACAACATCAATGCCCGTCATGCCGATGGTTCTTTTAATAAAGACTTTTTACGCGATAAGGAAATTTCATATATAACAGAAGGCACTCCCTGGCAATTTAATTGGTTTGTTCCGCAAGATGTTAAAGGCTTGATAGAATTAATGGGTGGAACGGAAGATTTTAATAATGGTCTTGACAATTTTTTTAAAGCCGATCAGTACTGGCACGGAAATGAACCAAGTCATCAGATAGCATATCTATATGATTATTCAGGTCAACCATGGAAAACACAAAAAATTGTTGCCAATGTGATGAAAGAAGAGTATGGCATGGGACCTGGCGGTTTAAGTGGTAATGACGATTCAGGTCAAATGTCGGCTTGGTATATCTTAGGCGCTTTAGGGTTTTACCCTGTATGCCCGGTATTACCTGAATACCAAATCTGTGGACCAAAATTCAAGAAAATTACTATAAAATTTGATGATGGAAAATCATTTATTATTAACGCTCCAAATTATTCACCTGAGAACATTTATATTCAGGGTATTGAACTGAATGGCAAAAAGTATGAATCTTATACGTTACCGCATGATTCGTTAATTCAAGGAGGTCAATTAAATTTTGAATTATCAGATAAAGTTAAAGATTAAATATTCCTAAGTACAAATAGATATATTGACAAATTGACGAACTTTGAAAAAGTCATTTATATATTTTTTACTATTTTTTTCTGCTCTGCATTTCTGCATTATAATATCGTCCGTATTTCTTTTATATATTGCTAAAATAATTCCCTTACTAAGTCTGTTATTGATCCCCCCATTGTTTTTATTCCATTTTTAATGACAATCCGGATTTCCTGTCACCGGATTATGTTGCCATAATTTCCGGTACGGTTTTTAATTATCCGGGCTCATCAATGTTGAAAATAAATGATTAAATGGGTATTATTAATACGCTGTCTTATAGAATGTGGAGTTCTTTAATTTTTATTATAAGAATACGGGGAAATACTTTAACCAACAAACTTAAAATTTGAACTTAAGAACAAGTTTTATTTATATGTTTAACATATTTTTATATTTAAATATTGACCTTAACTAATGATTGGAGAGTGATATGTATTTACAACACATAAAAGTATTTGTAATTATTAAAATAGCTTTTATCCTTTCTCTGAGTTTTGTTATAAGTACTATTAACGGACAGAAAATTCCCGCTCTCAGGTTTAACAAAGATGGGAAATTTAAAATTGTCCAGTTCACGGATGTTCACCTGAAGGAATATAATGAATCTAAAAGAGATAGCGCTATCATGGTTATGAAAACAATTCTTGAATCAGAAAAGCCCGACCTTGTTGTCTTAACTGGCGATATCGTCACTTCAGATAATGTAAAAGCCGCCTGGTTAACTGTAATAAAGCCCATGATAGACGCGGGCATCCCTTGGGCAGTAGTGTTCGGAAATCATGACCGCGAGCATAAATTTACGAACAGGCAGATTATGGAATATTTAGTCACTCTTCCTTACAATCGTTCTCAATTTGGTCCTTCAAATATTTATGGCGTCGGCAATTATGTGCTAAAAATTCGCGGATCAAAAATTAACAAAACTAAAGCTTTGCTTTATTGCTTTGACTCCAACGCTTATACGGGTAAAAAAGATAACGATGAGTTGGGATATTACGATTGGATCAATTTCAGTCAAATTAAATGGTATCGCGAAATCAGCAGACAATTCACAAAAGAAAATAATGGTAAACCGTTTCCGGCGTTAGCCTTTTTCCATATTCCTGTTCCCGAATATAGCGTAATAAAAAATTTTCCTACTACCGTCGGTGATAAAGATGAAGATGTTTCTTCTCCTAAAATCAATTCGGGTATGTATGATGCGTTGCTTGAATCTAAAGATGTAATGGGAGTTTTCGTAGGTCATGATCATAATAACAATTATATCGGGTGTTTTAATAACATTTGTCTTGCTTATGGCTGCAAAACCGGGTTTGATGCATACGGCAAATTGGATAAAGGAGCAAGAATAATTGTTTTATATGAAGGGGAGCGTAAATTTGATTCTTGGATTCATACACTAAATCAATCTCAAAAATATTTTATCAGCTATCCGGAGTCGTTTAGGAAGTAGGATTGATTATCCTGATTAAAACATTAAATAATGTTTGATATGGAAAATAAAGATTTAAAAATAAATTATTTTTCACCCTTGATTTTATTAATTGCTTCTATCCTCGCGCAAAACAAAATCTTTTTTATAATATCATTCGGCGCAAAAGATAAGGGGCAAAATAATAACGAATTAGTAATCCAAAAAACAATCGATGCAGTTTCGGCTCATGGCAGGGGAAAAGTGGTTATTTCTGTGGGTAACTTTGCTTCGCGCGTAATCTTTTTAAAATCAAATATTGAGCTTCATCTTGATTTAGTCGCGGGTCTTTAAAGATTAAACCGATTATTAATGAAAGAATACAAATGAAAATTGAAAAAATTATATCTATTCTTTTATTCTTTTATTTTGCAGTCAATCTATCAGCTCAGCCAAAGAATACTCTGGAAACGGGAAATGTGAAAGAAAATCCTGCCATATCATTCCCGGTCATTCAAGATAAGTTTTTATTAAATAATGACGGAACCACCCGTCTGCAGGGATAT
>Ga0181520_10008812_pt1 | contig 14186 bp, 10 predicted proteins | sample PEATcosm2014_Bin_29_FD_132451 | JGI IMG/M metagenome (GOLD analysis project Ga0181520, IMG submission 132451) | Peatland microbial communities from MTU Mesocosm Facility, Houghton, MI, USA - PEATcosm2014_Bin02_30_metaG | ecosystem: Environmental > Terrestrial > Soil > Wetlands > Peat | place... | reverse complement strand
GGGCCGGGGCGGTGGTGATCGCCGATACCGAGGCGGACGGCGTCTATGTCGGCAATCCCGCCAAGAAAACCGGGCGCACGGCGCTCGAGGTGACGAGGGACTGACATGCGTTCTGGCGACCCGCTGATCATCAATCTGGCCTGCACCGGGGTCATCCCGACCCGCGCCATGAGTCCGCACGTGCCGCTCAACCAGGGCGAAATCGTCGACGATGTCGGGCGCTGTCTCGAATTGGGCGTGCAGATGGTGCATTTGCATGCGCGCGATGCCGATGGCGTGGCGACCGGCGATCCCGAACCGTATGGCCGCCTGATCGAGGCGATTCGGCAGCTGCCTGGCGGAGGCGAGGCGGTGTTGTGCGTGACCACCTCGGGACGGATGGCGCCGGATTTCGCCAGCCGTTCGCGCGTCCTCGACCTGGACGGCGCTGCCCGTCCCGATATGGCCAGCCTGACCTTGAGTTCGCTCAATTTCGTTCAGTCGGCCAGCATCAACGAGCCGGAGACAATCCGGCAGCTGGCGGCCCGCATGCGGGAAAAGGGGATTCGGCCGGAGCTGGAAGTCTTCGATCTTGGCATGGCCAACGTCGCGCGGATGCTTCTCGACAAGGGTCTGGTGAGCGCGCCGCCCTATGTCAACCTTCTGCTCGGCAATGTCGCCGGCGCGCAGGCCGACGCCTTGCATTTGGCGTCTCTGACCATGGCATTGCCCGCGGGCTGTGTCGTGTCCGTCGCCGGGATCGGCCGCTATCAACTGGTCGCCAACGGTCTGGGATTGATGTTCGCCGATGGGGTGCGCGTCGGTTTGGAAGACAATCTTTGGTACGACCAGGCGCGGACGGTCGCCGCGACCAATCCGGCCCTGGTGCGGCGGGTTCTGCGGTTGGCGGACGAATTCGAACGCCCGCTGATCGATCGGCTCGCCCTGCGGGCGCGGTTGGGAGTCGATGGGGCGAGCGCCATTACGACGTGACGTCTATCGGATTTTCGGCACCTGGCGAGGCCGACGCCGCGACGGCCAACCGGGGATGCGGCGCGCCGCAACACGGCCCACCGACCGGCTGGCCGATCAGAGATATGAATTATATGATTTTTTGGATCGAGCGTGTCAATTCTGCAACACGTGTGCGAAAGATTAATATGCGAATTGAGAAAAATATTGACCATTTGTTGCTTCCGATGTGTCATCTCGCCGGGAAAGATCATCCATCTAGCCACGAGGGGGGACTCCACACACATCACTGACTGGTTCGTCCCTTGTGTTGGTGGCAAGAAATCCGCCGCCCGAATACTTTTCAAACCTAAAATGGGGGTTCGTCTAATGTCAAAACGACTTCTTTCCACCCGTCAGCTTGCGCTGGCGACCACGTCGGCCGTCGCCTTGCTGTCTGCGGTTCCGGCCATGGCACAGCAGGCTCCGGCTGCAACTGATGTCCAGGAAATCGTCGTTACCGGTTTCCGCGCGTCTCTGGCCAATGCCTTGGCCGTCGAGCGCGACTCCAACTTGATCGTCCAGTCGGTCACCGCCGAAGACATGGGCAAGATGCCCGACCAGGACATCGCCGAATCCTTGCAGCGCTTGTCGGGCGTGCAGATCGACCGTGACAACGGCGAAGGCACCAAGGTCCGCATCCGCGGTCTCGACCAGAACGTCACCCTGCTCAATGGCGAATATTTCGTGACCGGCCTCGAAGCTTACCAGAACGGTGAAGCGTCCGGTTCCGGCCAGGGCAACACGGCCACCAACTCGCTGGAAAGCATTCCGGCCGACTTGATCGCCGGCGTCGACGTCGTCAAGTCACCGCAGGCCAACATGGTCGAAGGCGGCTTGGGCGGTATCGTCAACTTGAAGACCCGCGCTCCGCTCGACACGAAACTCGGCTGGAACGTCGGCGGCCACTTCGAGATGAGCGAAAGCGACAACAACGACAAGGGCTGGGGCCCGCAGGGCGCCATCGTCGGCACCTTCAATTACAAGCACATCTTCGCCGTCGCCGCGTCGTTCTCCTACGCCGACACCAACACCCATACCAACGCTTACGAAGCGCAGAACCGTTCGCCGTGGGCCCTGGTTCCGGCCGGCACCACCGGCAATTTCGGCAATAACGGCCTCAACATCCTCAACGGCGGCATCGGCCAGACCTACATCGTTCCGGAACTGGCCTACGTCACCAGCCGTGACGTCGAGCGCAAGCGCATCAGCGGATCGGTGGACATGGAATGGGCGGTCAACGACTCCATCATCCTCGACCTCGACTGGGTGCATTCGTCCTACGACTATCTGATCGAGGAAGTCTCGGGCAAGATGGGCCTGGCCTACAACACCGGTTCGGGCATCGTGCCGACCGTTCCGTACTCGATCGACGCCAATGGCGTCGTGTCGTCGGCGCAGTGGGGCGACAGCCAGGTCGAATCCGATACGGACGTGCAGAACGCCCGCGCTTCGGCCGACAACGTCCACTTTGGCGCCAAGTGGGACAATGGCGGCGATATCCGGGCCAGCATGAAGGTCAGCTACGCCACCTCGACCTTGACGTCTGATGAAGCGCAGCAGGACGAAGAACACACCTGCTATCCGAGCCCCCCGGGCTGCGAGAACTCGGCTGCGCCGGGCGGCGAAGCCCCGACGACCGCCGCCGGCTTCATCTATTTCGCCTACACCAACAATGGCACCGTGCCGAGCATGCAGTTCCTCGGCCCGTACGCCAACATTTGGAGCAACCCGGCTTACGAAATCTCCAAGTCCGCGTGGGCCTGGCAGATCAACAGCAACCAGTATGACTTCGCCGCCCGCGGCGACGTCGAGTATGACGCCAAGTGGATTAAGGCGGTCGACACCACCTTCACCGCCGGCTTCCGCTATGCCGACAAGAACCTGGACTACGTCAAGTACCAGTTCCTGTTGAACAAGGCGTCCACCGGTCTGGTCCAGTCCAACCCGAGTGGTTCCAACTCCGGTCAAGGTTATGACGGGCAAGTCGGCACCTACGGGTACTACATGGATCCGGGCATCACCAACTACATCACCGGCAATCCGGCCCAGGTCATTTTCGTGAAGACCGCCTTGGCCAATCCGGGCAACACGAAACTGATCGACAACTCGTTCCTGGTGAACCATCTGGGTGGCCCGGTCCTCGCGCAGGATCCGGATCAGATGAAGAACCCGGAAGCGTGGCTGCAGGGCAATTTCCCGAACTTCCCGGGCAAGAACTTCAAGGACGCGCTTGACTCGTTCGACGTCGATCAAAAGACCTATGCCGGCTATATGATGGGCGACATGGGGTCGAGGGCCGACCGCTTCCACCTGAACTATGGCGTTCGCGTCGTCGAGAACGTGCAGACGGTGGGAACCTCCGGTTCGCCGGATCTGGCCCATACGTCGTGGTGGGGCGATGCGCCGTGGGAAGGCAGCGTGCTGGTCAACTGGCTGGCTCTCAGCCAGCAGACGACCTACACGGACGTTTTGCCTGACTTCAACGCCGTGTACGACGTGACCGACAGCTCGAAGGTCCGCTTCAGCGGTGCCCGCGTGATGTCGCCGCCGAATCCGTTCCAGCTTGGCGAAGGCCTGACGGCCAACTACACCGAGCAGACCACGGCGAGCGGCGGACGCGGTTACAAGTTCGTCGGCGGTTCGGGCGGCAACCCGAATCTGCAGCCGTTCCGGGCGACCCAGTTCGACGCCAGCTACGAAGACTATTTCGGCAAGCAGGGCGCCGTGTCGGCCGGCCTGTTCTACAAGCAGGTTGATACCTTCATCACCAACGGCACCACCACCACCTGTCTGGCGGACGACTTTGGCGTCGATTGCGCTCCGGTCAACGTTCCGGTCAACGGCCAGGGCGGTTCGATCAAGGGTGTCGAGTTGGGTGGTCAGTATGCCTTCGACAACGGGTTCGGGTTCAACGTGAACTACACCTACTCGCTGTCGCGGACGGACTCGACCGACTCGTTCTCGTCGCATCTGCCGATCCCGGGTGTGTCTCTGCACTCGGCGACCGGTCAGTTCTACTACCAGTACGAAGGCTTCGAAGGCCGGATCTCTTATTCCTGGCGTTCGGGCAACCTGAACGGCGACGCGTTGGGCTCGACCTTCACCGGCGTGCAGAACATCGTCACCGGCGTCTATCCTGTCTATGGCGTGTACAACAAGCCGTACGGCCAGTTGGACGGTCAGTTGAGCTATGACGTTAACAAGAACTTCGGCGTGGTTGCCGAGTTCGTCAACATCACCAACTCTGCTGTCCAGACGTACTTGCAGTACAAGAACCAGCCGTTCGAGTACACCGACGTGGGTCGTCGGTTCAACCTCGGCTTCCGGTTCAAGCTCTAAACTTTCGGCCTAAACAGTCGTTAGAAGGGAACGGCGGGTCTTTGACCCGCCGTTCTTTTTTGCATCAAGGGCATTCGGGTAGACCGGGCGCAACCGGAATTTGACGGAAAAGGGACAAGACCCAACCCGATCGCGACGCGCTCAAGGCCTGCTTTTTACAGGGGCTTATCCCTTATAGCGGTCATCCCCGCGCAGGCGGGGATCCAGAAGGCCCTAATAACACACTGAATTGTCTGATTTTTGCCGTGTACGTCTGGCTACTGGATCCCGCCTTCGCGGGGACGACGTGTTACGTTAAGGATACATTCGGCAATTTGAATGAAATGAATACTCCTTATTTCAAATGTTCATTCGTGCAATCCGCCGATGTCCGTTGTAATCCGTGTCAAAAGAGTTCCGGATCGGCGGCGTGGTCGGCGCCGACGCCGGTGTCACCTTAACCGCGTACATAATGGGCTCGCCCATGGTCACCAGAAAATCCGGGGCACGAGAAACGGCTGGCGAGGCGTTCCAGGCAGCGGTGAAACACCAGTCCGCCGGGCGCCATCCGGAGGCGGAGGCCGCCTGTCGTCGCGTGCTGGCGATTCGCCCGGATCACGCTGACGCCGTGCATCGCCTCGGCATTTTGGCGTTCCTTGGCGGGCGGCTGGGCGAGGCGGCGGCGCTGATCGGTCGCGCCACCGGTCTCGACACGACCAACGCCGATTTCCGATGCAATCTCGGCCTGGCCTTGCGGGCGCAAGGCAGGCTCGACGACGCGGCAAGCTGCTACCGGTTGGCTCTGTTGCTGCGACCGGACTCCGTCGAAGCGCAGTCCAATCTCGGCAACGCGTTGCGCGACCAGGGTTTGTTCGACCAGGCCGTCGGCGCGTGCCGACGGTCGGTGTTGATCCAGCCGGCGCGCGCCGACGCGCATATGAATTTCGGGCTTGCCCTTGCCGCCGGGAAATCGGCGTCGCCGGCGGTCGCCGCCATTCGCCACGCCATCGCCATCATGCCGCATGGCGCGGACGCCTATTTCAATTTGGCAAATCTGCTGAACGATCGAAACGATCTTACGGGGGCGCTCGTCCTCTATGACCGCGCCATCATCATCAAGCCGCGATTTGCCGAGGCCCATGCCAATCGGGGCAACGTCTTTCGCGAGCGCGGGCAGGTGCGGGAGGCGCTCGCCGCCTATGACGAGGCCATTGCCGCCAATCCGAAGCTGGTCGAAGGCCACTCCAACAAATTGATGTGCCTGCATTACCTTTCCGGAGTCGGCAGCGAAGAAATGTTTCGGGCGGCGGTGGCGTTCGGCGCCATGGTCGGCCGGTCGACGAACGCGGTGCGGACGGCGAGATCGGCGACGCGGCTGCGTATTGGCTATGTGTCCGGCGATTTCCGACGACACCCGGTCGGCTATTTCCTCGCCGGAGTTCTGGCGGCGCACGACCGGTCCGCCTTCGAGTTGGTTTGCTATTCCAACAACGCGGTCAGCGACGACGTCACCCGCCAACTGCGCGGAGCGGCCGATCACTGGCGACTGATCGCCAGGATGCCGGATGGCGAAGCGGCGTCCTTGATCGAGCGGGACGGCATCGACATTCTGGTCGACCTGTCCGGTCACACCGCGATGAACCGCCTGTTGCTGTTCGCCCGCCGCGCCGCGCCGGTGCAGGTCTCCTGGCTCGGCTATTTCGGCACCACCGGTCTGCGGCAAATCGACTATATCCTGATGGATGACGCTTCGGTCCCGGCGGGCGGCGATCGATGGTACGCCGAAACGGTCATCCGTCTGCCGCACGGACGATTCTGCTACGCGCCGCCCGCCGAGGCGCCGGTTCCCATCGATCCCCCGGCGGCGCGTCACGGTTCGATCACCTTCGGCAGCTTCAATCACGTCGCCAAGATCGGCGCCGAGGTGGTGCGGTTATGGGCCGAGGTGCTGCGCGCCGTGCCGCGCGCCAACCTCGTTCTCAAGTGGAAGTCGCTGGAGGATTCGGATGTTCGGGCACGAATGCGGGCGCTGTTCGTCGCCGAATCCATCGATCCGGCTCGCCTGGAATTGCGGGGGCCGTCGCCCTACCGCGACATGCTCGCCGAATATGGCGACATCGACATCGCGCTCGACCCCTTCCCCTTCGGCGGTGGGTTGACCAGTTGCGAGGCCTTGTGGATGGGGGTGCCGGTCGTCACCTTGCCGGGCGAGCGGCCGGCCTCGCGTCAGACTCTTGGCTTTCTCGAATTGATCGGCCTGCCTGAATTGGCCGCCAATTCGGCAAGCGCCTATGTCCAAATCGCCGCCAATCTCGCCGCCGACCCCAGCCGCCTGGTGGCGTTGCGCCATTCGTTGCGCCAGCGCATGGCCGGGTCGTCGTTGACCGACAGCCGCCGATTCACCCGCGGACTCGAATTCGCGTTTGCCGAAATGGCGCGGCGGCGGTCGGCCGGGCTGCCGGTCGGCCCGTTTCCGGTGCGCGCGGATCTGTAGTCGGCGTCGTTCATCTTGCTTGCGCGGCGGGAAATGGGCATCGTGGCGCGAATATTGGTAGGGTTCGTTTTGTAAAATGCAGGATGTCTATCGGGCCGACCCGCAGCGCTACGACCGCACGCCCTATCGTCGGTGCGGCAAGAGCGGCCTCGACCTCCCGATCATTTCCTTGGGCCTGTGGCAGAACTTCGGTGGCGCCGACGTCTTCGAAACCGGTCGCGCCGTCCTCCGGCGCGCGTTCGACCGGGGCGTCACCCATTTCGACCTCGCCAACAATTATGGACCGCCATACGGCTCCGCCGAGGAGACCCTGGGCCGGGTGTTGGCGGCCGATCTCGCCCGCCATCGCGACGAGCTGGTGATTTCGACCAAGGCCGGATACGACATGTGGGCCGGCCCCTACGGCATCGGCGGCTCGCGGAAATATCTGATCGCCAGTCTGGACCAGAGCCTGCGCCGCTTGGGCGTCGACTATGTCGACATTTTTTATTCCCATCGGGTCGATCCGAACACGCCGCTCGAGGAGACGATGGGGGCGCTCGACCACGTCGTCCGCCAGGGAAAGGCGCTCTATGCCGGCATCTCGTCCTATCCACCGGAATTGACCGGCCAGGCGGCGGACATTCTGAACCGCCTGGGCACGCCTTGTCTGATTCATCAACCATCCTATTCGCTGGTGAATCGGTGGATCGAAGACGGTCTGCTCGACACGCTGGGACAGCGGGGCATCGGCTGCGCCGTGTTTTCGCCTCTCGCCCAAGGGTTGCTGACGTCGAAATATCTGGGCGGCGTTCCAGCCGACGCCCGCGCCGCCAAGGACGGCTCCATCCTGAGGCGCGTTCTGACCGAGGAGACTGTGGAACGGGTGCGGGGGCTCGACAAGATCGCCCGGCGGCGCGGTCAGACCCTGGCGCAAATGGCATTGGCCTGGGTCTTGCGCGATGACCGGGTCACCTCCGCGGTGGTCGGCGCGCGAACCATCGCCCAGTTGGACGATTCGCTCGACGCACTGCGCAATCTCGTATTTTCTCCCGACGAGCTGGCGGAAATCGACGCGGTTTCCCGGGTCGGCGGCGTCGACATGTGGCGACGCGCTCCCGCCGCGATGGCGCGTTGACGATGGCGGATATCGACCGAATCCTGCAAGACGCCATCGGCCATCATCGGGCCGGTCGGCTCGACCAGGCGGAACGGCTTTACCGCGACATCCTGGCCAAGGACTCCCGCCATGCCGACTGCCTGCATCTGCTCGGGGTCATCGCTTTGCAGGGCGGGCGTCCCGCCGCGTCCATCGATCTGATCGGTCGGGCCATTCACCAGAACGCCGAAATCGCCGCCTATCACTCGAATTTCGCCAATGCCTGCAAGGAACTCGGCCGCCTGGCGGAAGCGGCGGCGAGCTATCGACGGGCCTTGTCGCTGCAGCCCGAAATCGCCGAAGTCGTCTACAACCTCGGTCTGGTCTTGCGCGACATGATCGCGCTGACGGCGGCCGTCGATTGCTTCCGTCGGGCGCTCCGCCTCAAGCCGGATTTCGCCGAGGCGCAGGCCGATCTGGGCATCACCCTGCATGCGGTGGCGGCGGAGACGAGCGGCGGCCTGTTGCGCCGGCAGCTCGACGGCGTGCGCGGGCAATACGAATCGCTGCCGTTTCCCTCCCGCGATCCCGAAGGCGAGCGCCACGTCCTGCTGGTTTCGGCGGCCGACACGCTGGGCAAGGTCAACCAGTATTGCTTCGGCGGCGATCGCGATTTCAGCAAGGGTGTTCGCGTACTGGTTGCCGGATCGGGAACCGGCGACAGCGTGATCTGGCTTGCCCACCAGTTGCGCGGCACCGGCGCCGAAATCGTCGCGCTCGATTTTTCGCGGGCGAGTCTGGACATCGCCAAGGCGCGCGCCGCGGTGCGCGGCTTCGATGCGATTCGTTGGGTCGAGGCGTCACTGCTCGACCTGCCGCGCCTTGGCCTCGGACGTTTCGACTATATTTCCTGCCTGGGCGTTCTCCATCATCTGCCCGAACCGGAAGCGGGGATCGCCGCCCTCGAGTCGGTCCTGGCGGACAAGGGGGGGCTGGCGTTGATGGTCTATGGCCGCCATGGCCGGGCGGCGATCTACGCCATGCAGGACCTGCTGCGGCGGCTTACCGCCGGAATTGACGACCCGCGGCAAAGGCTGGAGCTGGCGCGCCATGTTTTGGCCAACCTGCCGCCGACCAACCTGTTCCGCCAGCAACTGGGCGAGGACGCCGTCAAGCGCAGCTTTCTCGATGACAACGCCAATCTGTGGGACACGCTGCTGCACGAACAGGATCGCGCCTATTCCGCGTCGGAGGTACGGGGCTTGTTGGCCAAGGTCGGCTTGACGGTCCAGACCTTCGCCACCTACCAGGGGACCTTGGCCACCTGCGCGTGGCAATACGATCTCGGGTTCCACCTGGGCGCGGGCGGTTCGTTGCCCGTTCTGCCCGCCGGCGAGGCCGAGGATGTGGCGGAGATGCTAGACGGCAACCTGCCGTTGCATACGGTCTACGCGACGCGGTCGGCCCAGGCGCGGTTATCGCCGTCGGCGCCGGAGGCCATTCTCTCGGTGATGAGCGAGCGGGCCGGCCGGATCATCGGGCGGGCGATCGGAGGCGACCAAGGCGTCGCCGTCCTCCTCAGCAATGGCCGCATCGTCGATTATCGACCCTCGCCCATCGGCCGTGCCTTCCTCGGACAAATCGACGGGCGCCGGTCCAACCTCGACATCGCCCGTTCCCTGGACGGCGGTGGCGACATGGCAATTCTGGCGGCGGTGGACTCGGATTTGGCCCTGCCGGCGGCCCTTCATTGGGTGACGGCGCGGACCATCAACGGTTCGGCTTGGCCGATCTTGCCCGGCGCCGGCAGGTTGGGGTCGCCAATTCCGCACGAGGAGCCTCAAACCATTGCCAACGCTTGGCTTTAGGACGTATCGAGGCGGGCCGATACTGGACATGGGGCGGCAAAGATGCCACCGTTCGGCTCGATGAACACGATTTTTCGGGGACCGGGCATGTCAGGCGTCGCGCGAATTGACGGCATGAAGATCGGCGGGGTCATCGTGGCCGTCGTCGCCCTGTTTCTTCAGATCGGGCCGGCGCGAGCGGCGGACCCCGAGCCTGACGCCGCGGCGCGATTCGCCGCGGCCGAAGAGGCGCGGCTGCACACCGACTGGGCCAATCTCGGTCGTTTCCACGAGGAGAACCAACAACTGTTCAGCGATCACAAGCGAGTCGATATCGTTTTCATGGGTGATTCGATCACCCAGGGATGGCCGGACAAGGATCCGGATTTCTTCAAGCCGGGCCGGGTCAATCGCGGCATTTCCGGGCAGACCACGCCGCAGATGCTGGTACGATTCCGCCAGGACGTCATCGATCTTCGTCCCTGCGTCGTCCATATCTGGGCCGCCACCAACGACCTGGCGCAAAACACCGGACCGATGACGTTGGAGCAAACCGAGGCCAATTTCCGCTCGATGACCGAATTGGCCCAGAAACACGGCATCAAGGTGGTCTTGGCCAGCACGCCGCCGGCCGCCGATTTCCATTGGCACCCCGGCCTCGATCCGGCTCCCAAGATCAAGGAGCTCAACGCCTGGCTGAAGCGCTATGCCGCCAAGGTGGGCGCCGTCTACGCCGATTACTACTCGGCGCTGCAAGACGGCAACGGCGGCATGAACCCCGATTTCACCTATGACGGCGTGCACCTCAATGAACAGGGATATGCCGCCATTCGAAGGATCGCCGAAGCCGCGCTGTGCCGCGCGCTGAAGTGACGGGCGCCGCCGGCGCGGGGCGGGCGGGGCGATTCACCGCAGGTTCGGCAAATCGTGAAGGACGCGGTTGACGATCATCTCCGGGGTGAGGGTGACGTCGTAGGTCGCGCCTGTTTCGTCGTCGCCCAGCGGTTCGAGGTCGGCGAACTGGCTGTCGACCAGGGTGGTCGGCATGAAATGATTCGGGCGGTTGGCGACCCGCTCGATGATCAGAGCCTTGTCACCGGTCAGGTGGACGAACGCCAGGCGCGGGCTGAATTGGCGCAGCAGGTCGCGATACCGGCGCTTGAGGGCCGAGCAGGACAGGATAAGCGCCTGGCCTTCCCGTTCGGCCGCGGCGATTCGTGCCCGATGGCGACAAGCCAGTCGCGCCGGTCCTCGTCGGTCAGGGCAATGCCGGCGGACATCAGCGCAATGTTGGTGGGGGGGTGCAGATCGTCGCCCTCGACCATGGCGCAGCCAAGCGCGTTGGCCAGCAGACCCCCGACCGACGTCTTGCCGCAGCCACAAACGCCCATGACGATGATCTGTGGTGGCATGACGTCGTTCCACATGATAGCGCTGACACACCACTTCCTACGGATTCGGTGCTCCTGTAAAGGTGGAAATTGCGTTTGCCCGGTTATGCCGGTATCAACTTTGGTTATGGTATTGCGCAAACCTCGATCCTCAAGAACCGGCCGGGTGACCATGGCGGACGTGGCCACGCGGGTCGGGGTTTCCGCGATCACCGTGTCCCGCGCCTTCAAGGCGCCGGACAAGGTGACGCCGGACCTCAAAGCCCGGATCGAGGCCGTCGCCAACGAACTGGGATTCGTGCCCAACCGGGCGGCAAGCGCTTTGGCGTCCGCCCGTTCGATGAACGTCGCGGTGTTGATTCCATCGCTGACCAACGCGGTGTTCGTCGATACCGTCGCCAGCATCAACGCCGTGCTGCGGCCCCGGGACTACCAGATCCTGATCGGCGTCTCCGACTATTCCGCCGAGGAGGAAGAGCGTCTGTTGCGCGCCTACCTTCAATATATGCCGGACGGCGTGCTGATGACCGGTCTCGACCATACCGCCGAGACCTGGGCCCTGCTGAAACGGTGGAAGGTGCCCACCGTTCATATGATGGAATTGTCCACGGCCGCGGACATCAATTGCGTTGGTTTTTCGCAGGAGGCTGCCGGGCAGGCATTGACGGACCATCTTCTGGCGCGCGGTTGCCGGCGGATCGCCTATGTCGGCGCCCAGATGGACCCGCGCACGCTGGCGCGCTGCCAGGGTTACCGGCGGGCGTTGACGCGGGCGGGACTCTATGACCCCGGCCGCGAACTTCTGGTTCCCACCCCTTCGTCGATCGGGCTGGGCGGCGAGTTGCTGGAACGGTTGTTGGCCCAGGTGCCGGATGTCGATGCGGCATTTTTCTGCAATGACGATTTGGCGCAAGGCGCGTTGTATCGCTGCGCCCGCCTCGGCATCGCCGTCCCCGACCGCATCGCCGTGGCCGGCTTCAATGATCTGCCTGCCTCGGCGTGGACGGTGCCGACCCTGACCACTATCAATACGCCGCGGCGGATCATCGGTCGCGAGGCGGCGGCGATGCTGCTGGCGTTGATCGACGGCGATGCCCCCCAACGGACGGCGATCGATGTCGGTTTCACCCTGATGGCGCGGGAAAGCGCATGACCGCTCGCGCCGCTAGCGCTCGGAAAGTGCTGTGAACATCCAGCCGATGCGCTAGAGTGACCGTCCCGGCAGGATGTCCACCGTCATGATTGCAGCGCAAGGCCTCGTCGTGTTCGATGTCGACGGCACCCTGGTCGACAGCCAACACATCATCGTCGCGGCGATGTCCGCCGCTTTCCGGTCGCTCGCCTTGGAGCCGCCGCCCGGGCCGATGATCCGGCGTATCATCGGGCTTTCCCTGACCGATGCGGTCGGACGCCTGTCGCCCGACCACACCGATGAGGTTCACCGCGCCCTGTCGGGAGCCTACAAGACGTGCTTCGCCGAATTGCGGGGTCGGGGTGAGCACGACGAACCGCTGTTTCCCGGCGCCCGCGAAGCCATGGATGGGTTGACCAAGGCGGGCTGGCTGCTCGGCCTCGCCACCGGCAAATCGACCCGTGGCGTCGACGCCCTGGTCGACCGGCACCAGTTGCACGGCTACTTCGCCACCATGCAAACGGCTGACGACAATCCCGGAAAGCCGCACCCCGCCATGCTGCGCCGCGCCCTTGCCGAAACCGGAATCAATGCGGACAATGCGGTCATGGTCGGTGATACGAGTTACGACATGATCATGGCGAAAAATGCCGGCTTTCGGGCGCTTGGCGTTGCCTGGGGCAACCATGCGACCGATGAACTGCGCCGGGCCGGCGCCGACGCGATCATTGAGGACTTTGCCGAGTTGCGGGCGGTGCTCGCCCACCCGGTGATGACGGTGGAATGCGCCCCGCCATTGTCCTGAGACTCGCCCTCTTCGCCGCGTTGCTGCTGGCTGTGGCTTTGGTTCAAGTCGTCAAATCGATCGATGTCGACCGCTATCGGGCGCCCTTGCGCCAGTGGGCGATGCAGGCGACCGGCCAGCCTTTGGTCATTCAGGGCAAGCTGTCGCTGCGCCTGTCCTTGTCGCCGGCCATCGAGGCCAACGACATTGTCCTCGGCGAGGGCAAAGCGGGCGGCGACGGGGAGACGCTCCGCATCGGACATGTCGAGGCCGATATCGGGTTGATGCCGCTGCTCGCCGGCGAGGTCAGGCTGACCCGGGTCAGGGTGGCCGGCGTTGAGGGGCGGTGGGAGCGCTTATCCGCCCTGGACCTGCCGCGGATCATTCATCACCGGTTGACCTTGTCGACCGATCTGCCGACGACGACGTTCGACGTCAGTGAAATTCGCGTGGAAGGCGCCGAACTGCGGTTTTCCGGTCAGCCGCTCCATATCGACCGGTTTTCCGCCGAGAACGATGGACCGGCGGTGCCGACGGCGTTGCATGGTTCGGGAAATTGGGGCGGGCAGCATTTCGACGCCAGCGGCGTCATCGGCAGCCTGAAGGACGCCGCGGACGCCACCAGGCCGTTTCCGGTGCAGATGAAAGCCGTCCTTCCAGGCCTTGTCGCCACCGCGAACGGCACACTCGATCTGACCGGCGGTGATTCGGCACTGACGAAACTGGCGTTGACCGCCGAAGTGTCGGATCTGGCCGAGGCCGGCCGGCTCCTTGGTTTGTCGGTGCCGGTGGCCGGCGCGGCGCGGGGCGCGGCAACCATGACGGGGCCACTGGCGTCGCCGACCTTCAGCGGCGTTGAAATCGCGCTTGGCCGCCATGACGGCCTGGCCTTCCAGATGAAGGGGAGCGTGGCGCACCCCTTCGAATTTCGTGGCGTCGATCTGGCGGTGACCGCCGATGGCGAAAATCTCGCGCTGTTCGGCCGCAGCCTCGGCCTCAACCTTCCGGCGATCGGGCCATTGCGCGCCGCATTCCACCTGTTTGATTCCGATGACGGGTGGCGGGTGTCCGATCTCAAGGCGACCTTCGGCAACAGCGATGTCGCGGGTCACCTGTTGCTCCGCCGTTCACCGACGCGGCCGTCCATCG
>Ga0181520_10008811_pt1 | contig 14186 bp, 8 predicted proteins | sample PEATcosm2014_Bin_29_FD_132451 | JGI IMG/M metagenome (GOLD analysis project Ga0181520, IMG submission 132451) | Peatland microbial communities from MTU Mesocosm Facility, Houghton, MI, USA - PEATcosm2014_Bin02_30_metaG | ecosystem: Environmental > Terrestrial > Soil > Wetlands > Peat | place... | reverse complement strand
TAACGAACAAGCCGGTATTGATATTGCTCGACCAGAGCCTCAAGGACGACGACATCTCTGTGGCGCAACCCAAGCGCGATTCGTTGCGTTTCGCATTCCATGGACGCCCTCGAAGTCAACTCAAAATCGAACATACGACGGGTATACGAACCATGGCCCCGAAATTACGAAAAGTAGAACCGGAGGCTATTCGAAACCCGAAAGTTGCTCCTGGCGGTTCGATACATTTTCTGGAGAAATGGTCGGCAATCTTGAAGTTGGCCTGATCGGACCTCAATTCAAGCCAGATTACCGCTAGAGAACCCTCGAGAGAGAAATATCCCCTGGACGCCCCTAAAGAGAAAAGAAAGCCTCGGCACGGGAGAGAGAATCTCAGCGGACCTGTTCCTCTCCGCAAATCCGGCCCGACGTGCAGAAATGCAAAGGCCCCTTCTCGATGTATGCCAAATCTCCGCCAATGCACTCATCCGGCGTGGTTTACACGCCAAGGCGAGGATCGGGAACGATAAACGCGCCAGTGTACTGAATCCAAATCGATTGATCGGCCTGAAAGGCCGATATGAAATGGTGGAGCTGCTCCACTTTCTTGGGCCGACTTTAAGTCGCATTTCCTGCGGTCTTCGCAACTGGCAATGGAAGCGAAGACCCCAATTCCTGGCTGCATTCCCGCTTCCGCTGATGGTGAACAAGGCACCGGGCGCCGCTGACTCTCGCACGACTTCGGGCGAACCCACAGGACGGAGCAGAGATGCTGTGGGGTATAGGGTAAATTGGGTAGGTAGGCTGTTCGATGGCTCTGAGTTTGGAGAACGTGGAAGCGCTAGCCCCGGATCAGGCCTCCCTGGACGCGGCGCGCAAGCTGTTGAAGCCCGCGAACTGGGCGGCGGTGGCCTCGAGCGGCGATGGACTCATCTGGGGCGAGTGCCAGGGGTCGGGGGCAACGCCCTATCGGGTGGTGGTTTCTGAAGCCGATTCGGGCTATGAATGCACCTGCCCGAGCCGCAAGTTTCCCTGCAAACACTCTCTGGCGTTGATGTGGCTGCGTGCCGGCGCCAAGCTGCCGTTTGCCACGGCGCCGGTTCCCGCCTGGGTGAGCGATTGGATGGCGCGGCGACGCGGCCCGACGGCGGCTTCTCCTGCATCCTCGGGTGAATCTAGCCCGAAAGCGTCCATGCAGGCTGCCGCCTCCGACCCTTCCGAGGCCAAGTCGGACCCCAAAGCGGAAGCGCGGGCAGCGGCTGCACGGGAACGCAACCGCCAGGAGCGCGAGGCTTCGGTTCTGGCTGGTCTTGACGAACTGGATGTCTGGCTTTCCGACCAGGTCGGCCGCGGATTGGCGGGGTTTGCGGCACAATCGGCCCAGGTCTGCCGCTTGATCGCACAGCGACTGGTTGACGCCAAGGCCTCAGGCCTGGCCACGCGCCTTGAGAATCTGCCGGCGCGCCTGTTCAGCTTGCCGGAAGCAATCAGACCGATGGCGGCGATCCAGGAACTTGGCCAGGTTCACCTGCTCGCCGCAGCCTATCGCCGCCAGAATGCCAATCAGGATGCTCTGCCCCCCGGCCTCAAAGCCGATGTTCGCCAGGCGATTGGGTGGTCGGTTTCCCGCGAAGCTCTTTTGGATGACACCGATGCGGTGCGCGTTCGAGCGCGTTGGTGCGTGGTGGCAGCGTTAAGCGAGGTGCAACCGGACCGGCTGCGCCGCCTGGAAACCTGGCTGTGGCGCGAGACGGAATTGGAAGCGCCGCGCTTCGCCGTGCTGATCGATTTCGTTCCGGTGGCCACCGGGGCCGCTTCGGGCGGGTACAGCGTGGGCGACCGTGTTGAGGCTGAGTTGGTCTTTTATCCTTCGGCCGTGCCGCTGCGAGCGCAGATCGTGCAATTGTTCAGCGGCGCAGCGTCTTCCGATGAGCCGCTGGCGCTTCCCGGATATAACTTGGCAGAGGCGTATCGCTGTTACGAACAAGCCATGCTTCAGCAGCCATGGCTTGGCGCGTGGCCTGTTTGCGTCCGTGGCGCCAGGGTGCGTCGGCAGGGTTCGCAGCTTTTCCTCTACGACAGCGACGAGCGCGCTGCGCCCCTTGCTCTGCCCTTGCTGCCCGCGCAGTGCTCGCTGGCTAGTCCTCTGCTGAACATCGCGAAACTGGATGCCATCGGACTCTGGGACGGTTATTATTTGACCCTGTGCTGGGCGCAAACCGAGTTGGGCCGCTGGGTGAACGCATGAAAGCAAAGACGCTGAAGGCGCAGGCTCTGCCCGCATTGCTGGCCGGCACCAACCGCCAAGCCATGAGCTTTGCCAACGGCCTTGAAGTGCTAGCGCACGAGGATGCCGCAAACGCTTCGCTGAATGCGTTGAGCCTGGCCGCGCAGGTACTGCGCTTCGAGCGGCCTTTGCCTCCAGCGAATTTCAACACAGAGCCCGTCATCGAAGACCATCGCCCAATTCTTCCGCATGCCATGCGGCGCATGCTGATCCGGCTGCTAAAGGACAAGAGAACGACCGACGATCTGGAACGTGCGTTGGCGTGGGCATTCGGCCGATGCAAGGTGCGGCCGCATCCTTTTGATTTACCGCGGATCGACGCGTTTGTGCACGCGCATGCGGAGCACCTCGGCTTGACTGCGCAACGTTGGGCCGAGCAGGGGGATGATTCCGTTGCCCCCCAACAAAGTTACTTCGATGCGGACGATCTGGATGAGATGACGTGGTCGAAGGCGCCGCTGGCGCAACGTGCGCGTTTCATCGCGGACTCTCGGAAGCACGACGCCGCGGCCGCGAGGGCACTCGTTGAATCCGTTTGGACACAAGAGAACGCCGACGGCCGCGTGCGACTGCTGATGGCTCTTGAAGCGGGCTTGAACAGCAGCGACCAGCCTTTTCTCGAGGGAATGGTGAAGGATCGCGCGCCGCGCGTGCGCTCCCTGGCGCAGAGGTTTCTGGCGCGCATTTCCGGCAGTGGAGCGGAACATCCGGCGCTGAAGGCTTGTTTGGAAAGGATTCGCCGCTCGACAACGGGATTGCTGAAGAAGCGTCCTCTCTTGGCGCTTGAACTTCCTGCAACCGTCAAAGAGCATGAAGCGAAAGCCTGGATTCGCAACACATTTGCCGAAGTGGGCTGCGATGAACTGGCTCGCGCACTGGCGCTGACAGAGATGGCGATGATTGAAGCGGCAGAGAAGGACGAGAATCTGTTGTTGGCGTTTGCTTTGATGGCTGCGCAGGATCGGCGTCTCGATCTGCTCGAGCAAATTGCCGGCGGCCGTCTCAAAGACGCATGGGAGCAATTGAGTCTGTGCGGTGTGCAGGATCTAGGCTTGATGCCTGCCGAGGAACGTCTGCAGTGGGCGGGGGTTCTGGTTCGCCCGTATGGCGCAAAACTTCCGGCTTCGTACGCTGCGTGGAGTTGGCTGCATCGTTCGCTTGAGGGTCCTGGGCCAGCTAAGTTGATGGAAGCAGTTTTCCGCACTTCGCGCTGGCTCTCGGATCTGCAGGACGAGAAAAAACTTGGACCCGAATGGTTGGAGCTGCTGGCGGCGCTTTGTCCTTCGTCGCAACGCCCGCAGTTGCGAGCGTTGATGATGTCGCTCGATGCACCGTTGACCATGACATCCCTGCCGTTGCTAGACATTCTGGATTCCCTGGAGAAAGTTGGACATCATGAGCAATGAAACACTGCGCCAGAGCGCGGAAGTGATTTATGCCGAAGAACTGAAAGCGCTGAGCCTGCGCGACGACCGGCCACGGCCCGCCAACTGGCGTCTTTCTCCCCAAGCCGTGGTCACTTATATTCTGGGCGGCGTTGCTGTGGATGGAACGCCGATCAGCGCCAAGTACGTCGGCAATCGACGGCTCATGGAGACCGCCGTCGCCACACTGGCAACTGACCGCGCGCTGCTGCTGCTGGGTCTGCCGGGCACCGCGAAATCGTGGGTGTCAGAGCATCTTGCGGCGGCCATCTCCGGCTCCTCGCAACGCATGATTCAGTGCACCGCGGGCACCGATGAGAATCAGATTCGTTACGGATGGAATTATGCGCTGTTGCTGGCCAAAGGGCCCTCGCGCGAGGCGCTGGTCAAGACGCCGTTGACCCGCGCCATGGAAGAAGGAACGCTGGTGCGCTTTGAAGAGCTCACGCGCATGGGCTCGGATGTGCAGGACACATTGATCACTGTTCTCTCGGAGAAGACCTTGCCGATTCCCGAACTGGACACTGCTGTTGAAGCGCGGCGCGGCTTCAACGTGATCGCCACGGCCAACAATCGCGACAAGGGAGTCAACGATCTGTCGTCCGCGTTGAAGCGGCGCTTCAATGTCGTCGTTCTTCCTTCGCCGGCAACGCTGGAAGAGGAGACCGGCATCGTGTTGAAGCGCGTGCGCGAGATTGGAACCAACTTGAGCCTGCCGCCCATTCGCCCCGCGGACCAGGAGATCGTGCGCATCGTTACACTGTTTCGCGAATTGCGCGAGGGCAAGACGCTCAATGGAAAGACCAAGCTCAAGACCTCGACCGGCTCGCTTTCAACAGCCGAGGCCATTTCGGTCGGCGTCAGCGCATGGGCATCGGCGGCGCACTTCGGCGACGGCGAGATGGATGCCGTGAGCCTGGCCAGCAACATCGTCGGTGCAGTCGTGAAAGATCCCGTGCAGGATACCGTTGCGTTGCAGGAGTATCTGGAAAGTGTGGTGCGCACGCGCGATGGCTGGAGCGATCTCTACACCGCAATTCGAGAGGTGCTCTAAGTCACGATGGACGAACGACTCCATCTTTTGGGCATAAGACATCACGGACCAGGCTCCGCAGCGATGTTACTGCGGGCGCTTGACGCGCTGGATCCAGCGTGCATTCTGGTGGAAGGGCCGCCCGAGGCAGACGCGCTGATTCCCTTTGTTTCCGCGGCCGGGATGAAGCCTCCCGTGGCGCTCCTCTTGCACGCAAGTGAAGACGCCGGCTCCGCATCATTCTTTCCATTCGCGGAGTTTTCTCCGGAGTGGCAAGCCCTGCATTGGGCTCTTGAGCATCAGCGTCCGGCGCGCTTCATCGATTGGCCCGCCGGCGTTTCCCTCGCACTATCCAAGCAGGAGGACGTCGAGAAGCTTGACGCAACGGACTCTTCCGATCCTCTCGACCTGCTCGCGGAGGCCGCCGGCTACGAAGGCGGCGAAGCCTTCTGGAATGCGCTTATCGAGCAGTCGGGCGGGCAACCGGCCGAAGCGGGACGGCATGCGCTCTCAGTCTTCGCCGCCATTGAAGAAGCCATGACCGCGGCGCGCGCCTACGAGTTGGAAGCCGCCGCGATGGGCGAAGGGGAATCTCTGCGCCACCTGCGTCGCGAGGCATTCATGCGCATGCATATTCGTCAGGCGCTCAAGGACCACGAAGGCAACATCGCTGTGGTCTGCGGAGCGTGGCATCTGAGCGCGTTGCGCGCGCCTGCCAAAATCGCAGACGACAAAGCTCTGATCAAGGACCTGCCAAAACTCAAGGTCGAGGCCACCTGGGTGCCGTGGACCGACAGCCGCTTGAGTTTTCGTTCCGGTTACGGCGCAGGCGTCCTGTCGCCCGGTTGGTATCGCCACCTGTGGTCGCTTTATGCTGCAAACGAAACTCCAAGCCCCGAGCACTTCGCCGCCGTCTGGCAAGCCAAGACCACGGCCATGTTGCGCAGCGAAGGCTACCCGGCGCCGACTGCCTCGGCAATTGAGGCCGCACGGCTTGCTCTTGGGCTTGCAGCGTTGCGCGGCGTCCAGGTTCCAGGATTGGCCGAGATGCGCGAGTCGGCACTGGCCACGCTTTGTTACGGCGATGCCGTTGCCCTTTCGCTGATCGAACGCAAGCTTTACATAGGGGAACGCGTTGGCGAGATCGATGAGAGCGTTCCACAGATGCCGCTGGCCCGCGACCTGGCTCTCTGGCAAAAGAAGACGCGGCTCAAGCCGGAAGATATCGATCAGGAGATGCGCGTCGATCTGCGTACCGATGCCGGTTTGCTGAAGTCCACGCTGCTGCATCGGCTCGCGCTCATCCAGGTTCCGTGGGGACGACTGGTGGATTCCGAGGCCGGGCGCGGGACCTTTCGCGAAGTGTGGAACCTGCGTTGGGTTCCGGAACTATCCGTAGCTCTCGCCGAAGCCCTCATTCATGGGGTCACCATCGAGCAAGCGGCCGGCAATTGGACGCTGGCACGCGCCCAGGCCTCCAACTCTGTAACTGCCCTGGCTGAGATGATTCGAGCAGCGCTGGTGGCCGATCTTCCCGATGCAGCCACGCAGTGCATTGAGCGTCTCCAGGCCGCGGCCATCCACGCCAGCGACATCACGGACTTGATGAGCGCCATCGCCCCACTGGTCCGTGTGCTTCGCTATGGCACGGCACGCAAGCTGCCTGAAGACGCTCTGCGCGCGCTGATTCAGGCCATGAGTGTCGAGGTCAATGCCGGAGTCCGCGTGGGCTCGCACAGCCTCGATCGCGAGGCAGCGGAGGCGCGCGTGGCTGCCATGCGCGGCTACGACGAGGCGCTCGGCCTGTTTGCCGACGAAGCTCTGTCTCATTCGTGGCAGCATCAACTCGCTCTCATGGTTGACGACGACCAAGTGGCTGCACCAGTCGCGGGCTTGAGTTTGCGCCGGTTGCACGATCTCAGGGCATGGGCTCTGCCCGCCGTGGCCGCGGCTTTTTCACGCCATACCACCGGACAGGAACTGCAAAGCGCCGGCGCTTTTCTTGAGAGTTTTCTGAGCGGCGGCTCCGAGATCATTCTTCAGGATCGGTCTCTGCTGCAGCTGGTGGATGCATGGCTGTGCGAACTTCGCGAAGTGGACTTCATCGAGTCGCTTCCCATGTTGCGGCGCAGCTTTGCGGGCTTCGATGGCGTTGCGCGCCGCCGCCTGATGGAAACCATTGCCAAAGGCCCGCAGCAGGACTCGGGACTCGCTTCGGCGCAGAATGTAGAGGAAGATGGTGCCTTCGCCGAGGCCCTGCCGCTGCTCTATCGGATTCTTGGCATCGGAGGCCAGCCATGAATGCGAACGAACGCAAACGCCGCTGGCAACTCGCCCTGGGCCCCGACGGTCAGAGCAACTTGTCGGAGCGAGACCAGCGTTTGAGTGCAGCGCTCTCGGCTCTCTACAACGCGCCGTCGCAGACCAAATCGCGTGGTGGTTTGGGTGCCTCTTCTCCCCGCGTGGCGCGCTGGCTCGGCGACATTCGCGAGTTCTTCCCCACGCCAGTGGTGCAGATCATTCAGAGAGATGCCTTCGAACGCTTGAATTTGAAGTCGCTGATGCTGGAGCCAGAGTTTCTGGCAACGCTCGAAGCCGATGTGCATCTGGTCGCCGACCTTATCAGCCTGCGCTCCGCCATTCCCGAAAAGACCAAAGAGACCGCTCGCCAAGTGGTGCGCAAAGTTGTGGACGCGCTCATGGCACGGCTGGAGCACAAGACCACTGAGATGCTCCGCGGCGCCTTGAACCGTTCTCAGCGCACCCGCCGGCCGCGACAGAGCGACATCGATTGGGGCCGCACCATCGGCGCCAACCTGCGCCATTACCAGGCCGAGCACAAGAGCATTGTGCCGGAGACGCTGATCGGGTACGCACGCAAATCCAAGACCCGCGCCAATCTCGATCATGTGATGTTATGCGTCGATCAATCGGGATCGATGGCCACTTCTGTCGTCTACTCCTCGATCTTCGCAGCCGTGATGGCCTCGGTGCCGGGCATCGACACCAAGCTTGTCTGCTTCGATACCGCCATTGTCGATCTCACCGAGCAATTGGCCGACCCCGTTGAAGTGCTGTTTGGCGTGCAACTCGGTGGAGGCACCGACATCAATGCCGCACTGGCTTATTGCGAGCGGAAAATCGAACACCCCGCCAAGACCCACCTGGTGCTGATCACTGATCTTTACGAGGGCGGCGATGCCAAATCCATGCTGGCCCGCGTGGCTGCATTCAAACAGAGCGGTGTCAACGTGATCGTGCTGTTGGCTCTCTCCGATGATGGGCACCCCGGCTACCATTCCGATCATGCCGAGCAGATTGCGGCCATGGGTTGCCCGGTTTTCGCCTGTACCCCCGACCAGTTTCCTGACTTGATGGCGACCGCTCTCGCGCGTCAAGACATCCAGCAATGGGCCGCCGCGCAGGATATCGCCGTCATTCGAGGAACCTGACCCCGCCGGAATTCTGAAAAGGCATTGCGCCAGCATCTCTGTTCGGCGCTGGTCAATCGCGGGCCCTTGGCTGAAAGGAACACGATTCTTGTTTTCGGAACCCTCGGCAACTTCCGTTACGAATTCGCCCTAATGCGGGTAACACTATTGATCGGGCCCGATCCTTTATCCTTTCGGTTTCAGCGACCACTATCTCAAGGGCTGTGCCGGACTCCCCGTTCTCAGCGATTTTCCAGGTTGGGGCGGGCAACCTTGTACATCTCGGCGGCGATGCGGTCGAATAGGGCCCAGCGGTCATCCCCAGCAACGTATACGTTGAAATGCGACCGGTCCGGCAGAAACGTGAAATGTGGATCGCCGTCGAGACGGTTCAGCGCGGACTCTAGGCTGTGCGCAGCGCCATCCAGATAGAACGTGTCGTCGGTACCCACGATGAGATGGATCTTTCCTTTGAGGTTGGGGCCGAGGGTGCTCCAGTTGGCCTTCAAGTATTCAACGATGTCGTAATGACTGCGCCAATAGGCAGCCACGGTTGGATCGATCTGGCCGGTGTCGCGATTGAAGAGCCGCTCTGGCCGGCCATCGGCGCCGCGCGGAGAGAAGACCCATTCGAACGAGGCGAGTTGGCCGCCGTAATCGCCCATCACCGCCTCAAGACCGGCGAGCTGTCGCATGGTAGCGCGTGGCTGGCCGTGGTCGCGCAGGATTGGGTTCAGAGTGCCGTCGGGGGCACGATAGAAGTTTGCGTGTTCGGCGTAAAGATCGATGGTGCTGAAGAAATGAAAGTCGCTCGGGTCGGGCGAGGTTGACCACGTGCCACCGAAGACACCTGAATAGTGCGTTTGAAGCCACAAGGTTGCCCAGCCTCCCGAAGAATGCCCTTGCAGGAAGCGCCCTGAAGTGCGCGCGTCCATGCGGAAGGCGGCTTCGATGTTGGGAATGAGTTCCTTGGTCAGAGCTGTTCCCCATGGCCCGTTGTTCACCGAATCGGCGAACTCGTGCGTACCTGTCGGGCTGCTTTCATCCAGCAGAACCCAGATCATCTCCGGCATCTTCCCCTGCTTCATGCGATCGAAGAGAACCGGGGCAAAGCGCGCGCGCATGCCCTGCAAGGTGCCGCCGAATCCGTGAGTGAAGTACACGGTCGGGTAGCGGTCATTGGGATGGCTTTCATAGCCGGGAGGAAGCAGAACCAAGCCACGCATATGAATCGCGCGTCCCCAAAAGCTTGAAAGAACCGGGCTCACGAAGTCCAGGGGTTTAAGGGCCGCGTTCACATCCGGCCGTCCCGCAAGCGGGTCAGGCGGCTCTGGAACGACCTTCGTCAGTGTCAGTGCAGGCGGGCTCGCGAATGGGAGGTCGATTGAAATGGGAACACTGAGGTAATCGCCCGCAGCGCGGCCCTTGTAGTTATAACTATGATCGACATCGAGAACCGCCTGAACACGGTAGCTTGCGGGCGTTGCCTGAGACAGCGGACGGGGAAACACAACGTCGTCGGCATCGATATCGACCGACTTTCCGGGTGCGAGATTGGTAACTTCCCTGGCGGCCACATAGACGCTTTCCGGCGACATCATGTCAATGTCAACCAGGGAGGCGTCGCCGGAAGCAGGAGCGATGAAAACCAAGAGCCTGCCTGAGACCGCAGCCGAATAAGAGCGGTCGAGCGCGACATGGAAGAAGGTGTGGCGGACAGACGGCGAGGTCTGTTGTGCGCTTGTGGAGAGTGCGGCAAGCAACAGCATCAGCACGAGCGCGGGCTTGCGGCGGCTTACACCCGCCCCGAGAGACCTTTCAGAGGAGACGATCATTCGCGTACGTAGCCTTTCTCTGCCATCCGCGCACCCAGCCGGCGAAAAGCCTGATCGGAGACCGGCTTGACGCCATTGGCGGAGACGAAGCGATTATAGAAGTTGAATAGCGCACAGACGGCGATGGCATAGAAGATCGCCGCGTCGTCCCATCCGGCAGCATGCACAGTGGCCACATCGGCCTCCTCGATCGAACCCGAGTCGAGGGTCACCTTGCGCACGAAGCGAAGCATGGCCTTGTCCTGTTCAGGCAGGGCCGACTGCTCAAGATCGTGCACGACGCTCCACACCAGCAATTCGTCTTGGTAAAGGTGAATCGCCACCGCTGCGTGAGCCTTCATGCAGAACTCGCAGTGGTTCAGCGACGACGTATAGGTGGCGATCAATTCGCGCAGTGCGACGCTGATGGGCGCATCCTCATGCATGATCTCGTGCGAAAGACGGGCCAGGTGATCGGCGATTTTTGGGCGGAAGGCAAGCAGGTTCCAGATGCGCCAATACTCCGTGCCGGAAGATTTAGCCGCGGCAATCAGATCGAAGTAGGGACTGGGCTGCGGATTGTTCTCCACGCCCGCAAGAAACATCGAGGGCGCATTCAACTGCGGGCTGGGCGTGATACTGCTCATGGCGTTCTTCTTTCCTCGGCAATTTGGCGCGCGGGCTCGTCAGCATGCTCATTTGCAAAGAGAGTAAGCAGGCCTTGCGACCCGAGACCGAACGCGTTGGCTACCCGGTTGAACGTGGCGAACAGCGTGGCGACGTGAATGGCCTCGGCAATTTGTGCCTCGCTCCATCCCGACTGTTGCAGTTGCTCCACATCCACGGGACCGATCTTGTGGGACTCTCGATTGACCTTGGCGGTAAAGGCCAGAAGCGCCTGTTCGGCAAGGGTCAACTCCGGCGAGTGAAGATCGTTGGCCTGAATGGCGGCGAGTGCTTGAGGCGATCCGCCGTGCATGCGCAGGAAATAGGCGTGGCTGTCAAAGCAATAGGGGCAGGCGTTTTGATGGGAGACCAGCGTGGCGATCATCTCCTTGTGCTTGCGTGTCAAATGGCCGTCGGCAAAGATCAAGCCCTCCGACAGGTCCATCATGTGCTGGAGCAGCGGAGGATGCGTTGCGAAACATTTCAGAATTCCCGGCACATCAGGCCGTCCGAAATGCGAGCGGAAATGGTTGTAGAGCGCGGCCACCTCGCCGGTGGCCACGCTCTCTTCAATCAAAGGCAGGTTCGCAGGCGCTTGTTGCCCGAGACTCCGGTTGAGGCCTGCAATCTTCTCGTACTCGGGCAACGCCATTCGCACTTCCTCTAGAATTCCAGACGCGTTGCAAACTGGAATGCGCGCGGGCCGCCCGAGCCAAAGAACCCACCGGCGACGCTGGCCGGCGAGAAGAAGTTGGTCTGCACGGGGGTGCTCTTTTGATAAGCGCCAATGGAGATGTTGCGGCCAGAGAAGTTGGCCGTGTTGGAGCCCCGAATGTTGACCTGATTGGCAAGGTTGAATCCTTCGCCGATCAGGCTCAGCGACACGCGGTCGCCAAATGAAAACTTCTTGCGGACACGCAGGTCAAGCGAACTGAACGGGCTGAAGAAGTCGATGTGAGCGGGAACGCTGGCAATGGGACCGCCCGCTTGGCAAGGATAGGCGCCAGGGCACGCGGGCAACGCATTCCAGGCTGCGATCAGCGTATTCAATTGGTCGCTGTTCTTGACCTCACGGCCTAGAGCGTTGCGCGGCAGCAGCGGCAAACGCGCACCGCTGGCTCCGTTCACTGCGGTGCTGGGAAGAAACGTGTCTGCCGGCACGCCAGATCCAAACGTATAAATGGGTGCAATGGAGAAGCCATGCGGAAGCTGCGCATCTCCGTAGAAGGTCAGGCGATGATGTTCATCGGTGAGCGCATAGCCCTTCTCCTTGCGCAGTCCTGAAGTGCCTTCGGCTAGATTCACCTGTTCATCGGCGTTGTTGTTGGTGAGCTGATCGTCGTCGGAGTAGTCGAAGGTCTTTGAGAGCGTGTAACTCAGGTTGTATTGATATCCAACCTTGCCGACTCGAGCCTGGCGATGAGCAACGCTGACCAGCAATCCGTCGTACCAGGACTTGGCACCGGATTGAATCAGGGTGATGTTATCGGAGATGCCGGTGACCGGATCGGTGATGGTGCAGGCCACGTTGTTGCCGGGGCAGGTAATGTCGGGCGAGGTGGAATTGGTGCTGCGTAGCAGGTTGCCGATCAACTGCCGTTCGCCGAACACATGCAGGCCGTCGGCACTCACCAGCCAGTTGCTGCCGATTTCCTGTTGCAATCCAAAAGACATTTGCTGAAACAGCGGGTGATGCGAGTCCGGTCCCATGGCGATGATGCCCACACCGCCCGTCTGGCTTGGTCCGCTGAAAGGATGGGCGAGGGTGGGTGTGCCCGCCACAAAGCTGGACCCGGGTGCAAAGCAGAGGCCGAGGCTGGGCGGCGCGGGGATCTGCGGATTCGAGCAGGCCGAACCGGCATACTGCGTGACTGCCAGCGCGCGATCGTCTTGCACGCGCTCCTCCGCGCCCGTTTCCAGAATGATCCGGTCGTAATAAATGCCGTAGCCGCCACGCAGCACGGTTGTACCATGCTTGAACGGATCGTACGTGAAGCCGACGCGGGGCCCAAAGTCCTTGCTGTCGGGATGCTTCTTCAGATCGATCACGTTGGCCGCCCAGACGCAGGGTACCGTGGGTATGGTGGTGAGGTTCGGGCAGGGGTTGTGATCGCTGCTGGTGCCGGTCAGGTCGGAATCGTACTCCCAGCGAAGCCCAAGGTTGAAGGTGAGATTGGGGAGCACACGCCAGTCGTCCTGCGCATAGAAAGCCGCGTAACTGTCGCCTACGTGCGGAATCGGAACCGGGACAACCGGGCCTGTGCTATGAATGCCAACAGCAACCGGAATGTCGAGGTCGTTGATCACTCCGTCGCCATTCAAGTCGGCGAACCCAAAGTCCGAAACCAGAATGACGGTGCCGTTGCCGAAGGGATTGATCTCCCCGCTGGCGGTATAGTTCTGAAACTCTCCGCCCACCTTGAGCGCGTGTTTTCCGAACTCCATCGCCAACCCGTCACGAACCTGGTTGCGATTCAGATGTGTAATCTGTGGCAGGTTGAAATTCGCGCCGTCTGCAAGGTCGGGAAAAATCAACTCGCTGCTCAGGCTCAATGTCGGATTGGTCAGCGGAGCGGCGCCCGGGTAGGGTGGAATGTCGTTGTAGAAGTTGTCGAAGTGATACGAAAGCTCGTTGGTGCGCCTGGAGTTCAGAACACTGGTCCATCCGGCCGCAAGCGAATTGAACCGATTCAACGAATTCTGCCGCTCCGCGCCCGTGCTCAGCGGCGTCGAAGAAGAAGCGCTTGCCTGCGCCGTGTCGGTTGAGCGGTTCAAGCTATAACGCGCGTTCAGGCTGTTGGATGCGTTCAGGTGGTAGTCAATACGACTCGACCACAGAAGGTCGCGCAACGGCGCTGCCGATGCATTGTTTTGAATTGTGTCCGTCGCAAAGTTCCGCACCCCGGTCTGGATGGATGCATTCTGGTTGCGATATTCAGCGGAAGAGAACCAGAAGAGCTTGTCCTTGCGGAGGGGCCCGCCGACGGATCCACCGTATTGCTCGCGGTCGAACGCGGGCGTCGGCAGGCTGTGATCGAATGTTGCAGGCAGCGCCTGCAGATTTCGGTTTCGCTCGAAGAAGAATGCCGAGCCATGGTAGCTGTTGGTTCCCGCACGGCTGATGATGTTGATGATGCTGTTGCCGGAGCGCCCGACTTCCGCGGTGAAGCGCGCGGTGGCAATCTGAAACTCGCCAATAGAGTCCTCGGGCAGATTCGAAAGCGTGCCGCCCACCACTTCATCGTTGTTGTCGCCGCCATCGATGGTGATGTTTCCGCCCCGGCCAAAACCGCCGGCTGAGCTGATCTCGAGCGTATTTGTCATGGTGGGATCGAAGGTGGGCGCTGGCCGATTGCCGGGAATCAGGAAGGCAAGTTCCAGAAAGTTGCGCCCGTTCAACGGTATGCTTCCAATGGTCTTCTCGGTGATCTTGCATCGAAGGAGAAGATTCGCACCACTGCCTGCAGTGGCTAAAATCCTGGAAAACTCCTCCGCCTCACCAAAGGCAAACCAGTGGCCTTCTAGATCGTCAACCGGCTGGATCGCGCGGAG
>Ga0181520_10008809_pt1 | contig 14191 bp, 10 predicted proteins | sample PEATcosm2014_Bin_29_FD_132451 | JGI IMG/M metagenome (GOLD analysis project Ga0181520, IMG submission 132451) | Peatland microbial communities from MTU Mesocosm Facility, Houghton, MI, USA - PEATcosm2014_Bin02_30_metaG | ecosystem: Environmental > Terrestrial > Soil > Wetlands > Peat | place... | reverse complement strand
ATCTTCGGTGACACCGTATTCGTCTCCGCTCGCCACCGCATCATCACGCCCAAAGGGCTCGCCCAGAAGCGCTACATCCAGGCCATCCGCGATCACGACATCGTGTTCGGCATCGGCCCGGCCGGCACCGGTAAGACCTATCTCGCGATGGCCATGGCGGTGTCCTTCCTCGTGGACCGAAAGGTGAAGCGGATCGTGCTCACCCGGCCAGCGGTGGAAGCGGGCGAGCGGCTGGGTTTCCTCCCCGGAGACATCGCGGAGAAGGTGAACCCCTATCTGCGCCCGCTGTACGACGCGTTGCACGAGATGATGCCGTTCGAAAAGGCGCAGCGGCTGATCGAACGGCAGATCATCGAGGTGGCGCCGCTGGCCTTCATGCGCGGCCGCACGCTCAACGACAGCTTCGTCATTCTGGATGAGGCGCAAAACAGCACGCCCGAGCAGATGAAAATGTTTCTGACGCGGCTGGGCTTCCATTCGCAGGCGGTCATCACGGGCGACGATACGCAGATCGACCTGCAAAACGGCCAGGAATCGGGGCTGATCGTCGTGCAGCGGATTTTGCAGAACATTGAGGGCATTGTCTTCGTGCGCTTCGACGAGACCGACGTCGTGCGCCACCACCTCGTGCAGCAAATCATCATCGCCTACGATCGCTACGACAAACAGACGCGCAAGGACAAGCCGTGAATGAGCATCCGCCGCGTCCGCGTTCGGCCGGCCGCCTGCGCAAGTGGACCGCCGCGTGGCGCAAGACGCGCCTCGGCCGTGAAATCCTGACCGAACCGTGGACAATGGCGTTGATTGCGGCGTGCGTGCTGTCGGCGTTGATCACCCCGCGCCTGGGCCTGCCGCTGAAACACTTCCGGACCGGCTCGTTTGCCGACTCGGCGATCAAGGCCTACCGCGATTTCGACGTCGAAGACGTGACGAGCACCGAGAAGCGGCGGCAGGAGGCCGCGTCGTCGGTCCCGCCGGTGTTCGATTTCGACGCGCACGCGGCCGAGCGGCAGGTGAAGAAACTCGACGACGCGTTCGCCGAGATGCGGACCTTCCTCGGCGTCGAGGACAACGCGGACGGCGGCAAAACCGCGCCGGCGTTGCCGCCGCGGCCGGCGCTGGAGGAGCAGGAAGGCCGCCTATTGCAGGCGCTGGGCGTCACGCTCGACCGCAAGACGCTCGACTTCCTCGCGAAAGACGGCTATTCGCCGGCGATCGCGGCGGATATCCGCGATCTGTTGAATTACGGGCTGTCGCACCTGACCGTGAGCGACCGCAAGTCGCTGCCCGAGCAGACGGCCGAGCGGCTGATCACCTTGCGCGAATTGGGGGCCAAGAAAGAACGGCCGTATGGCAATCTCGACCAGATTGTCGACATGTCCCGCCTGCAGGACCAGTTGGAAAAACGGGCGCGGCAGAATATCGACGATCCGCCGCGCCGCGCCGTCGCCCTGGCGATCGCCTCGGCGTTGACCACGCCGACCCTCGAATACAACATGGCGGCGAGCGAAGAACGGCGCGCCGAAGCCCGCGCCGACGTCGGCCCGAGCATCATCCATTTCCGGAAAAACCAGTTGATCGTGGCCGAGGGCCAGCAGATTACCGACGACCACCTGCGCATTCTCGCGGCGATGCAGGAAGGGGCGGGCGCCGCGCACACGCTGACCACCTTCCTCGCCTTTACGGCGATGGTCTTCCTGATGATCGCCGTCGTCTTCCGGTTCGCGAACCGCTACGTCCGCAAATTCAAACCGACGATGCGCGACTACGCGTTTCTGCTGACCACAGCGGTGTTCGCCGGCGCGATGGCCTGGGTCGCTCGCGAGGTGGCGCCGCCGCTGGCGGATTCGTTCGGCTGGATGACGCGCGAATCGATCCGCTATCTTTTCCCGGTCGCGGCGTTCGGGATGCTGATCCGCTTCCTGATGTACAGCGAGGCGGCGCTGGTCTGGGTCGGCTTCGCGTCGCTGGCCGCCGGGCTGATTATGGACGGCTCGCTGGCCTACGCGATTTATTTCCTGGTCGGCTCGGCGATCGGCGCCCACCAGATCGGCCAGGCGCAAGGCAGCGGCCGGTTCCTGCGCGCCGGCTTGCTAGTCGGCGTCGGCAACGCGGCCGTGGCGCTGGCGACCCAGCTCATCGGCGACCCCGCGTCGCTGGCGACGCCGGCCACGCTGGTCAACCTCGCGGCGGCGGCGCTCGGCGGCCTGCTGACGGGGCCGTTCGTGCTGGCCGCGGTGCATCCGCTGGAGGCGATCTTCGGTTATACGAGCAACCTGCGGCTGATGGAGTTGGCCAACCTGAACCACCCGCTGCTCGGCCGGATGCTGGTCGAGGCCCCCGGCACGTACCACCACAGCCTGATGGTGTCGGCGCTGGCCGAGAAAGGCGCGGAGTCGATCGGGGCCAACCCGTTGCTGGTCAAGGTCGCGGGCCTCTATCACGACATCGGCAAGATCAACAAGCCGCACTATTTCATCGAAAATCAGATCGAAGGGCAGAACCCGCACGACGGCCTGCCGCCGCACATGTCCGCCCTGATCCTGATCGGGCATGTGCGCGACGGGCAGGAACTCGCCCGCCACCACCGCCTCGGCGAACGCATTTCGCAGGTCATCGCCGAGCACCACGGCCGCTCGCGGATCAATTATTTCTACAATCGCGCCAAGCAGCAGGAGACCGCCGAGCGCGAGAAGGTCAACGAAGAGGAGTTCCGCTATCGCGGGCCGTATCCGCAGTCGAAGGAAGCGGCGCTGGTGATGCTCGCCGACGTCGTTGAGGCCGCGACGCGCAGCCTCAAGCAGCCGACGCCGGCGCGGATCGAAACCAGCGTCAACGAGTTGATCAGCAACGTGTACAACGACGGCCAACTCGACGAGTGCGAGATGACCTTGCGGAACCTGCACGGCGTCGCCGCGCAGTTCACCACCCTCCTCACCGGGCGGTACCATGGGCGGATCGAATATCCCGAAAAAGAGCAGCCGAAAAAAGGGAAAATCATCAATCTTCCTGCGAGTGGATCGCCCAACGCCGGCTCCAATCACTAAACTGTTGCGCGACCTCGCCGTGCAGGCGCTGGCCCGTCTCGGCCGCGGCGGCGAGCGCCTGGAAATCGCGCTGGTGGACGACGAGGAAAGCCGGCGCGTCAACCGGGATTTTCTCGGGCGCGACCGGCCGACCACCGTCATTTCGTTCGCCGGCGACGGCCCGGGCGACATGGGGCAATTGATCGTCAACGTCGACGAAGCCGAGCGCCAGCGCGGACCGGCCGGTTATGGACTTTCGCGGATGTTGGGTTACTATGTCTTGCACGGGATGCTCCATCTGGCGGGCTACGATCACGAACGTGGCGGCGCGGCCGCGGCGGCGGCAATGGCGGCGAAAGAAGAATCGCTTCAGGAACTGCTGCGTCCGCTGGCGTCCGGCGAGGGAGACGAATGAGCGAAAAGGACGAACTGCCGCGCGGCGGGTGGCGGCGGTTTTTTCGCCGCTTTCGGCGCCCGGCGGACGTGGACAAGGCCACCGAAGAAGCGCTCAGCGACATGGAGGAGAGCGGCTTCATCGACCCGGAAGAGAGCGAGATGATGCAGGGCGTCCTCGATCTCGACAAAACCACTGCCCGCGAAATTTTCGTGCCGCGCACCGAAATTGTTTTCGTCGACACGAAAGCGCCGCTGCCCGAGGTCATCGCCCGGCTTCGGGAGTCGGGCCTCAGCCGCCTTCCGGTCGTCGACGGCAGCGTCGACAAGCCGCTCGGCTTCGTGCACGTCAAGGATTTGCTGCGATTCTGGGGCCGCGAAAGCGAATATGATCTCACGGCGGTTCTGAAGCCCGCCTTCCACGTGCCGGAATCCAAGAAGCTCGACGACCTGCTCGAGGAATTCCAGCAAAACCGCGAGAAAATCGCCCTGGTCGTCGACGAATTCGGCGGCACCAGCGGCTTGGTGACGATCACCGACATCCTGGAAGAGATCGTCGGCGACCTCGGCGACGACGCCGAAACGCGCGAAGAGTCGCGGGTCTTTTTCGCCGACGAGAATATGCTCGTCGTTCCCGGACGCTTCGCCATCGACTTGTTGCGCGAGCGTTTCGGCGGCGAGGCGCCGGCCGGCGCGTTCAACACGGCCGCCGGCTGGATCCTCGATCGCACGGGGCGCGTGCCGCAAACCGGCGAGACGTTCGAACTCGACGGCTTCACCGTCAAGATCGAGGCCGCGACGGAGAGGCATATCCGCAAAGTGTCGGTGCGCCGGATGCCGGCCGCGCCCGACGAATGAGCGCCGCTCGCGGATGACTCGCCTGCGAAAAATCATTTGGACGACCTCTGGTCTGGCGGCCCTGCAAGTCGCGCTGTCTTGGAACCGCTCCGTCTATGACGACGCTTACATCACCTTTCGTTACGCCCGCAATCTGGCCCGCGGCCTCGGGCCGGTCTACAACGCCGGCGATCGCGTCGAGGGCTGCACCGCGTTTCTGCAGATGGCGCTGCTGGCCCCGTTCGCGCGGCTCGGCGTCGATTTGCGCTTGGCCGCCGCCGTCATCGCCTTCGCCTGCCTGACGGCGGTCGCCGCGGCCGGCGCGCGGTTCATCATCCGCGCGGAAGCCGCCGCCGGCGAACCAACCGCGTGGCCGTGGTTCTTCGCGCTGATGCTCGTCGCCTGCCCGCCGACCGTCTATTACGCACTCTCCGGCTTGGAAACGATCTGGTTCGCCGCCGCCGCGTTCGCCGCCTTGTTGCTCGCGGCGGGCGAAGCGGAGGCCGATCGCCCTCCGCTCGCCTCGGCCCTGGCGGCGACGGTCGCCGCCTTGCTGCGGCCCGACGGCGTCGTGCTGGCCGGCGCGATCGGCGTGTTCTGGCTGACGTGCGCGCCGCGGCGCCGCCTGGCGCGGGCGGCGGTGTTCGGCGCGGCGTTCGCCGTGCTGTACGGCGCGTATTTCGCCTGGCGGTATTCGTATTACGGCTGGCTGCTGCCCAACACCTATTACGCCAAGGTCGACGGAATCAGCCTGCGGTTGACACTGCGCGGGTTGCTGTACGTTGCGCGTTCGACGCCGTCGATGCTATTCCCGGCCGTGCTCGTTTGGTTGCTGGCGCAGACGCTGCACCGCCGCTTGCCGTTGGCGCTTTGGGAAAAAGCCTTTCTACTGGCGATCGGCGCCCAAGTCGCGCTGGCTGCGGCGACCGGCGGCGACTACATGCCCTACTACCGCTTCCTTCAGCCGGCGTGGCCGCTGTGTCTGCTGCTGATCTGGGGGCTGAGCCGCAAGCTGGCCGCCGATGTCAGCCCCGGCGGCCGGATGGCGCGGTGGTGGCGGCTGCGCTTGTCGGTTGGCGGTGTCGTCGCGCTGGCGCTGGCAGTGAACATTTTGCTGTGGCTCGCCGATTTCAACGGGCTCAAGGCGATGATCGCCTCCAGCCTGACGCGTTCGTGGGAGCGGACGGCCGAGCAGTTGAAGCCGCTGCTGCCGCGCGACGCGGTGGTCGCCGCCGACGCGATCGGCGCGGCGGGCTACATCGGCGATCTGCCGTTGATCGACATCATGGGCTTGACCGACGCGACGATCGCCCACCTGCCGATTGCCACGGGCAAGGGCATGGCCGGCCACGAGAAATACAGCCCGGATTATATTCTGTCGCGGGCGCCCGATTTCATTCTCACCTGCACGATGGAATGGCCGCGCCCGGCGCCGGCCTGCCTCGGACCGCGCGCCGAGACCGACACGATGCGGCTGGCGCCGCGGGTTCGCGAGCAATACGTGTACGCCAATCACGCGATTCCCGGCGGCTACGTCGGCACGTATCTGCGCCGCGATCGCCTGGGCCGCGCCGGATACGACGGCTGGTTCGCCAGTTACCAAACGATCGGCCTGGAGGATCTCGCGCCCACGGACCACGACTTTAAAGGGTTCTTGCGTTATTCGCCGAACGGCCCGGCCGGACACTGAACGGGGATAATGGCGCGCGAACCGGCGGCCGGCGGCGGGTTTTCGAAGCGGCGGTCAGCAGTCGAGATATACGCGATAAGCGATCGTGCTCGTGCTGTCTTTGCCGCAGGCGTCGGCGACGCCCAAATGAAAGTCGTGCGGTCCGCAGTCGATGCTGGAGAAAATCGCCATCGGTACGATGTAGCCGTAGCCGCCGGGCAGCTTGGCCACGGCCGCGGTCACCGGCGCCTGAACAAAACTCGCTAGCGGCTCGCCGTCACAGGCGTCGGCCGCCGGCATCGCGATCGTGACGACGGGTACAAACTGCGTTTGGTCGAGACCCCAATAAATCTCGCCGCCGTTCAGGTTGCACTGGGCGTCCTTGTAACGGAACCACAAGACCACCATGTTGTTCACCGCGACGGCATTCGCGCGCTTAATGTGGAAAAAGCCGTCGCTGGACGCGGGCAGAACGTTGTACGGAGCGCTCGCCGGATCCCGGACCACGAACACGGGCTGGCCGATCTCCGGCGCCGTGTCGCCGGCGCACGGATTGGGCGTAGCCACCGAAACGCTCACGGGCTGGCCGCAGCCGGCCGCGGCCAGTGCGGCGAACGTCGCCGCCGCAAACACCCAAGTCATCACGCGTCGCGAATTCATTCGTTGGCTCGCTTGCAAGTGGTTGGCGGCACGGCGCCGACCGCGGCCGCCGTGCGACGTGCAGATAATCGACAATCCGGCCGCGCTCGTCAATGCGCCGCCGTTCGCGTTCAGTCCGGCGCGTCCACGCGTGCGAACAGCCGTTCGAGCTTGTCGCGGACCGCGATGAAATTGACCCGTTCGGCGGCGGGAATCTCGGCCCGGTTGGACTCGTGCAACTCCAGCGGGCTGACGGCCTGCGGCGGCGCGTCGCCGCTCTGGCGAAAGGTGCGGTAGAGGAAACCTGTGCCCTTGGCGCGGCCGGTGTCGCCGGCCAGCCCGACGATGTCGCCGGCGGCGAGGGTCGCCCCCTCGGCCGTTTTTTCGCCGAGCATGTCCAGATGGGCGAACCAGGCGAGCGCGTCGTTCTCGGAATAGCGGACCTCGACGCTGCGGCCCAGCGCCGGCATATCCCAATTCACGCGCAGCACGCGGCCGGCAAAGGGCAGAATGACATTGGTGTTGCGCGGCACGTCGAAATAGAGGCCCTGCGCGCCCAGGCTTTCCACGGACGCGTGTTCCATGTCGGCCGGGGCGAGCGGCGGCTGCTCCATCGTCTCGGCGATGCAGGCGCCCGTTTCGTCGTAGTAGGGCGACGGCGTTTTCTGGACCTGCGGATAATAGATGAAAAACTGCGGCCGGCCGTCGCGGCCGTGCTGCCGCCAGAAGCCGTACAACGGCACGCGTTCGGCGCGCGCCGCCGGGTTGAAGGCGATCTTGATCAATTCTTCGCGACGAAAGTCGCGCTTCGGGTCGAGCTGCCAGCGCAGGGCGCGCAGCAGGCGTTCGGCCACCGTGCCCGCGTTCTCCTTGTATTCGTCCGGCAGCGCGTCGCGGATCGACGCGGTCACGCCGCCCTTGAACCGAAACGCCAAGGCGCAGACGTCGCCCTCGACCGCGAACCAACGCAACGCTTGCGGCGTCGGCTCGGGCGACGCGGCGGCCGGGCCGACCGTGGCCGCGGGCGCGGCGGCTGCGGCGGCCGACGGGCGGACCTTGGCCGGGCGGGCGGTCCGCCAGCGCGGCGCAAGAAAGACAGTCGCCAGCACGGCGACGCCGAAAAGCGCGGCGAGCGCGACAACGTGCAACGCAAATTGTTCGGGCCGAGGATCGGGGCGGTTCCGTTTCGCGGGCCGGCGACGCGGCAGGCCCGACGGCGGGTCGAGCTCAGACATGCAGGGTTCCGGCGTCGTTGCGGCGGATGCGCAGCAGCGCGCTGCCGTGCGCCGGGATCGGGCCGACGCGCATCAGGCCGTCTTGTTGCAGCACCGGCCGCTTCTGCCACACGTCGACGATCTCCTCGACCTTCGCCAAATCGTCGGGCGAGAGAAATTCTTTCAGGTCGAGCACGGGCGAAATCGCACGCCGGCCGTAATTGATGACCTGCAGCAGCCAGCCGTCGGTCGCGCGCGCCACGAGGCGGGTCGGGAATTCGCCGGCGTCGAAGTCGAGCGGCCGCATCTCCGCGCCGCGGTGGGCGAGCGCGGACTTGACCAATTCGAGGCGCTCCGGCGGATATTCGGTCATGTCGTCGCTGAGCAGGAACATGCCGCCGGAGACGGCCGCGAGCGAGGCGAAGGTCTGAATTTCCGGCAGCGTCAGCTTGTTTTTCTTGGCGCGCGCCATGACGCAGTCGGGGTCGTTGATCCACCAGGCGCGGTGCAGGAAACCGCGGTGGATCGTGTTGCGCACCGCGTGCAGTGTCGAGAGGCAGTTGCGGTCGCGCAGCGCCCAGCGCATCGGATTGCGCCAGCGCGGCGTCACGTCGGGGCCGATGCGCATGATGTCGCAGATGCCGACCGCCGGCCCGAGCGGGCAGCCGCAGCCGAGCAGCAGCGCGTCCTCGCCCGCGCCGCGCCGCACCGCTTCCAGCCCGGCGCGCAACGCGCCCGCGCGCGTCAGCGTCGGATCGTGGCGGACGCCGGGCAGGGCCGCGGCGTAGAGAAAGTCGATCTTGAGAAACCGCCAGCCCATCGCCCGCAGCGCCGCGAAAGTTTCGGTCAGCCACGCCAGCACCTCGGGGTGCGTCACGTCGAGCGTCCACATCCCGCGCCAGAGCGACCAGACCGGGTTGTATACGCCGCGCACCGGCTTGCCGTTGGCGCGGCGCAGCAGCCAATCCGGGTGCTCCTGCGCCAGGCGGCTCGTCCGATCGACGAGGAACGGCGCGGTCCACAGGCCCGGCATGAAGCCCGCCGCCTCCACCGCCTTGGGCAGCGCCGCCAGGCCGTCGGGGAATTTTTCGTTGGTCGTCAACCAGTCGCCGATGGCGCTCTGGTAGCCGTCGTCGAGTTGAAAGACCTCGATGCCCAGTTCGTCGCGCAACGAGGCCATGCGTTCGAGATTGGCGAGGAATGCGGCCTGCGTGACCTTCGTGTAGAAGTAGTACCAACTGCACCAGCCGACCGGCGCTTTGGCCGGCGTGCGGGCCGCCATCGCCCGGCCGCTGCGCGCCGCCCACGCCGCCAGCGGATCGTCGGCGCGCCCGCCGAAGCGCAGCCAGAGCGTCTCGGCGGCGACGGTTTCGCCCGGCGCGACCGGCACGCCGTCGAAGCGGCAGCGGGCGCGGAGAAGGCGAGGGTGCTGTTGGCGCGACGGCAGCTCCAGCCGGAAATCGCCGAACGCGCGCGCACTCGTCAAGAAGCCGAGCGCCAGCGCCTGGCTGCTGCCGGCGTTGCGCATGAAGAACACCTGCTCGCCGACGAACACGCCGCGTTTGTTCGGGCTCAGGTTCTCGCCGTTTTCCTCCATCTCGGCCAGCCACTTGAACACCGGCGGCGCGTCGCGTTCTTCGGCGCGATAGGCGCGCGTCGCCGACCAGCTTTGCCAGCCGTGACGGAGCAGCCGCCAGTCGGCCGGCGCGTGGCCGAGTTGCAGTTCGCCGCCGTCGTCGGCGCGCACGAGCAACGGATCGATCGCTTCGAGTTCGATAGGTTGCGACGTTTCGTTGGTCAGCCGCGCCTCGATCAGCAGGGCGCCGTCGCCGCCGTCGTCGGGGTCGAGCCGCCAGCGCACGCGCAGGACCACGCGGTCCGACAAGACGTCGCCGCGCCAGACCCACGTCGCCTCGATGACGCCGTCTTCGGCCACCACGGCGTCGGGCTTCGGCTTGGCCAGTTCACGGCGGCGATTCGCAAACGTAAAGACCGCGCCGGCCCCGAGCGGCCCGAGATGCGTGTCCGCCAGGTGCGGCGCGCTGACCCGGTGCAGGCCGTGCTCGACGTCGGCGAGGGCGTGCAAGCCCTTGGTGCGTAATTCCACAGTTGCCTCCTGACGGCCTCTTGTAGCTCCCCGGCGAAACCGGTGTCAAGGAAAGGGGGAAGAAATCATGGGAGTTCTGGGAATTCTGGGAGTCATGGGAATGGTGGGAAGCCTGCTAACGCCCGCGTCGCGAAAAGGCGCACAAACCGGCAGAGTGGTCTCATAACTCCAAGAACTCCTAGAACTCCCATAATTCCCAGAATTCCCATTCATTCCGGCCTTCGCCTTCCCGGCGCCGCCGCGCCGGCCGAAAAACCCCTTGCCTCCCGCTGTGCGATGTGTTATAGTCGGAATGGTACAGATGGTACGAACCATACAACCTGCGGGAGGCGCGTCCTCATGTTGCTCCGCGTGGATTTCGGCAGCGAACAACCGCTCTATCAGCAGCTTCGCGACCAGATCGTCGAGGGCATTGCGGCCGGCGCGCTGGCCCCGGGCGAACGGCTACCGTCGGTGCGCCAACTCGCCGCCGACCTCGACATCAATTTGCAGACCGCGAACAAAGCCTACGCGCTGCTGCAAGGCGAAGGCTTCATCAAGGCGCACAAACGCGAGGGCTTCGTAGTGCGCGCGCGCGACGAGCTGGCTGCGTCCGCCGAACACCGGCGGGAAATCACAAGCAAACTGCGGCCGATCTGCGCCGAAGCGGTCTGCCGCGGGATGTCGGAACGAGAATTCGCACGATTCGCCGCCGGGGTCTACGCGGCGGTGAAAAATGGAGGGCCGGCCCGATGAACCCGATGTTCGCGGTTTGCAACGGATTGTTGCTGATCCTGATCTTCGCGTTCGGTTTGTCCATGCCCTGGCTGACGCGGCGGGATGTGGTCTTCGGCGTGCGCCTGCCCGAGGACTTCGCCGCCGGCGACGAGGTCGCCGAATTGAAACGCGCCTATCGGCGGGCCTGCGCGTTGGCCGGCGGCGTTTGCGTCGCCGCGGCCGTCGCGCTCCAAATCCTGGCGCCGCGTCCGGAAGCCGGCGTGCTCGGCATTGCCGGTCTGCTGGTCGCGGTGTTCGTCCTGTTCGGGATCTATCGCGGCAAAACGCTGCGGCTCAAAGAAAAGCGGCACGTCATGGCCGGCCTGCGGCAGGTCGCGGTCGCCGACACCCAGCCGGGCGCGCCGGAGGGCTCGCTGTCGTGGGCGTGGTTTCTCGCGCCGGCCGGCGCCGCCGTGGCGAACGCGGTGTGGGCGCTGGGGCGCTATGACGCCATTCCACAGGTCATCCCGTTGCATTTCAACCTGGCCGGCGAGCCGGACCGCTGGGGCGCCAAGTCGATCGGCGTGGTGCTGCTGGCGCCGTTGCTGCAACTGGCGGTCACCGCCGTGTTCATGATGGCGTTTTGGGCGTTCCGCTCGGCCAAGCGCCAGCTCAGCGTGCAGCGGCCGGCGGCCTCGGCGCGGCAGTACGCCCTGTTTCGCCGCGGTTGGTCGCGGTTGGTGATCGTGGGCGCGCTGTTGGAGGTCGGCACGCTGTCGGTCGTCGATTGGCGGATGCTCGGCTTCGTCAAGCTGACGCCGGGGCAGATGGCGGGCGCGGTTTTCGCACCGGTCGCCGCGATTCTGGTCTATGCGGCGGTGCTGTCCGTGAAGCTCGGGCAGGGCGGCTGGCGGGCGAAGATCGCCGGCCCGGAATCCGCCCCCGGCGACCCGAACGCCGTGCGCCGCGACGACGACGGTTATTGGAAAGCCGGCCTCTTTTATTACAACCCCGACGACCCCGCGCTGTGGGTCGAGAAGCGCTTCGGCATCGGCTACACGGTCAATTTTGGCCGGCCGGCAGCCTGGCTGCTGGTCGCCCTGCCGTTGGCCGCGGCGGTCGCAGCGCTCGTCGCCGCACGCGCCCCGCGTCTCGACGAACCCGCCTTTCTGCGCCGGACCGCGCCGATCGTCGACAACCTCTTCGACGCCCTGAAAAACGGCGACTACGACCGCGCCGTCCGCGATTTTTCGCCGCCGATGCTCGCCGGCCTCGATGCGCAAAAACTCAAGGCGTACGTCGAGGGCGCGCTGGCGCCGAAGGTCGGCGCGTTCGAGTCCTATACGGTCGACCGCGTGCAGCGCAAGGGCCGCTTCGCGATCGTCCGCTGCCGCGCGAAATTCACCGGCGACGACGCGGTCGTCGTCCGCGTCGTCTTCGAGCCGAACGACCCCGCGCTCAAGATCGGCGGCCTGTGGTTCGACAGCCCGAAACTGCGGTGAGCGGCGGCGCGGACGTCGCGTTTTTCCCATCGAGATAATGCTTTCTTGACTCTTTTTTCTGACTTCGATAGTCTTATGACCACTGGAACGGCATTTTGCGCAGTCTCGGCAAACGCTCAGTGGCAGGCTGAATTGCCGAATGGGAGGTCTGGATGAACCGCAGCCGTCGTCGAACAGTCGCGTCTGAGACGCAAACGATGAAACGGCCCACGGGGCTTCTCGCCCTCGTCGTTCTTGTCGCGCTGCTTGCGCTGATTGCCGGTTGCGACAGCGGCGGCGGCTCGGGATCGACCGTGACGCACGACGATCGTTTGCCGTCCGACGACGACGTTTCGCCCGGAACGGACGACGATGGGTCGCCGGGCGACGACGACGACGATGATAACGACGACAACGACGACGACGACGATGACAATGACGACGACAATGACGATGACGACGACAATGACGATGACAACGACAATGACAACGACAACGACAACGACAACGACAACGACAACGACAGCGCGCTTTCCTGGTCGGCGATGACGTTGCCGAACAATTTGAGCGCTCTGCAAGGCGTCTGGGGGACCTCTGGCTCGGACGTGTTCGTTGTGGGGAGCTATTTCGGCGGCGGCGTAATTTTGCACTACAACGGCACGACGTGGTCGGAAACGGCGGCGCCGAGCGATGTGTATTGGCTGTACGGCGTTTGGGGGAGTTCCGGGTCGGACGTGTTCGCTGTCGGGACCCAGTTTCAAAGCAGCAACGCGATTCTGCACTATGACGGCGCGACGTGGTCGGAAATGACGGCGCCGGGCGATAAGATGGGTCTGTCCGCAGTCTGGGGGAGTTCCGGGTCGGACGTGTTCGCCGTGTCGGGGGACGGCTATGAAGTCGGTAGTCCTATTCTCCACTACAACGGCTTGGTGTGGTTGGAGATGACGGCGCCGAGCGATGTGTGGTACATGGAGAGCATCTGGGGGAGTTCTGGCTCTGACGTATTCGCCGCGGGGGGGAACACCAGCAACGTCAGCATAATTCTGCACTACGATGGTTCGACATGGTCGGAAATGACGATCCCGAGCGACCTGTCCGACATCCAAGGCCTCTGGGGGATCTCCGGGTCGGATGTGTTCGCCGGCGGGTGGCCGCCCGCCGTGATTCTGCACTACAATGGCTCCTCGTGGTCGGAAATGACGGAGCCGAGCGACCCGCCAGGTCTTTACGCCGTTTGGGGGACCTCCGGGTCAGACGTGTTCGCCGTGGGGGTAAACGCAAGCGATGTCGTCGAAATTTTGCATTACGATGGCGCGACGTGGTCGGTGATGGCGACGCCGGGCGGCGTGGCTATTTTGTGGGGCATTTGGGGGAGTTCCGGGTCGGACGTGTTCGCCGTCGGGCAGACCACCCCTAACGGTCCCTACGGGGTAATTCTGCACTATGGGCGGTGACGCCCCCACCAAGCGCGCCGGCGCCGCGCGACGAGCGATTCGCCCGGGCGCGAACCATGTGCAACCGCTGAACCGGCGAGCTCCGGACCGACTACGAAAATCGGTGATTGGCGATTTGGTCCTTCTTATCGCGCGGAGGATCGGCCCATGAAAAAGACTTGGCTGTTGCTTCTGGTCGTTGGCTTCAGCGCCCTGCTGCTTGCCGCGTGCACGTCCGGCGGATCTTCGTCGAGCAAGATGATCGTCGTCGATGACGACGACGACAACAACGACAATGACAACGACGACGCCTCGCCCGACGACGACGCGAGCCCTGACGACGACAATGACGATTCGTCGCCGGGCGACGACGACGACGATGACAACGACGAGAACGACGACGACAACGACGACAACAACGACAACGACAATGACGACGACAACGACAACGACAACGACGACAATGACGATGACGACGATAACGACGACGACAACGACAACGACAACGACGACAATGACGATGACGACGATAACGACGACGACGACAATAACTCGCCGGCCGACGATGATGACGACAGTGCCTGGGGCTTCGATGCCGTGTGGGGAAGCTCAGCGACGGACGTGTTCGCCGTCGGTTCTCAGGACGACGGCGGGTTGGACGACCAGGGCTTGATCTTGCATTACGACGGAACATCT
>Ga0181520_10008808_pt1 | contig 14192 bp, 14 predicted proteins | sample PEATcosm2014_Bin_29_FD_132451 | JGI IMG/M metagenome (GOLD analysis project Ga0181520, IMG submission 132451) | Peatland microbial communities from MTU Mesocosm Facility, Houghton, MI, USA - PEATcosm2014_Bin02_30_metaG | ecosystem: Environmental > Terrestrial > Soil > Wetlands > Peat | place... | reverse complement strand
TTCGCCGCGTCTTGCCCGATTTTCGGCCGCTCCCAAGTTGTGGTGTTGGATCACGGGAAAAGACTTTGGGCGGGAGTTTTGGATATTCTTCGTCGCGGCTCTTTGCTATGAATTTGGCGTAGCAATGTTCCTCTTTCTCTACAATTTATTTCTGCTCGACATCGGATTCAATGAACGGCAACTGGGGCTCATCGCAGGTGCTATGACATTTGGCGGAGTTGTTGGCACGATCCCGACGGGGTTGCTGGCGCAGCGCGCCGGCCTGCGCCGGGTATTGCTGGGCGGCTTTCTGCTGACACCTCTGGTGCTGGTGGCGCGCGCGCTGGCCACCGGAGAGCAAGTTCAGATTGCCTTGGCATTCCTCACCGGCCTTTGTATCTGTTTCTGGGCTGTTTGCTTTTCTCCTTCAGTCGCGAAGCTAACTACGGGGAAGAATCGGACATTTGCTTTCAGCCTCCTTCTCTCGGTCGGAATCGGCGTGAGCGGAATCGCAGGTCTGGTTGGAGGGTTTCTTCCCGGATGGTTCCTCGCAGGCAGTCCCTCCATGCAGCCGGCAAATGCCAAGCGGGTTGTACTGCTGCTGTGTTGCGCGGTGGTGGCGCTTGGAACGCTGCCTGTAACTCGGCTCAAGCTGCAAGCCGAGCTGGAAACGCAAAAACGCTTGTGGAGTTTTGATCCATTCTTGTTCCGCTTTTTGCCTGCGATGGCGCTATGGAGCCTTGCAGCCGCCTCCTTCACTCCTTTTGCAACTGCATTCCTCTCGCGGCATGTGCATGTTTCTTTGCCGAACATTGGCATCATTCACCTGGCATCGCAACTGGCCCAGATCTTGGCAATTCTGATGGCGCCCAAAGTTTTCCGGCGATGCGGGCTGGTCATCGGGATCATATACACTCAAGTCGCCACCGCGATTGCTATCGCAGGCCTGGCGGCGGCGCAAAGCTTACCGACCGTTGTTGTTTTCTTTCTGAGTTTCACGGCATTCCACTGGATGGGCGGCCCAGGAATTTATAGCCTGCTGATGAACCAAGTGGCGGAGGAAAAAAGAAGCAATGCATCGGCAGTCACTTGTTTGATCACGTCGCTATGCCAGGCTCTCGCATCCGCTGTCTCCGGTGCCGCATATCTACAATTCGGCTATCCCGCAGTTCTTTTCATCATTTCCGGTATGACGCTGTTTGCTGCGCTCCTGTTTTGGGCTTTGATGCGCGATAGCAGTATCTCCGTCGCCGAGGTCCGCGTCTCCGCAGAATATTGACCCTTGGCGATCGCGTCGCGTTGGCAATGACAAGGAAGTGACAAACAGTCTGCAGCCCCCTGACAACTTCGATGGTGGATCGATTCTATCGTTCGATCCATGCGACGTTTTCTCCTTAGTCAGACACTTCGCTTAGTGCTCGCGTGCGCGTTCACGTCGGTTAGTTTTTTGTCGATGGCGCGGCCTGCCGCAAGCCAGGACACTCCGATCATTAGCGGAGGAGTTGCCTACCTGGGCGGCACAACCAAGGGCACAACAGTGTATACACCAACATTCATGCCCGTGATTGCCCTGCCTATCACCGACCACTTTCTCTTTGAATCGCGCAGCTCGCTCGTTGAGGCGATCACCCCGGGAACGAACGGGAAGTCGGAGCGAACGAAGCTCAATAGGAACATCATTTATCTGCAAATGGACTACGTTGCCAATCGCCATATGACGTTTGTCGCCGGTAAATTTTTGACCCCCTTCAACACCTATAACGAACGACTGGCCATTATCTGGATCAACAACTTTCAGCTAGCGCCGTTAAGTTTTCCCATCGGCAACATTGGCACCGCTGGAACTGGAGGTGAGATCCGGGGTTCGGTGTTCAGTAACGACAAAGTGAATATCGATTACACCGCCTTTGTTTCTGCGAACGTGACCGCGCCACAATTTGTTTCCTCTCGCGCAGCCGGCGGCCGCTTCGAAGCCTATTTCCCTTCGAGCAGATTTGAGATTGGTACTTCGTACGATCACATGTTTGAGGGAGCACACCGAGATGCAAGTGGCTTTCACGTCTGGTGGCAGCCTAATGGCGGCCCGTTCTACTTTCGGTCAGAGTACAGCCATAGCACTCACTCACAAGGCTACTGGTTCGAAACAAGCTATCGCCTGTCGCAACTGGGAGGCCAGGACAGCGAAATTGGGCGCCTGCAGCCGGTCTTCAGGATGCAGCAGACGTTTCGCAGCAGCCCAGACGCGACGGACGGGCTTCCTTCGGCCAATACCCAGATGGCCGACTTTGGGCTCGACTACTTTCTTCCGCATGAAGTGCGCATCAATACGAGTTACTCGAGAGAATTCTCATCAACAGGAAACGGGAATGTTTGGAAGACTGGCGTAATCTACCGATTCCTCTTTCCGACATGGCGAGGTAAATAATGAAAGCAAAGATGCTATTGATAGCAGGGTTGCTTCAGATCGGCTGCCTGATCATGTTGGCTCAGGCGCCTGGATCGACCGAGCAAACAAAGGCTGAAGACAAGTCGACTCAGCAGTCGACGCCCGCCGGAACCCAAAACGCGCAGCAAGCTCGGGGCGAAAAGACATTCCAGCAGAACTGCAGCCGTTGTCACAATGCCCCGACAGAGTTGCCAACACGGTCGACAGGGACCGTATTGCTCCACATGCGCGTGAGAGCCTCGCTCAGCGCCGCCGATGAGCGCGACATCCTGCACTATCTCGCTCCGTAGCGAGGATTTGTGCCTCTTACAAAGGAATGACAATCTCCGTAACGCCTTATGACAACTTACAAAGTTGAGGCTCATAAGTTGAATACGAGTGAGAACATCTCCGTCGCGAGGTACCCGAATGAGACTTCGAATCTTATCCAACCTGGCTATCGGAACCGTAGTGCTCGGCCTCTCGATTGCTGATTCACATCTCGCGCCGGCAGATACGGCACCGAGACGAATCGAGGTTCTGGCAAGACGCTTTGAATTTGTCCCGAACCAAATCACGGTAAAGAAAGGCGAACCCGTGATCCTCGTCTTGCGGAGTGAGGACGTCACCCATGGGATCAAGTTCAGAGAGCTCAATCTCGACACCGAGATACATAAGGGCCATCCAAGCGAGCTTTCATTTACTCCGATGGTGGCGGGAGACTTCGTTGGCCACTGCTCGCGCTTCTGTGGCTCAGGCCATGGATCCATGCTTTTGACGCTACACGTAAGGGAGTAACTCGAATGCGCCTGGCGGCTGCTGCGTTGGTCCTGATTCTTTGCACGATGCTCCAGGGATGCAAAGCAACGCCGCCGGGAAAGATGGAAAAGGCCATGATCACAAAAGCGAAGCACTCACTCTTTGTCGGCTGTAAGAGAGCCCAGAATCCGATTGCATTGAACCCAGCTAGCGTGGAGGACGGCAAAGAGGCTTTCACGCATTACTGCGTAGCTTGCCATGGTCTCGACGGACAAAACACTGGCGTTGCATTTGCAGATCGCATGGCGCCTCCGGTGCCATCCCTTGCCTCGAGTGAAGTCCAATCCTACACCGATGGGCAGTTGAAGTGGGTGATCGACAACGGCATCTGGCCATCTGGAATGCCGGCATCGAAGGGCATTCTAAGCGATGAAGAACAGTGGGACATCGTTATCTTCATTCGGCATCTTCCGCCGGCGGGTAGTCTCGGCGAGCCGTCAATGTATGGCAATTAGTTTTTGCGGTGAGTACGTGAGAAAAGCAATGAATCGTCAATTGGCTAAAGCGATAGTCGCCGCATTTCGCGACGGCGAAATAGAGACAATTCGCGGCGGCTTCGCGCACTTCGATGAGAGCGACTGGACGAGTACCACGGAATGGCTGCACACGAGTGGCCTTGCCTTGTACTTTCTGGCACGCGCAAAAGCGCTCGGAATCGAAGATGTAATCCCGATGAAGACTGTGCGCGGTCTTGAAGCGAACTATGAAGAGAATCGAGCCCGCACCGCGGACATGTTCAGCGAATTCGTGAAAATCAACATGGAGTTCCAGAGGGCCAAGCTATCGTACGCAAATCTGAAGGGGTTCAGCCTGGCTCCCTCGGCCTGTGCAGATTTCGCTTGCCGCTATCAGCACGACCTGGACTTTCTAGTAGCGCGGCGTGACGCGGAACGTTGCCGTCAAGCGGTAGAACGAAGTGGGTACCGGCTGGCTGCGGAGTTCGGTGACACCTTGGAATTTCGCTCTGGCCCGGCAGAAGTTTTATCAATGCGCGATTTATACAAGGCGAAGACGCAGCGTAGTCTCGAAGTGCACCTAATCTCGGAGGCAGAGCAGAACGAGACGGTGCGAAGCGGCAATCGGCTCTCACGGCTTCAACTGCAGCTATGGAATGACTTCGAATTTCCTGCGCTCTCAGAGTGCGACAAGCTCATCGCCCAAGCCCTGCATCTTTTCAAGCACTTTCAAACCGAATGGACAAGGACCGCCTGGATGCTTGAATACGCCACGGCAATCCGATCGCATCGGAGAGATGTTTCGTTCTGGCAAGATGTCGTCGCTGCGGTCGCGAACGCTCCGGAAACTCGCACCGGCATCGGATTGGCGACATTGATCACCAATCGAGCATTTGGCGCCCAACCTCCGGACGACTTCGTCTCGTGCACGGTAGACGTTTTGCCGAGACAGGTTCGTCTATGGGCAAATCGCTACCAGGCCGATCTTGTGTTCGTTGAGCGTCCCGGCTCCAAGCTCTACCTGCTGTTGAAGGATGCGTTATTACAGGACCAGCCGGACTGGCAGGTCCAGAAACTCAGAAAGCTTTTCCCGATGCGTTTGCCACCACAGGAAACCAGGGCGTCGCAGAATGATGGGATCTGGCTCCGGGCGAAGCTGTTTGACGCGCGGATTGAAGAGATTTTTGAGGCGGATACGCCGGAGGGGACGCAGGGGCAGTAGGCCGCATGGGCCAGCAGCGGCCGCTAGTTCCTATTGAGCGAGTCTCGCTGCGTAGATGCAATTCGTTCCAATATCTCGGCCAGGTTCGCGGACTCGATATCTGAAACATCCACGCCATAGACTGCCATGATCCTGGCGTAATAGGCGTCGTTGGTATCTTCGGTATGGAAGTCCCAGAGACTGGAGCCGTCTGAGATCCAAGCCTCTGGGTGATCCAGGACGCGATGTGTGAAGTCGTCTGCTAGTTCCCTGTTTGCATTGATTCGCTCCTGCGAAAGGAAACCGATTGGGACGTGCGTGCCGGGGCGGGGAAGGGGTTCACCGTTTGCCATCTTTTTCGCCTTAGCTTCCGAAAAATTGTTCCGTAGACATTGCAATGCTTCCTCATGCGAGTCTCCGTTCCCCGACAGGTTCCAGTTCACAATGGTTGCAATGTGCCGGTGCAGTTTGAATCGGGGAGAGTGATAAGGAGATGTGGGATCTGGCTCCTGGGTCCGGAAAATGATTGGGTAATCTGACAGGTCCCAGTCGCGCTTGCGAAACGAAAGGCACCACTTCCAGGCTGCCAAGATTTGGTTGGCGATGCGAACGCGTCGATTGTTGAGGGCCATTGATTTATTTCAGCTTTGGTTGGTGTGAGCGGCGGCATGGATGGCCAGAAGAGTTTCGAGCAGGGGTTTGAGGAGCTTGAGGTCGAGGGCGTTGGCGCCGTCGGACTTGGCGTTGGCGGGGTCGTCGTGGACTTCGAGGAAGAGGCCGTCGATGCCCGCGGCGACGGCGGCGCGGGCGAGCAGTGGAATGAACTCCGGCTGGCCGCCACTTATGCCATCGGCAGCGGAGGGCTGCTGGACGGAGTGGGTGCCGTCGAAGACGACGGGGGCGGTTCGGCGCATGATGGCCAGCGAGCGGTAGTCGACGACGAGGTTGTTGTAGCCGAAGGAAGCGCCGCGCTCGGTGAGGAAGACGCGGCTATTGCCGGTGGAGCGGTACTTGTCGAACGCGTGGGTCATGTCCCAAGGGAAAACAAACTGGCCTTTCTTGATGTTGACGGCGCGGCCAGTCTTTCCCGCGGCGACTAACAGGTCGGTCTGGCGGCACAGGAAGGCGGGAATCTGTAGAACGTCGGCTGCCTCTGCAGCGACGTCGCAATGGGCGGGCTCGTGGACGTCGGTGAGGATGGGGAGGCCGGTGTCTTTGGCGAGCCGGCCGAGGATCGCAATGCCCTCTTTGAGGCCAGGGCCGCGGAAGCTTTTGACGCTGGTGCGGTTCGCCTTGTCGTAGCTGGCCTTGAAGATGTAGGGGATGCCGAGGTCGCCGGTGATGTGCAGGATGGTCTCGGCCATGCGCCGGACATGGGCTTCGGACTCAATGACACATGGACCGGCGATGAGGAACAGCTGGCCCGATCCGACGTGGACCGGGCCGATTTCAAAGGAGTTCGTCACGAAGGCGATTCTATCGCGCCAGGGGCGCGAAGAGGCTGTCTAGACGGTCACGCGATCGCTGGCGTGGCTGCGGGACCACTCCCAGAAGGCGCGTTCGAGGGTGTGGAGGGTAGTGTCTCCGGGCAAATTGGTTTGGCGTTGGACGACTCCGCACTCGGCGAGATGGCGGAAGAAGCCCAGGTACTTCTCATAGAAGTCGACGTCGTGCCGGGAATGACCGAGAGCCTCAAGAGAGCGGTAATCCAGGACGGCATAGCGGTCGGGGTGGATGGTGGAGAGAATGGCAGTCGCAATGGGCAGGTCGATGCCACGCAGGCCAGTCAGCGCATTGACCGCATCCCGAACAGGGGTTTCGGGGGCGGCGGCAAGCGAGAGCGCCTTCCTGAGGTTTTCATTGCTGTTGCCGATCAGATAATGGACTACGCGCTCAGACTTCCAGCGAACGATGGTCTCCAGATTGGGCAGCGAGTAGTCGCCTTCGCGAATCGCCTGCCCGGCCTCGAAGGCTGCCTTCTCAAGCTGCCGTTCACGTTCACTTGCTTCCTGCCAATACTTGTCCGCCAATTGTTGAAGATCTGCTTCTGCGGGTTGTAGTTCGAAGTACGCCATGGTGGTCGATCTCCCTTTCACAAAAACCAGCAAAAGATAGGCCCGGCGTTGGAGGATTGTCAACATCACTTTGGACGGTCGGTCCTGGAGTCCGACAAGCTCACGCGAAATGCCATTTCTTATGGTAAAATGACATTATGAATGCCATTGTGGAGATCGACAAGGCGGGACGGATCGTGATTCCCAAGAAGATGCGGGATGCGATGGGGTTGCAGGCGGGATCGCGATTGCGGGTGGAGCGCGCCGGTGATCGTCTGGTGATGGAGCCGCCCGTGGAGGAAGCGCGCCTGGAGATGCGGGACGGCCTGCTGGTGCTGGTCGGCGGCGGCAAGCGCACGGTTGACGACGTGAATCAGGAGATTCAGGAGCAGAGAGAACGCAGGATGCGGTTTGTCGCGGGACTCTCCGACGAGCCATGAGCGGGCGGGTGAGAGTCTTTCTTGACACGTCTGTATTGATCGCGGCGAACGATATCGATCATGAGAGGCACGCTGAAAGCCGGCCTCTTCTGGTAGCCGCTACTCGGGAAAACTGCGCCTGCGCTGCGCACAGCCTGGCGGAGACGTACGCCAACCTCTCGATTGTGAAGGGAGATAGACAACAAAGGCCAGAGACCGCGCTTCGGCTGGTGGAGCAGATTGCGGGCAGAATGATGGTGGTTGCGCTCGATCCTGAAGAGTACATAACAGCAATTCGGGATGCAGCAAAACTAAGAATAGCCGGAGGCACGATCTACGATGCGCTGTTGGTGAAGTGTGCGCGGAAGGTGGGCGCGCAGCGGATTTACACGTGGAATGTGCTGCATTTCAAGCTGGTGGCGCCGGATCTGGCGGAGCGGATTTTTACGCCGTGGGGGACAGGACGCTGGCCCTGCCTATCGCGATATTCTCTTAAGCTGAGTTCTTAGATTCGCCGAGGCGCTGCTTGATTTTGGCTGCCATCCAAGATGCTTCATTTATAGCCACCAGATATACCAGAACGATCCCTAAGAGATCCCACAGCGACATCCTGCGGCCCTCGTGTGTCGCCCATCCGGGCAAGACTGTTTGTAAGCGAATCCACAGGTAAACCGCGAGGCTGATCAACATCAGGACGAAAACCTGGCGGATCAAAAGCGCCGCGATGTAGCGGGGAACCTGAAGGTTTCCAAAGAAATCATCTGCATCCTTGAATGCCAATCCACAGGTGCAACAGAGCATAAAGACGACGTAGGACAAAGTGATCGCGAGTTGCCAGCTCCAGGAATGGCCCTTAAACGGGAAGTACAGTAGACAGAAAACGACTCCTGCTATGAGGTGTGCCAACGCCCAATCCACCATGAGGACGGCTCAGCGTCATCTGATGACTTCTCTTCGCTCCGGGGAATGTTCTCTAGCTCGTCAAGGTCGTCGAACATGGACTTGCCTGCCATCGGCGTCGCCTACAGGATCGCTCGCTCTTTCACTGTTTTTTTTTCTTCTGCTGTTTCCAAGCGGTTTTTGTAGCTGGCGATGATGAACTCGCGGAAGAGCGGATGGGGCTCGAGGGGCTTGGATTTGAACTCGGGGTGGAACTGGCAGCCGAGAAAGTAGGGGTGGCCGGGAATCTCGACAATCTCGACATAGGTGGCGTCGGGTGTGGTGCCGCTCAGCCGCAGGCCACCGCCGGTGAGAAGGGCTTCGTACTCGCGGTTGAACTCGTAGCGGTGGCGGTGGCGCTCGCTGATCTCGGTGACTCCGCCGTAGGCTGTTGAGGCGAGGGATTCGGGCTGGAGGACGCAGGTCCATGCACCGAGGCGCATGGTGCCGCCCATCTCTTCAACCCCGAGCAGTTCGCGGAGCTTGTAGATGACCCGGTGGGGGGTGGCGGGGTCGAATTCGGAAGAATTTGCGTCTTTGAGGCCGCAGACGTTGCGGGCAAATTCGATGCAGGCGGTCTGCATGCCGAGACAAATGCCGAAGTAGGGGACCTGCTTCTCGCGGGCGTAACGGATGGCATTCAGCATGCCCTCGATGCCGCGCTTGCCGAAGCCACCGGGGACGAGGATGCCGTCGAAGCCTTCGAGCTGGGCCTCGTAGTCTCGGTCGCCGGGAGTCTTCGATTCCAAGCCCTCGGCTTCGATCCAAGTAACGTTCAGCTTTAGATTCTGAGAGATGGCGCCGTGGGTAAGGGCTTCTTTCAAGGATTTATAGCTGTCTTCGTATTCGACGTACTTGCCGACGATGGCGATGTGGACTTCGTCTTTGGGGTGGTAGCAGCGGTCGACGAGGGACTGCCAATCGGCGAGGTTCGCTTCCGGCGCTTCCTTGTGCAAGTACTTGAGAATGAGATCGTCGACACCTTCGCGCGCGAAGCCGAGAGGGACTTCGTAGATGGAGGGAACGTCTTTGGCGGCCACAACGGCGCGCTCTTCCACATTGCAAAAGGCGGCTATCTTCTGCTTCATCTCGCGGCTGAGGTTGCGGTCGCAGCGGCAGAGCAGGACATCGGCCTGGATGCCGATGGAGAGCAGTTCCTTGACCGAATGTTGGGTGGGCTTTGTCTTGAGCTCCTGCGCTGCAGCGATCCAGGGGACGAGGGTGAGGTGTACAAAAACGGTGTTCTCGCGTCCAAGTTCTTGACGCATCTGGCGGATCGCTTCGAGAAACGGGAGGGACTCGATGTCGCCGACGGTGCCGCCGATTTCGACAATGGTGACGTCAGCGCCGTTCGACGAGACCTTGCGCATGGCGTTTTTGATCTCGTTGGTTACATGGGGGATCACCTGGACAGTTTTTCCGAGGTAATCGCCGCGACGTTCTTTGAGGATGATCTGCTCGTAGATGCGGCCAGTGGTGAGGTTGTTGTCGCGGGATAGCGGGGCATGGGTGAAGCGCTCGTAGTGGCCGAGATCGAGGTCGGTTTCGGCGCCGTCGTCGGTGACAAAGACTTCGCCGTGCTGGAATGGGGACATGGTGCCGGGGTCGACGTTGAGGTAGGGGTCGAACTTCATCATGTTGACGCGGAGACCGCGGCTTTCGAGCAGGCAGCCGATCGAAGCAGCGGCCAGGCCCTTGCCTAAACTGGACACAACTCCGCCCGTCACAAAGACATACTTTGCCGACATCGGTGCAACCTCATTTTTGGATTGTTGGGATTGGACGTACCTGGTGGGCACAATCAAGTATGGCAGAAGTGCAGGCTGAAAAGGAACAGAAAACTGCGGCAATCCGGTGACGCGCGTGAGGCGTATCACAATGAGTTGGAATTCATCGATTTGAGCGCGAAAATTGAAGCCGGGAAGTGTTGCGCAGGACGGAATGTCAGGATTGAACGGGAACTGAGACAGTGGAAATCTCGAGCGAAATCAGAGCAAGTGTGCTCTGGATAGCTTCGTAGACGGGTCGCCGCTCTCTGCTCCACCCCAACGACGAAGACCCGTCATTGGGGCCCAGTTCTCCACCCGATGGACGAAGACCTGCTTGTCGAGACCTTGTATGTTGGTCAGGTCGACTTGAATGCTGCGGTTTCGGAAGAAACCTACTCTTGTTTCACTGAAGGCCGGGATGACGCTCATGGGTAACAGAATTGAGGTGAGGCAGACGGATATTACGTCCGTGGCTGCCGACGCGATCGTGAATGCGGCGAATAGCTCTCTGCTTGGTGGGGGCGGCGTGGACGGGGCCATCCATCGTGCAGCGGGTCCGGAGTTGCTGGCCGAGTGCAGGCAACTGGGCGGTTGCAAGACGGGGCAGGCGAAGATCACGAAGGGATACAGGCTGCCGGTGCTGCATGTGATTCATACAGTGGGGCCGGTGTGGAATGGCGGCGACCACAACGAGCCGAAGTTGTTGGCGAACTGCTACAGGAGCTGCTTTGCGCTGGCGCGGGAGCACGGTGTGAGAACGATTGCATTCCCGGCGATCAGTTGCGGAATCTATCACTTTCCGGTGGAGAGGGCGGTGGAGATTGCGGTGCGGGAGACGCTGGCGGAGCTGAGCACGAACCCGGCGATGGAGAAGGTGATCTTCTCGTGCTTTGGGGACTCAGTGTTTCAGGCCTACCAAAGCGCGCTGGTATGGGCGAAGGCAAGTTAACTGAGATTGAAGAGAAAAGATGAAAGGCAGGCTCGCGCCTGCCTTTCATCCTGCTGGGTTCTGATGGCCGGGGGTAAACGGCCGGCCAGAAGCCGGGTCTACTTCAGCTGCACCTTGATGAGAACGTCGTCGTCGAGTTGGATGTCCCGCTTGAAACCCTCCAGCGGGGTGGTCCAATCAGCGTCCTTGTGGGTTCCAAGAGCAACGCCTTCCAGGGTGCTGCCGATGGGGATGTTGGTTTCATCCATGGCTCCGGCTTTGCCGAGGCCAGCGTTGGGATCGAGTCCACCGCCGCCGCCGCCAGAGGGGTCTCCGCTACCATAACCGCCGCGGCCCATGACGGAGCCTGCTCCGAGGCCCGACTTGGGGGCAAGACTTGGGCCGATTGCGACCACCATGCCATGGATTGGAACCAGCTGGCCGCCCTTGAGCTCGGCGTTGTCGATGCGGAAGGCAAGGACGGAGTTCCCGTTGTTTTCCGCCTTGGACTTGACGACACTGACCTTGGCGATGAGGGTGGAGCCCTTGGGGATCTCAGTGCCGTCGGTGAGCTTGACGGGCTTCAGAGTCTTGGCATCGATAACATCCCCGGTCTTGAGGTTCTTGGTGGAGACCAGCTTAGTGAACTTGGCAACGATGACCGGCGTATTGGCAGCGGCGGGCGCTGCAGCCTGCGGCAGGCCCGGCACGGGTGAAGCGGCAAGGGCGAGGGCGGCGACTGCCGAAAAAAAAGACAGATTGCGGGTACGTAAGCTCATGAATCTCCTTTTCAGATCGAATTGCGGAATTCGGAGGCAGTCAGAGACCGCGAAAAAGTCCGCAACCATTCTCGGCGTAGGGCAGGGAGGCGTCAACCTCACGGCCTGCCGACATGAGGCTTTACGGTGAGACGCAGCTAAAAGTTCAATGTAACTTTTGCGGTAAGCGCCCGCGGGGTTACATAGTGGGTTCCGCTGAAGGTGGAAAGGAAGTTGTAAAGGGCGTACTTGTTGGTCACGTTGATAGCGGTCAGGTCGAGATCGACCTTATACCGTTCCTTGTGGAAGATATTGTTCTTTCCGATCGAGGCGTCGAAGAGGTTGCGGGGAGAAATGCGCTGGGGGTTGTGGTCGTTGTCCCCCGTGCCTGGCGCCGGGATGCTAATCAGGTTCGAGGTGAACGCCGAAGCCGGGCAGATCGAGGGCAACGCTTGTGTGGGCGTAGCCTTTACTCCGTTGCAGGCGAAGCCCGCCTGGAACTCCTGGTCCGCGGTGAGGGGCAGGTAAGTCGTCTGGCCAGTAACCGGGTTGACGGTGCCGGGAAGGTTCGTATCAACCATGGCAATCGCTGGCTGGCCGTTGAGGGTGGTGGAGCTGTTGGCGCAAGGCGTGTTGGGGTCGGCCAGGCCGTAGCAGGGAGTGGAGCCGGCAACCTGACCTGAGTCGTAGCGCCAGTTGAAGCCTCCCCAAAGACCGCCAAGCCCCTTTGATCCAGGAACCGTGTATTGGAGGTGGGAGTCCTGGTTGAACTTCTCGTCGTGGTCAATGCGGAAGGGAAGGCCGGTTTGGCCAACAGTGGCGCCGGCTCCCGCGACCTGGGGCGGATAGAAGCGGGCAGCGACCGAGGACATGACCACGTAGGCGCTCACGTTGTGGAACTCGGGAATCTCGACGTGAAGGGCGTAGCCCGGGATCTTGGAGTTGTGCCAGTCGATGGGGAAGGTAATGGGGGTATTGCCCAGCACGCTGAAGTCGAAGGCGTTATGGGTGTACTTCCAGATGTATTCACCGCTAACAACGGCACGCTTGCCGAATGCCTGCTGGAATCCGGCATGGAATTCGTTACGGAAGCCGGGGGCCTCGGCGGTGGAAACGCCCGAGGTGCAGTTGAGTAGAGGTGCGAGAACGGCGTTGGAGCAGCCTTCGCTGGAGAGGATCAGGTTTTCGTTGAAAGGGGTTTCAAGGGTTCGAGCGTAGCTGACGCGCAGGACAGTGCCCGAAGGCTTGATGTTATACGCAATACCAACACGGGGCTGCGTCTGGTTGGCGTCCGTAAGCCCGTTATACACGTCCTCGCGAAGGCCCAGATTGAAAAGCCAATTCTTCACCTTGATCTGATCCTCGATGAACAGGCCGAGTTCCTTCACGTCAGTATGGCCGGTGTAGAGGTAATAGCTGCCGCCGCGCGTCAGATCGTAGGGGGCGAGGACGGCTTTGTAGTTGGGATTGACGAGGGAGTCGACGCCGTCGCAGCCAGTGGGACCGGAGTAGCCGGCGAGTGGATTGCCGTTCACGTCCATGCAAGGAGCATTGTAGGTGGCATCAACAACGCCGAGGCTGTCGTTTTCGTTGAGGAAGGTCTGGCCGTACTGGGCTCCAGCCTTGAATGTATGTATCCGTTTGGCGTAAGAGAAGTCGGAGTGAACAGCGGCGTTGGTGAGGGTACGCTCCTGGGCGATCGATGAGGTTTGGAGAGTCGGAGGGCCGAGGTCAGCGAGAGGATTCTCACTGGGGAAGTATTGGTAGTTGTCGCGGCGGACAAATGCGCCAAAATTGAGGACGGCGTTGTCGTTGATGATGCGTGTGAAGGTCGGAGAGATATTAATGGTGCCGATCTTGGAGTGCTGGTCCGAGTCTCCGATCGTGGCAAAGACAGGGCTGCTTGTTGCGCCGCCGGAAACGACGTTGACAATGTTCAGATTGTCGTATGAGTTGGGTGGCTGGAACCAGGAGCGGCTGTAGTTGAAATCGAGGTGGACAGAGTTGGATTGATTGAACGAGTAGTCGACTCGATCGAAGGTGTTCTGCTCGTTTCCCTTGTCGTGGAAGACGGCGAACTCAGGAGGATCAAGGAAACGGCCGGTGTTGAGGCCGTCGGCTTCAACAAAGTTGCCCCAGTTCTTGCCGCCAAATGCAAGATCGAAGCTGGCTGTCGCGGATCCGAAGGCACCGTACGAGGTGTTGATGCTGCCGGTCGGACGCGAAAGACCCAAGCCCGAGCGTGTAGTGGCAACAATGACCAGGCTGGTTTTTCCGCCGTATTCGGCTGGGGGCGCACCGCTGATGACTTCGATGGACTGAATTGAGTTGGACGGGATCTGGTTGGAGAAGACCTTGCTCTGCTGGTCGGTGATCGACTGGCCATCGACAGAAAATGAATTCGACGCGTGGTCGCCGAGCCCGTGGCAGAGGCCGTTGGAGTCGG
>Ga0181520_10008802_pt1 | contig 14199 bp, 16 predicted proteins | sample PEATcosm2014_Bin_29_FD_132451 | JGI IMG/M metagenome (GOLD analysis project Ga0181520, IMG submission 132451) | Peatland microbial communities from MTU Mesocosm Facility, Houghton, MI, USA - PEATcosm2014_Bin02_30_metaG | ecosystem: Environmental > Terrestrial > Soil > Wetlands > Peat | place... | reverse complement strand
GTAATGTTGGTAGCAAATGTTCCAATTACATCCGTACTACTAGCCATTGCCACCACTCCGTAGCGACTGACTGCTCCATAGGTTGTTTTAACCCCGACCACCCCATTAAAACTGGCTGGTTGTCGGATAGATCCACCGGTATCGCTACCAAGTGCGAATGGAACTACGCCCAGCGCCGTGATTACCGCCGAACCGCCACTACTGCCGCCGGCAACTCTTTCAGTATCAAAAGCGTTTTTAGTCGGGCCATAAGCTGAGTTTTCGGTACTTCCACCGTGAGCAAATGCGTCCAGGTTGGCTTTACCGATACAAATAGCTCCTTCGGCTTCAAGTTTTTCAACTGCGGTAGCCTGAAGTGGTGCGTTAAAATTCTCCAAAATTTTACTGGCCGCCGTGGTCGGCGCACCGAAAGCTAAAAAATTATCCTTAACCACAAAAGGAACACCGACCAATCTACCGGAAAGCTTGCCAGTGTCGGCATCATCAGCACGTTTTAGAGCACGTTCTTCCGTTAAACTCAGCAATGCGTGATACGACTCATTTTCTTTGGCCAACCTAAGAGCATTCTCAACCACCGTTCGGGCTGAGCTATTTTTAATCTGGTTTATAGTGTCGGTGATATTCATAATTACAGTACCTTCGGAACCTTTACTTGAAAATCAACGACTTCCGGCGAACGAGCTAACAGTTCTTCCCGGGTAATGCCGTAATTAATCACCTTATCTTCACGCCAAACATTGCTAAGATCAGTTGTCTGATAGGTTGGCTCAACTCCAGTCGTATCAAGTTTATTCAGCTGCTCAACATAGCCTAAAATATTACTAATATCACTTCGAAGTCCGTCTATTTCGCTTTCATCGAGTTCCAACTTAGAAAGCTGTGCTAGATGCAGCACATCATCACGAGATATCTGTGTCATACAGACTATTATAGATTAACTCGGTAGACTTTCCTAGTGTTAACTGCGCCAAGAAACTACGATCCTATGTATTTTACAGCTGCGCTTTGGGGATAATTTATGCTACTACCATCACCGGCTTGATACGCTAGATCACTACCAGCTACGCCATTCACTTCGATGGCGCATACCGGTTTATATTGCTCTGGCACGCTGGCGTAAACACTACAGCCTGCTATAGCTAGTTCGGGAACGGTTTTTTGCCACTGTCCAGACTCTTTATAAGCAAAGAGTACTCCCGGGGGTGTCAATAAGCCGTACGACACCTTGTCCTGACCCCAGATCTTGAAAGTAGTAATGTTGCTCCTAGTCAGACCAAATTGCGTTGCAACTTGATTAAAAATCTGATCGTTAGTCAAGGTGGTGGATGTACTGGCGGTTTTTGTCGCGGTTGCAGCCGCAACCAATGAAGTGTTGGTTTTCTTATAGCTACTAATCTGGTTTTGTAATACAGAGACTTGGGTGGCATTTGCCGCCTGATTGTCCGTAATTTGTTTATTCATCAGATACCAGACGGTAACTCCGGTTAATGCAGAAAAGAGGATTACCACTGCCGCCAAGATCAGGTATTTCTTATAGTTTCCATCTCTTCTTACTACAGGCTCTACTACTTGCGGTTGAAATTGTGGTTCCATTTATACCCTCTTTTAAGATTAAATTACTGATATCCTAAATATAGCATAGATTCGTGAATTGCTTATGTTTAAGCTAAAAATGTCAATCATTTAGCCTAAGATTATCGATTGTTTGTACTATAATGATTTTATGAAAAAGTCTGAAAGCCCTATATCACAATTAATCCCGGGCAATCCCGGCACCAGCTACATTGCCTGTCTTATCTTTACGCTTAACACAAAGTATGCCGCCAATATATCTAATGACGAGCAATTAAAGATTTTTTGCGACGGTATGAACCAATCAAGGAAAACCTTTTTCGCAAAAACGTTGAATATAATATCAAAGGAATTCAAACACGATATAAAAGCGTACGTCAGCAACAATGTTCTACTGCGTTTAGCAAAAGAGGAGGCCGAAGATAACACAACAACATACGAACCACTACTAATCAGCAGAGAGAATATACTGAAATTGATCGCCCAATATCAATATATTACTATTTCAACCGATATCTACTACTTTAATAATCATAGTTACCACGATTATCACTTTTGTTGTTTCTTTATGGATGATAACGTGCTTAGAGTATTCGAACCGAGCAGTGGTTCCGTAAGGACTATCACTCGAAAAGACCTAGACGAGATAATAGACTCCGTTACCAAAGAGTTAAAAGATTCAACGCTAGTATTCTGCCTTTAGCTATGTATAGGCTTTGATTGCTTTTGGCGTTAGCAAATATATCGCGGCTGCCAGCGGTAACAACACAAACGGTATATAAGCCATGTACATCGAAAGATACGAGTTAAGTATCGTTCCGGTTGATTCACCGTACTTTGAGGCCGTTTTAAAGATTGGCTCTAAGAATTTAATTAGTTCGTATATCTCATAACCCAAGGCACTGGCTGAAAGGACGAGACCCAAATAACGGCTTACTCTACGAGCGCTCAATAGAATTAAAACCATCGCGATGCAATACGCGATAGTGATAGCTAATGGAAAATAGATATTAAAATAATTTATGCTTGGCGCTGTATATGCCGAATGGTACGCCGATGCGTATTTTGAAGCGTAAGCTGCCGCATCACTTTGTAGCGACATGATTTGTTGTACTACCGCACCAGTAAGGGCTGCAGCTATAAGAAACATCCATACTAAAACATAGCTAAATGCCGGTACCCGATATGAAAATGGTTTCGATTCGTCCTGTATTGCGACCGGGCTAGACGGCTCATGTTTTTCAACCCTAGTAAAACCGGGGTAGTTTACGTTCGTGTTTGCGGTTGGAGAGGGTTCGATATCGGGATTGCTAATCACACTACCGTTACCGAAACCTTGGTCTGGTTGGCCTAAGACTATAGGTATGGGTGGCGGCGTTGCGGTCGGATGGGCATGCATAGCCTCAGTTACCGCGGCTTCTCTTCGTAAATCATTTTCATCCGTAATCGGTTTAATATCAGTCATATGAATTTTGTTTATTTTTTATAAGCATATGTAATAATACTACCCCATTTTTATAATTTAGACTATTTTAGCGTCTAGCTTCGATGAATGTGTGGGCGTGACCGGATGCTCCGGCTCGACCGGTCCGTCCGATTCGATGAATATAATCATCGTAAGTTTGTGGAGTATCGAAATTGATGACGTGTGACACGTTCGGAATATCCAGACCACGGGCTGCGACATCAGTTGCGACCATAACTCTGACTCGTCCGTCTTTAAATTGCTTCAAGGCACGTGCTCGTTGAGACTGGTTCTTATTGCCATGTATCGCTATTGATGCGATACCGCTGTTATCCAAATGGTCGCTTAGCCGTTGAACGCCGAATTTCGTTTCGCCGAAAACAAGTACTTTTTCATACTTATCGGCTTCGCGTAACATATCAGTTAGCAGCTCGATTTTATGCGACTTGTCACGCGCTTCAATGACGTCTTGCTCAATATGTTCGTTAGTTTCACTGGTTCGGACCGAAATCGTTACAGGATTTTTCGAAAAGTTGTTAATAATCGCTGAAATCTCAGGTGTAATAGTAGCGCTGAACAGCAATGTTTGACGACTATCTGGTGTTGCACCAACAATCGTACGAATATCTGGCAAGAATCCCATGTCTAGCATGCGATCAGCTTCATCTAAAACTAAAGTAGTTATGTTGTCTAACTGAATAAATCGACGATTCATTAGGTCTTTCAATCTGCCCGGCGTGCCAATAATAAAATGTGGGCGACGTTTTAATTCACGAATTTGTCGTTCAGCGGGTACACCACCGACAACAAGGGCTGAATATAGATTCAAACCTTGACTGAAAGCACGAAACTCTTCGTCAATTTGTTGAGCAAGTTCGCGCGTCGGTGCGATAATCAGGACGCTGGGTCGAAGATTTACACCTGTCATATGCTCGATTATAGGGAGCAGGAAGGCAGCGGTTTTACCAGTGCCCGTATTGGCAATGCCAATGACATCCTTGCCTTCTAGTATCGGAAAGATTGCCTGATCCTGAATCGAAGACGTGTTTATATAGCCCTTTTTATCGATGTTATGTTGCAGCTGACTTCCAAGTTTAAAGTCTGTAAATTTATATTTCGATTCGTATGGAATCTCCTCGGCTTTCGTGGTCGCACTGTTGATAAACTTGCTTGGGTTAATATATTTTTTGACAGGTCCACGACTGCCGCCACGGCTTCGACCGCGGTTAAATGTTGAAGTACGAGCACCGCTAGGGCGTCCGCCGCTTCGTTGATAATATGCCATTTTTAATAGCCTTTCAGTAATAGTAGTATTGGTTTGCAGTTTATAAAAAACAAGAGATTAATTCGGTGATAGCGCCATACGCAATTTGCGTAAATTTGTCACGGGTGCGCTCTTCTTAGAATGAGGCCCTAGCATTTCATCGAATGCAATACGATAACAATATCATAGTTTTTGCAATTTTGCAAGCATAATTGTTGACAAATTAAAAAGCCCGACACGCTTCTCTTTAGAAAAATCGTATCGGGCGGGGCGCCGGAAGGACCAAGGACAAAAGCCCAAGATCCTCCCGGACACCCAGAAACCGAGGTTCGAATTACTCCCTGAAGGCAACCATCGACGCGGTATGCCAACGGCGGCCGTCCCAGCTGCCGTGGACGTAGGCCCCGTCGGAATTGCAGTGGAACACCGGCAAGCCATCGGAGTCGACGACCAACCCAGAAGCGAACAAGTACGGGATGGTCTCTCCATCCATCGCCACATACACCTGCGGGTTTAGCGCCAACAGGGTGGCAACTTCCAGTCCGGGCCACTTCAGTCGCGAGGACCGAACATTCATTGGAATCACGCCGTTGGTGGAACCCAAGAACGTAGCGAGATCAAGATCGACGACGTCGAGCTTGCGCTTGCCAGTGACTTCGCTACCAGGTAAGAACGACAGCTGGTGCATACGGACGGGCCCAAAGTAGTCCTGGAAAGTGAATCCCAGCTTATTGACCTCGTCTTCGATCCATGCCGTCATCTCGGTCCAGTTGAATTTGAGGTCCCTGCCAAGCCAGATGCTCACTCCGGTGGGTGTAAGCGGTCCGTCGTGGTCGTGTAGGTTGGCATTAAGCTTGCTTGCGTCTGCCTGAGTGAAACCCCATCCGCGGAGTTTACTGCGCGCCATGATGTGGTCGACGTAAACTCCGACAGGCATCCAGGGTATGGACGACAGCGGACGTGTGGACTCTGTTGTCTGCATAGCGAGAAACGCGGCAAATGCAAACCTGTCGATCCTTATAGGCCTGGGGTAACTCAGTATCGTCTTGATCAGGTGACCGTTTTCTAGAAGATTCTGCATCCCCTCGCAAGTCGATCCCGACAATAGGCTTAGAAGCTTCTCTATCTGCTTGCGGGTTATCTTACGTGTTGCGGGTGTCGTCATGACAGTCCGCCTCTCTGCCGTCGGTATACTAGTCGCGCACTATGCGCGGTAGCCTCGCTGAGCGAGAGTTGAGAACGGCGCAATATATTCAAAGCTTCGTGTAAATATATGACTCCGTTCTCAAACTGTGCTTGAATTTTAAGGTTCTAATGGTATTTATACCATAATATATGGCATCCCACAACTCATTTCTTAAAATCATAATGCCAATGCTTGCTAAGTCTGCACTAAGTGTTAGGATGTAATTCTATGGAACCATTCCCGACTGGTAGCGAATTCATTGATAGTAACCAAGAGAAACTTGGTGTATTAAGGGTATTAACGGAGCAATCACTATTAAATCCAGAAGGCAGGCTTACTATTATCGCAGATGGGTCATTAAACCTGGAGTTTGATGGCGATATACCTGAGGGTGTGGTGGCTAAGAATACATTTGGCCTATACCCGGGCGAAATACCTGAAAATGACCGCCGAGCAATAATTGATATTGACGAGAAGGCCCAGATGGACGCTGCGCGGGAGCTAATACGCGCTTCGATAATTAGAGTGGCGATGTATAAAGTCGCGATGAATATAAGTGGAGAGGCGGATGTTGATGAAACGGCCTGGCCTCCATTCGGCTTTGAAAATATAAATTACTATAGTAAGTCAACTTCTGACGGCGTAACAATAAACCTTATTGAAATCAAGGGTATGCAGGGGGTCTCCGATTCTGCCGAAATAACAATCAAAGCTGAAGACGGTGTGGTCGCCAAATCATTACATTTATTATGCATAGGCAATCAAACTGTTGATGCAATAAGCCTAGTCGGCCCAGCTAATGACGAGCAACTAAGAGTCTGGTTGAGTAGATTTAGTGTCCACGCTGACGAAATCGAAGAAATATTAACGCTCGGCTTCAGGATGCCAATAGATGAACTTGAGTCAAGGATAGATGATTTATCTGAAAGACTAATTGACGAAGGCTACAACCCTAATCTGGTTAGCCAAACAACCAGAGAGATGTATGACCGAATAGTAGCCCTGAAAGCACAAATCGAAATGATGTCGCATGCTGACATAACTACGCCCGACCAAGAAGACCTAGTGTATTTCGAAAAAATGCTAACTAAGTCTGAAAAATAAGCTCCGTGCTATAATTTAGCTTTGATTTCAGCGATTTGATCGCGAAGTTCGGCCGCTTTTTCAAATTCCAAATTTGCTGCTGCAAACTCCATTTGACCCGTCAAATCTCGAATAAGTCCAGGATATTCGTCTTTTGGAATCTTCTTGAGGTTCAGCTTATTTGATTCATCCGCTTTTTTAGGAATAATCGCTCGAAGGCCATCGCCCACCTCTTTGGCGATGCTGACAGGTGTAATATTGTGTTCCTTATTATATTCAAGTTGAATATTACGACGTCGATCCATTTCGGCAATCGCTCTTTTCATCGAATCGGTCATGGTATCCGCGTACATAAAGACTTTACCGCCTATATGTCTGGCTGCACGTCCACTAGTTTGAATCAACGCACCGGCACTGCGTAAGAAGCCTTCTTTATCGGCATCCATAATTGCTACCAAGCTTACTTCTGGCAAATCAAGGCCTTCTCGCAAAAGATTGATTCCAACGAGCACGTCATAAACTCCACTTCGCAAATCCTTTAGAATATCCCCTCGCTCCAGCGTGTCGATGTCGCTATGAATATATGCGGTTTTAATGTCCATTTCCTGCAAGTAAGTCGAAAGATCCTCGGCCATGCGTTTAGTTAGAGTTGTAACTAGAACGCGCTGTTGATTCGAAACACGATCACGGATTTCTGCAATCAAATCATCGATTTGCCCCTTCGATGGTCTGACAACGACTTCTGGCTCAACCAACCCGGTTGGTCTTATGATTTGTTCCGCTGGTTTTGGACTATGTGCCAGTTCGTATTCACCCGGTGTGGCCGAAACGTAAATAACTTTGTTAATATGCTGATTGAACTCAGCGTATGTGAGAGGACGATTATCCAGAGCTGATGGCAAACGAAAACCGTATTCGACAAGAACTTCCTTACGAGCCCTATCACCGTTATACATTCCACGGACCTGAGGCAAAGTCATATGACTTTCGTCGATAATCATCAAGAAATCGTCATTGAAATAATCTAGCAGTGTAGCAGGTTGTTCGCCAGGTTCACGATTCGTTAAATACCGGCTGTAGTTTTCGATGCCTTTGACAAAGCCAGTTTCTTCGAGCATTTCGATGTCGTATTTGGTTCGCTGCGATAGACGCTGAGCTTCAAGCAACTTGTTATGTTTCTCGAACCAATCTACTCTTTGAGCAAATTCTTCTTTTATCCCTTCGATCGCATGCTCAAGTTTTTCTTTTGGAGTAACGTAATGGCTGCTTGGAAATATCGAAACTTCATTTGGCTCTGCTAGAATTTCGCCGGTTAAAGGATCAATTCTGGTTAAGCGTTCGACCTCATCACCCAAAAACTCGACCCGATATGCAACATCGCTACCAGCTGGAAAAACATCGACTATATCGCCGTGAACTCGAAAAGTACCGCGGTGAAAATCCATATCGTTCCGATGATATTGGATGTCCGTTAGCAAGCGTACGAATTTATCTTGTTTGCGCCGTTCGCCTGTTTTTACAGTAATCGACATATCAGCATAATCCTCCGGAGAGCCGATTCCATATATACAACTGACACTGGCGACAATAATAGTATCGCGCCTCGTAAGCAAGGCGGTCGTTGCGGCGTGACGCAACCTGTCTATCTCGTCATTAATCTTGCTGTCTTTTTCAATGTAGGTATCACTTCTGGCGATATAGGCTTCAGGCTGGTAGTAATCGAAGTAACTAACGAAGTAATGGACCTCGTTCTCAGGAAAATATGATTTGAATTCACTATACAACTGGGCCGCTAGAGTCTTGTTGTGGGCCAAAATAAGCGTCGGAACATTGCGCTTAGCAATAATATTAGCCATAGTAAAGGTCTTACCGCTGCCGGTAACACCTAACAATACCTGTTCTTTTTCGCCAGATTCTAAACCATCACTCAACTGGTCGATCGCCGTTGGTTGATCACCGGTGGGCTGATATTCACTAACAAGATGAAATTTTTGACTCATCTAATCTATTATAAACTATTTTTAAGATGAAAACTCGCTAGAAATCTTCTTCGCGGTTTTTGGCGCTAATGCCGTTGTCGGTGCCGTCATGTTTGAAGTCGCCGTATCTTGTGTCTAGCTCCTTGACAACCTTTTCAACCAAACGGATTGGATCCGTATCGTAAATAATATCCTTAGTATCTAGGCCTGTACTCTCGATGTTTTGAATTAGTGTCGGGATATAATCTGCCAAACCGCCGCTTCCTAGTAAAACTCCAATTACTTTATGGCTTTCCATTGCCGTAACGAATTCATGAAGGCTACCGATTCGCCCACCAACAGTTATTATCGCGTCACTGCTGCGAACCAGATGGACGTTACGCCCAACGTAAGCCATGCCTGTAAAATTAATGTAGTCGAATTCAACGGTTGGCAACTTATAGACGGTCACATGTTCGCGAAATGAGCTGGCCGGCGAAAAGCCAACTGAAACACCTTGGCGATCCTTGACGCTGAAAGCACCCTTAGCGGCAAACCACGGTAAACCGACGGTTGCCCCGGTGAGTAGAGTTTTACCGGCTGTTGCGATTGCAACCCCTAGATCATAAGCAAGCTGATGCGAAGCTTCGATTGTCTTACCAGATGCCGCGCCCGATACGCAAATTTGATACTTCACCTTACCACCCTCTCTGATTCTTTCCTATAAGCTTTAGCGTTATTATACCACGCGTCCGAATCGGGCAGAAGTCCAATTGATTTTGCGATTTCTAAAGTCGACTCTTTATCGGTTCGGATGTGATTAACGTAACGTTCGATTATTTCACCTCTCAAACTTCGTTGTCCGTGACTTATTATCCGCGACTCAAAATTAAGTTCGTGGTGAGCATTCTCAATAACATCAATCAGGTTAAATGAGATTATGTCATCACCGACGACATATAAGACGTAGTCTGTTTCATATAGAAGCTCTTCGATATTCTCTTTTTTCACTGCCGCGATTAGCGAATGATACAGCTCTTTTACCGTCGTATCTTTCGTATCTAAACCTATAGCACGCATTACCTTGTGAGCGTTTTCGAATATGTCAGCAATCAAACGAAGGTCGATACCACTATTGCCGGTCGACTTTTCTAAAAGCCGCATTCCCATTGTGAATACCGGTTCGTCAACTTTTAGGGCTTTTTGTAATACGTTTGCCATAATAATCTCTCTTATAGCGGCTTTTCACTGAGCGGCATCGCATGTAGCACCGCCCCTTTATGTAATATACCGGCCTTTGCTCCGATTTTTGTTACCACGGATGTCGAATTAGCACTAGCAAACACGATTGAATCTTTGAGCGATTTTCCGTTTGCCCACTGACTTAAGAACCCGGAACCAAAAGCGTCCCCGGAACCAGTTCTATCGATGACTTTTACATCCTCATACATACCAGCCCGAACAAGCATTTTACCGTCACTTGCCATTACGCCATTAGGGCCGTCGCTAACAATCACTACACCGACTCGATTGACTAATTTTCTAACCAATTCCTCTAGCGTTTCGCCGTCGACAATCATTTTCGCTTCTTCTTTATTAACAAGCAACACATCCACGTCTTCAAGGAGTGGCCTCAGTTTAGATGCCTTTTTCAACTCATCTTTTCCAGGATTATAGCAAACCTTTTTATCTAGCTGTTTGGCTTGATGGAATATCTCGTCTAAAACGTCCATGTCCCCCGCCATACTGCTGACATATAGCCAGTCAGCATCAGATTTTCTATATCAAAATTCTTAATATCATAATGAGTCGAAGCCCCGCGATATGTCAAAAAGGTGCGTTCACCACTAGGAGCAATTAGTACTGTGGAATAGCCGGTATGATATTTATCAGAGAAACTAACATGCTTAGTATTCACACCCTCGTTATCCAGATCCGCAAGGACGGCGGCCCCGGCCGTATCGTGTGCAATGGTTCCCATAAACTCAACTTCTAGGCCTTGTCTAGCAAACGTTACTGCTGCGTTCGTCGCTCCGCCGCCGGTGCTGAAATTAATATCATCGACGTCGTTTTTCGAACCGAATTCGATCTTTAGAAATACTTTTTTATCGAATCGATCATCAAAAGGCATAAATTCAGGCGAATGGCTCATGAAAATGTCCTGAACGGCTGACCCAATTGTGAGCATTCTGACCACTAAATCACTGCCTTGCCCGCACTGTTAAAGGCGCTTATTTTATCTTCGACTACGGCCTGAACAGCGTTCTCGACTTCAGGCATCAGCTTCACAACAGCGTATTGGTCTGGGTTTTCATCCAGAACCTGGTCCATAGTCGTTCTGAAAGCAAAACGAAGGTCTGTGTTTACATTAATCTTACTGACTCCGATTTTGGCCGCACTTTCAAAGAAATGTAGCGGCGTATCGCTGCCTCCGTGTAAACTAATAAATTTTGATGGATCGATGTTATCACGAATCCTCTGAAGAAGATCGAGGTCCAAAATTTTCGGCACAGGGTATTTGCCATGCAAGTTCCCAACAGCAGCCGCGAAGGTATCTACTCCAGTAGCTTCAATGAAAGCCTTGGCACTTTCCGGCGTGCTGAATGTCTTTTTTATTTCCTCGTAATCGATGTTCTGTTTGAAAACGTCGGATGAGCCACCGAAATAATGCGGTTCCCCTTCAACGACAGCACCGGTATATTTCGCATACTCGACAACTTCGCGGGTACCGTTAATAATTTCTTCGTCGGAAGCGTCGTGATTCGCCTGGCTAATATCGATATGTATGAATTCATAACCAGCATCAATTGCTTGTTTGCAATCTTCAACCGTCGGGCTGTGGTCAAGATTTATATACATCTCAATACCATATTCGCTCTTATAGTTGTCGACCATTTCGCGGACATTTTGCAGACCCATTGATTGAACTTCATTCTTACTAAGTTCGACCATTACTGGTGAGTTTAGTTTTTGAGCGGCTTTAGCAATAGCAATCAAGGTTTCTTGATTGTCAATGTTGAAAGCACCGACGGCAAAGTGCTGATCTCGGGTGCGCTGTAATAACTGTCTGGCGCGAGCATTATTTTCGCGGATTTGATCGATTGATAGTGGCATATTTGATTTCCTTTTTTTATTATTGACGATGGTATTGTGGTGTGTTTCGAACGAACTCCTCAACGGTTCGAGCGATATGCTCCCCCGTCATCTTAAAATGATCGAACAGCTGCATCGGTTCGCCACTTTCGCCGAAACGATCTTGCATTCCGACTCTAATGAGTGGGGTTGGCATTTTTTCGCATAATAGTTCAGCGACGGCTCCGCCAAAACCGGCAGCAACCTGGCCTTCTTCAGCCGTTACAACTCGGCCGGTGCGGCGTGCGCTATCAAGAATGGTTTCGCGATCGAGCGGTTTAATGGTCGGTATGTGTACGACTTCGGCATTTATGCCCTTTTCAGCCAGAATATTGGCAGCAACTAGCAGTTGATATGTCATCGCACCAGTACCTATCAGGCTAACATCTGTTCCATCGCGCATGATATAGGCTTTGCCGATTTCAAAAGGCGAATCATGAGTGCTGATTATCGGAGTCTTTTCGCGGGCCAAGCGCATATAGGACGGCTTGCCGTTTTCAGCGATTGCCCTCGTTGCCTTTTCAGCTTCGATGCTATCTCCAGGAGCGATAACTACCATGTTAGGAATAACACGCATCAATGCGATATCCTCCAGCATCTGATGGGTTGCGCCATCGGGACCGACGCTGATACCGGCATGCGAAGCAATAATTTTTACAGGCTGGTCGTTCAGGGCAATCGTCGTTTTAATTTGCTCCCAATTTCTCCCTGGGCTAAAAGCCGCATAGGCGACTGCGAATGGAATTTTTCCAGCCATCGCTAACCCGCTCGCTAACGTAACTAAGTTCTGTTCGGCAATTCCGGTTTCGATGAATCTGTTAGGGAAGGCCTCGCGGAACAAGCTGACCTGCGTACTATCAGTTAAATCAGCACATAGCGCCACGACTTTTTCATTAGTTTCACCAACGGCCTTGAGCCCTTTGCCGAACCCGGCTCGAATCGGCTCCATCACAACGTTGTCGTTAAATAAATCGGGGTTCAATTGGTATTCACTCATAGTTATTTACCTCCGATGAATCATCTTCACCGTGAACGCCAAGTTCATGTAAAGCCTTTGAGGCCTGCTCAGCGTTCGGCGCCTTACCGTGCCAATTGTAATCGTACTCCATGAAGTCAACACCCTTGCCGGCGATCGTGTAGGATATAATGACACACGGCCGGTTGGTAATCGCTTTAGCCATATTGACCGCATCAATTATGCTTTTTATGTTATGGCCGTCAATTTCAATTACATGCCAGCCAAACGACTCCCACTTTCCGCGCAAATCCTCGAGCGGCATAACATTTTCGGTCGAACCGTCAATTTGGATATTGTTCCTGTCAATAAACCCGATTAATTGAGATAGTTTACACTTGCCAGCAAACATCGCCGCTTCCCAATTGTTACCCTCGTCCAGTTCGCCATCGCCCATAATGACATAGACGAATCTATGTTTGATGTTATCCAAATACTGCAAAGAGTAGGCATAGCCAGCAGCTTGTGACAAACCACTTCCGAGTGGACCGCTGGTGTTTTCAAGTCCCGGTAGTTTGACTCTTTCCGGATGACCCTGCAAACGGCTACCGAGTTTGCGCAAGGTTTTGAGTTCTTCTTTTTCAAAATATCCGGCTTCGGCCATTGCCGCATATTGAATCGGCACAGTATGTCCATTGCTAAGTAAGAATATGTCCCTTCCGGCCCAGTCGGGATTTTTGGGGTCGATTTTCATAATGTTGAAATAAAGCGCTGTTACAATTTCTGCCAAATCTAACGATCCTGCAGTGTGCCCGCTACCAGCGGCTTCAAGCATATTAATAACGTCTACTCGTAGGTCGTTGGCTTTCATCTGAAGTTCAGCAATTTCAAGCATTTTGCCCATCCTTTTAGATAACCCCCTGCTTGTTAATTTCTTGTATCATTGTAGCATAAACACTAGCAGGATTGTCGGCCTTCGCCAGAGCTCCACCAACATTTAGAACATCCACACCACCCTGGGTTAACGTAAAACAATTATCAACACTAACGCCACCATCCCAGCCAATTTCAACGTTCGGGTTTATCCCTTTGACCAATCGTACTTTTTCAAGCTGCATCAAACTGGCGGTACCGCCATAGTGCCCCAAATCGCCAGAAAAAATCAGCACATGGTCGGCCGCGCGGATAACATCCGCGACCGTTTCGGGCACTGTCGGTTTTAGCAATGCGACACCGGCTTTAATACCATATTTCTTAATTTTTTCAATCAAAGGCAGAAGACTTACGTCCGTCTCGGCATGGAAAATAATCAAATGCGGTTTTAGGGCGATTAGCTGATCGATGTAATTCAAGGGGTGTGCGACCATTGCGTGAATATCAATAATCCATTCCGCCGGCCACCAAACTTTATCCGGACCGAGTAAAAAAACCGGAGCAAACTCACCGTCGCTAATATCGATTTGAACTCTTCTAGCAAAAGAAGTATATTTTTCAACTACCTCTTTATATTGTTCTTCCGTTTCAACTGTGATGCACGGTGCTATTACGCTCATTTACAACTCATCAATCTGTGCGTTTCGACGT
>Ga0181520_10008801_pt1 | contig 14202 bp, 11 predicted proteins | sample PEATcosm2014_Bin_29_FD_132451 | JGI IMG/M metagenome (GOLD analysis project Ga0181520, IMG submission 132451) | Peatland microbial communities from MTU Mesocosm Facility, Houghton, MI, USA - PEATcosm2014_Bin02_30_metaG | ecosystem: Environmental > Terrestrial > Soil > Wetlands > Peat | place... | reverse complement strand
TTTGCGGCGCTGAATGGAGCCGTGTTCTCGGATGGCTCGTTCGTTTATGTGCCCCAGGGCGTCCGCTGTCCCATGGAACTCTCTACTTACTTCCGCATCAACGCTGCGGAAACCGGACAGTTCGAACGCACCTTGATTATCGCCGACGCAGGCGCCTACGTGAGCTATCTCGAAGGCTGCACGGCTCCCATCCGCGATCAGCATCAGCTTCATGCGGCGGTGGTCGAGCTGATCGCCCTCGATGACGCGCAGATCAAGTATTCCACGGTGCAGAACTGGTATCCGGGCGACAAAGAAGGACGGGGCGGAATTTATAACTTTGTCACCAAACGTGGTAAGTGCCAGGGAGTGAATTCGAAGATCTCCTGGACGCAAGTCGAAACCGGTTCGGCAATCACTTGGAAGTATCCAAGCTGCATCCTGCGCGGAGATAACTCGGTGGGTGAATTTTATTCTGTCGCCCTCACCAACAACCACCAACAGGCGGATACCGGCACCAAGATGATCCACATCGGAAAGAACACAAAGAGCACGATTGTCACCAAAGGCATCTCGGCCGGCCGCGGTCAAAACACTTATCGCGGGCAGGTGAAGATTATGAAGGGAGCCACAGGAGCCAGGAACTACACGCAATGCGACTCCCTGCTGATCGGCGACAAATGTGGTGCTCACACCTTCCCGTATATAGAGGTGAGGAACTCCACCGCGCGCATGGAACACGAGGCTTCCACATCGAAAATCGGGGAAGACCAGATGTTCTATCTGCGGCAGAGAGGAATCAAGGCCGAAGATGCGATCTCCATGATCGTGAGCGGATTTTGCAAGCGCGTGTTCCGCGAACTTCCAATGGAGTTTGCCGTGGAAGCTCAGAAACTGCTAAGCGTCAGTCTTGAAGGTAGTGTCGGATGAAGAAGAAATACAGGAGTAAAGGAGGCGAATGAGCGCATTACTTGAAATCAACGACCTCCACGTTAGCGTGGATCATCACGAGATACTCAAAGGCATTGATCTGCAGATCAATGCCGGCGAGGTGCATTCTATTATGGGTCCGAATGGCTCGGGGAAGAGTACCCTTGCCCAGGTGTTAGCCCGGCGCGACGCCTACGAAGTTACCTCCGGAGAAGTGTTATTCAACGGCAAGGACCTACTGGCGATGAAGCCCGAGGAGGCCGCCTGGGAGGGCGTCTTCATGGCGTTTCAATACCCAGTGGAGATTCCCGGCATCAGCAACGTGTACTTCCTGCTCTCGGCGTTGAACGCGGTTCGCCGGGCTCGGGGACTGGACGAGATGACGAGCATGGAGTTTCTTCCGATTTTCCGCGAAAAGCTCGCGCTGCTGGAGATGGATGACAAGTTGATGAACCGCTCGATCAATGAAGGTTTTTCTGGCGGCGAAAAGAAGCGCAATGAGATCTTGCAGATGGCGGTGCTGGAACCAAGACTCGCAATTCTGGACGAGACCGATTCCGGGCTCGATATTGACGCCCTTCGGACCGTGGCGCACGGTGTGAACGCCATGCGCGGTGCGGATCGAGCGATGGTCGTGGTGACACATTATCAGCGCCTCTTGACCTACATCGTGCCCGACTATGTGCACGTTCTGGTGGATGGCCGCATCGTACGCTCGGGCGGCGCGGAGTTGGCGCTCGAACTTGAGGAGACAGGCTACGGCTCGATGGAAACCAACACCTCCGCCGCCTGAGAATCAGAGAGAGGGATTGACGTGACTACTGCGACCCAGGCGCAACATCGGTATCTTGAATCCTTTAACGAGTTTGAGCAGGTTGCCGCTGGCCAGGAGCTGCCATGGCTGCGCGAACTTCGCCGCCGGGCCTTCGCGCGCTTCTGCGAGGTTGGCTTTCCGACTACGCACGATGAAGATTGGCGATTCACGGACGTCTCTGCAATATCGAACACCGCTTTTCGCCCGCTAAGGGATTCGCAGTCTGGAGTTTCTTCACTGCAGCTTGAGCCTTGGCGGGTGGAAGGCGCAGACTGCCAACTCGTATTCGTCAATGGGTACTTCGCGCCGGAGCTATCAGTCCTAAACGAACTAAGTGAGAACGTAACTGTCACCAGCCTGGCACAGGAACTCAGCCGCAACCCCAGATCGATCGAACGACATCTAGGGCGCTACATTGACCTGCATCGGGACGGCTTCTCTGCGCTCAATACGGCCTTTGCGGAAGACGGAGCGTACGTGCATGTTCCACGGGGCGTGATTGTCGAAGAGCCAATCTATCTGCTTTTTGTTTCGGCGCCCAATGGATTGCCGGTCATGAGCCATCCGAGAACTCTGATCGTGGCGGAGGAGGATAGCCAGGCTACTTTCGTTGAGGAATATGTATCCCTTGGCCTTGAGCCCGCCTTTTGCAACGCAGTCACCGAGTTGGTTGCAGCGGACAATTCCGTGCTCTCCCACTATCGGATTGAGCGCGAGCAAGCAAGCACGTTCAACATTTCAACCCTGCGTATTCAACAGGGACGAAGTGCAAATGTTGCGTCGCATTCCGTCTTGCTCGGCGGGTCTCTATTACGAAACAACGTCCATCCGGTCCTGGCTGGCGAGGGCAGCGAGTGCCTGATCAACGGCTTGTTTCTCGGCAGCGACCGGCAACACATCGACAACTACATGCTCGTCGAGCACGCTAGCCCACACTGCAGTAGCCGGCAGTTTTATAACGGGATACTCGACGATCATGCGCACGGCGTCTTCCATGGCAGGATCATTGTGCACAAAGACGCGCAGAAGACTGATGCAAAACAGACCAACCGTAATCTGCTTCTCTCCGACGATGCGCAAATCGACACCAAGCCGCAGTTGGAAATTCACGCCGACGATGTGAAGTGCACGCATGGAGCGACCATTGGGCAGATCGACGAGGAAGCTCTGTTCTATCTGCGCTCTCGCGGAATCGGTGAGGTATCCGCGCGAAAACTCTTGCTGCTTGCATTTGCCGGTGAGTGCCTTGTGCGCATGAAGGAGACTGCGGTACGCGAGCATGTCGAGACGCTAGTCAACCAGTATGTGCTCCGGTTCGCCATTCCGAATGCGCAGAATGGCCGCCCGGTGGAAGCTATCGTAAAGGCGAGCTAAGGGTAAATTGAAATGAACCAACCGGTTACGCTTAGCAGCCCATGTAAAGCCATTGAGGTTCCCAGTGGAACCCGCTGCGTGCTTGCGGCCGGAACCGTGGTGCGTGTTACCCAGTCGTTAGGCGGTAGTTATACGGTTGTTACCGGGCAGGGTAACATGTACCGGCTCGAGGATGCGGATGTTCCCGGCCTGGCGGCCACTCAGACAAAGATCGAGGTGCCTCGGGGAGCCTTGACCGAGCAGGCGGTCTGGGACGAATTGAGAACTGTTTTCGATCCCGAGATTCCTGTCAACATTGCCGACCTCGGGTTGATTTATTCGTGCGCGATAAAGCCTCTTCAGGATGGTGCCAACAAGATTGAAATTAAGATGACCTTGACTGCGCCAGGGTGCGGGATGGCCGACGTGCTGAAGGCAGACGTCGAGCGCAAGCTTTTGCGCCTTACCGACGTGAAAGAAGTGAGCGTTGAGGTGGTTTTCGAACCGCCCTGGAGCCCATCGCGCATGACCGAAGCCTCCAAACTGCAGCTTGGCCTCGACTTGGATTTCAGCCCGAGTACATCGGCGCTGCCAATCCTCAATTCAGGACGCCGTTAGCAACTTCAGAAATAGCTTCGTAGCTCTGCTACTTGTAGTCCCCGGTTGCAGCGGCTTGTATCTGCTGTCGGGCCGCTGCCCGGACCATGTTCACCATTCCCATAAGTCCAAGTGACTTACCCATTGAGAGTTCGCGTCCGAAGATGCGGTAGACCAAGTCTGCCGGTACTGCGGCAACTTCGTCCAGCGCCGCGCCGGAGAGCGAGCTACCCAAAATCCCAGCCAACGCCATAGCTGAGATTCCCTGCGGATTCTCCACCGCAAAGTAATAGGTAAGCCCGCCCTTCGGCTCCGGTTCTGCCCACACGTACACCTCTGATTCACATCCCGGAACGCGATGCTCTGCCGGGTACGGACGCTGCGCAATACGCGACGGTACCGGCCTGAATTGACCCGCGAACTCGATCAACATCTGGATGCGATCGCCACGGTCGAGAGTATCCAATGCAGCGAGCAGACGTTCAAGCCGGTCAGGCAGCAGCTTCATCCCGCGCCTCTGCACTCGGGTTCTCGACTGGTACCTGAACAAGGTTTCCCCACTCTGTCCAGCTACCGTCGTAATTCCGGACCCTTGAGAAGCCAAGCAGATAGCTGAGAACAAACCAGGTGTGACTGCTCCGCTCCCCGATTCGGCAGTAGGCAATCACGTCGTCTTCAGGACGCAGCTTGTTCTCCTCCGTATAGATCTTCCGCAATTCAGCGGCATCCTTGAATGTGCCATCTTCCTGGTTGACCGCCCTGCCCCAAGGAATGTTCAGCGCGCCCGGTATGTGGCCGCCGCGCAGCGCTCCTTCGTTCGGGTAGTCCGGCATATGCAACCGCTCCCCTCTGAACTCCTCCGGGCTGCGAACATCAATGAGCGGCAGCTTCCGTTCCTGATGCTCCAGTGTCTGATCACGGAAGGCGCGGAAGCGAGTATCGTCGCGCTCTGGTGCCTGGTAGTTGCTGGGCTGATACTTGGGAACATCACGCGTGACCGGACGGTTCTCTTTGATCCACTTCAGCCGCCCGCCATCCATGATCTTGGCGTTCTGGTGTCCGAACAGTTGCAGCAACCAGAATGCGTACGTCGCCCACCAATTATTCTTGTCGCCGTAGAGAACAATGGTGGTATCCCGGGTCGCGCCTATCCTGCGCATGAGCCTTTCGAATGCAGTGCGTCCAAGATAATCTCGCCGAACCGGGTCGTTGAGATCCCTGGTCCAGTCAATCTCGACAGCACCGGGAATGTGATTGGAGCTATACAGAAGCGGGTCTTCGTTGGATTCCGCAATGCGAACGTCCCGATCCTTCAGATGTTGTTCAACCCAGTCTGTGGAAACCAGAACGTCTGCTCTGGTGTAGCCGCGCTCTCCGATTCCTTTACTCATGTCAGCCCTCTGTGTCCATTTGATTCGCGATAGGAGGATTGGATGCGCGGAGCACTAAACTAGGTGGCAGAACACACCGACTTCCAGGAGGATAAAGGACAAAGCCACAGCTCCTGGTCCCTTGTTCGTTGCAGCAAGATTAAGCAAGCTCAATGAGGACGATCTCTGGGCGTGTTCCCACGCGTAAGGGAGGTCCCCAGGTCCCAATGCCGCAGGAGGTATAGACCATCAGCTTTCCAAACTGCTTCAGGCCATAGCTGAACTCTCCGAAAACTCTTGCCGTGAGCCAGGTGAAAGGAAATATCTGGCCCCCGTGAGTGTGTCCGGAAAGGAGCAAAGATATGCCAGCCTTCTCTGCGATCTGCAGACCGTGGGGAACGTGGGAGAGCAGAATGGATGGTCCCCCGTTCAGGTGAGCGCCTTCAAGAATTGAACGAAAGCGAGCTGGGCTCGTCGAATCGCTGTACTGCACGCCGATAATCTGAAGCCCATCGATGGTGACCTTCTCGCTTTTCAGGACTCGGATGCCCGCGCGCGTCACGGCAGCAAGATACTTCGCCGGATCGGAGAACTCCTCGTGGTTTCCCGTGACAAAATAAGAGCCGAATGGGACGGATAGCTCCTTCCACGGCATGACAAGCGCCTCAGGATTGACCCTACTTCCATCGTACAAATCACCCACGATGAAAACGATATCCGGGGCGAGGTGCTGGAGAGCAGAGACGATCCCCCGCAGGAATCCGCGGCCGTTCAGGTGCCCGAGATGAACGTCGCTGACCAGCGCCGCATTGCGGCCACGCCAAGAGTGCGGTAGACCGGGCAACTTCACAGAAACACGGTTCACGCGCACCGAGCGCGCATTGATGACCCCATAAAGGCTGATGAGGAACGCCATCCCAAACATGGCCGCCACGATCGTGGACCGGTCTGGATGCCGTCCAAACAACCTGCCGCCCAGGTAGATCACCCAGGCACCGCATGCCGCCAAAAAAAGAAAGTTAAAGAGTCCCATCCAGGTAGCTGCGATCCGGTAAAGCAGACTTACGAAAAATCCTCTATAGCGATGCGCAATCAGCGTGGCGACGACAAAACTGACCGACGCCAGCACCATCAGCGCCGCGAGTATGGTGATTCCCTGCGGATCGGGATCAGCCAGGAAAATGGTCCAGGTCTTGTAAACAAACCAGTGGGCAAGAAACAATACGGACTGAACCGTGACGACAAAACGAATCACTCGAATACGCAAGCCAGCACCCTTCTCTAAATCTAAATGATCTGCGTCAGCTTTCCCGCAGTCATATGTTTAACTATTGTTAAGCGCCCTTGCATCTCAACCTTCCGCTTCGCGATTTCTGCGGCTCCGTTTAGAATCAGCTCTAAACCATGCGTCATGATGAAATTCTCGGGCTGCTGCGCTACCTGCTCGCCCCTGGCTACGACCCTACGCTCAGCTGGGTAGGAGGCTGGGAGCTGGCGTTCTGGGTGCTCGTCTTGCTGATCACGGCGCTCCTGGTGATTTTCCGTCCCCACTGGTTCGTCCGCGCGGAAGAAGTTTTCCGCCGCGCCAGCGCGCATCGTGCGGCCTGTGCCTGGGGCATTGGCGGCGCGGTCCTTGCCATCCGCACCATGCTGCTACCACTGATTCCAGTGCCGGTACCGGTGGCGCTGGATGAGTTCAGTTACCTGCTCGGGGCCGACACGTTTGCCGCCGGACGTCTCACCAATCCTCCGCACCCGATGTGGCTGCATTTCGAAACCTTCAACGTCAACATGCACCCCACGTATCAATCCATGTATCCGCCCGCGCAGAGCCTTATTCTTGCCCTTGGCCAGAGACTGACCGGCTCACCGTGGACGGGCGTGCTGCTCAGCGTGGCCATCATGTGCGGCGTCTTCTGTTGGATGCTGCAGAGCTGGATGCCGTCGCAGTGGGCACTGCTCGGAGGCATCTTCGCGCTTCTCCGCTATGGCATCTTCTCGTATTGGATCAACTCATACTGGGGAGGAGCGGTGGCCGCGACCGGCGGCGCGCTGCTGCTGGGCGCACTGCCTCGCTTGCGCCACAAGCTCACCTGGCAGCAGAGCCTCGTTTTTGCGCTCGGCCTGGTGATCCTGGCGAACAGCCGCCCGTTCGAGGGACTCCTGTTTGCGCTGCCGCTGTGCCTGTCGTTTGCATGGCTCATCTGCCGCTCGCCGCTTGCACTGCGCCAACGCTTCGCGCGGAGCGTGTTGCCGTGTCTGCTGCTGCTCGGAATTGCCGCGGCGTGGATGCTCTACTACAACTGGCGCAGTACGGGCAGTCCGCTCCGGATGCCTTACACCATCAACCAGGCGACCTACCACGTCAGCAGGCCTTTCCTTTTCCAGCAGCCCTACCCGATTCCCCAATACCACAACCCGCAGATGCGCACGTTCTACATCTTTCACGAGTATCCTGATCTCCTCATGTCCCGCACGGCGTGGGGACTCGAGATACTGATGTCGCGAAAGTTTCTCTGCTATTACGTTTTCCTGGTATGGCCGCTACTGTTGCTTTTTCTTCCCGGCCTGATGCTGGCCGCAAGGGATCCCGAGCTGCGTGTTGTCTGCGCCGCCATTCTCCTCCTGCTGTTCGGCCTCACCATTCAACTCTGGCCCGCTCACGGACATTACGCCGCGCCGGCCTCGGGAGCGGTTCTGCTGGTTCTGTTGCAGGCCCTGCGGCGGCTTCGCCACGCCCGCAACTATGCATGGCTTCCCTGGTTTACCCGTGCCATTGTGCTGGTCTTATTTCTCTGGATGCTGGTGCCGGTCAGCAACCGCCTCTGGAACCCGTACTCGTTCGATAACGAGTTCTCCATCGACAGCTCGGTCTTCCCGAAGGAGATCGACCGCGAACGCTTGCTGGCACAGCTCAGCCGCCTGCCTGGAAAGCACCTCATCCTCGTGCACTACCACGTCCGCGACATTCCCAGCAAAGAGTGGGTTTACAACCGTGCTGACATCGACAACTCCAAAGTTGTCTGGGCACGCGACATGGGGCCCGAGGCCAACCAGGAGCTCTTGCGCTACTACGCAAGTCGCCAGGTGTGGTACGTGGACCGCAGCACCGGCTCCGTACTCGTCCCCTATGCCACCGCTCTCTCACTCTCGGACCCGGCCCACGTACTGCAGCCGGATCGTCGATAGCGAAGGTACAGGGCGGCCAGTGTTTTCAGGTTGCCCAACCCACGATGAGTAGGCCTCACTTCGAGAGCTTGCCATGAGGATTCAGATACCAGGGAATACCAATCACCACAATCCTGGGGTTCGCCTCGTGGTTCAAAAGGCTTCGCAGCAGTTGGGCGCGGTTATTGTGAAGCACCAGGTTGTACCAATGGTTCTCAATGAGTTCTGGAACAAGGACCGCGAGTTGGCAGTTTGGGTTCTCGCTTTGCAGTTGCAGAACATACTCCACGATCGGCCGGGATACGAAGCGGAACGGCGACTTCAGTATGACTAACTCGGGCGGCGGGAGTTGGGCGTTTCTCGCCGGCCCTTCGACGAGTTTGCTCCAGCGCTGCCGGAAATTCTCGTCATCGTCGTCGCCTTCCACGTGGACAAAGCGAACCTGTTTTGAGATAGACCAGGCAAAACGCAGGGTCTTTTCCGAGATCGTGCTCCATTTTTCAATTGGAACCAGGGCGATAGGTTCGCGCAAACCCAGGGTGTTCACCTCGGTGTCGAGCGCCGTTGCCCGCTCCACTTGCCGGTAATGGCGATGGATGGAATGCATCATCCACATCAACGCCGGAACCAGCAGCACGGTAATCCAGGCTCCTTCGGTAAACTTGGCGATCAGCACCACACATACGGTGATGCCGGTTGCGATGGCGCCAATGGCATTGATTACCATGCTCTTGCGGCTGTGCTGCCCGCCATTCCTCTTCCAATGCACCACCATGCCAGCCTGCGACAGGGTGAACGCGAGAAACGCTCCTACGGCATACAACGGGATCAGCCGGTCGGTCACTCCGCCGAAGATCGTTAGCAAGAGCCCTGTCAACAGAGCCAGGGCATATACGCCGGGCGTATAGACCAGTCTTCGTCCCCGTAAGGTGAAAGCATGCGGCAAGAATCCATTTCTGGCAATCGCCCACGCCAGCCGGGGAAAATCGGCAAACGCGGTGTTCGCCGACAGCGACAGAACGATCAGGATCGAAACGATGCTGGTCCAGTAGAAGGCGCCTTTCCCCGCGACCGCCGCGACCAGTTGCGATAGAACGCTCTGGTACCCTTCCTGTCCAGGCGCAGTCGCCGCAACCGCGTACACCGGGCAAAGATAGGCAATGCCCCCGAGCATCAACATCAGGATCGCGATGATCACGGTGAGCGTGAGCCGGGCATACTTGTCGGTAGGTTCGCGGAACGCCATCACCCCATTGCTGACGGCCTCCACTCCGGTCATCGCCGTGCAGCCACTGGCAAAGGCGCGAAGCAGAAGCCAGGCGCCGGCGGCTTCCGTTGCGCTGCTCAGCCGCGGCGGTGCAATCACCGGAACCGGATGACCGCCCGCAAGCAAGGTTTTCGCCAAGCCTGTAGCAATCGTCGCCAATAAGCATGCAATGAACAGATAGGTCGGGAGCATGAAGGCCGCACCCGTTTCCTGCACTCCCCGTAGGTTCACCAATGTAAGCACCGCCAGGATTCCGAGGCAGATGACAAGGGTCTGGGACTGCAAGGATGGAACCGCTGAAACCAGAGCCCCGACCCCGGCTGAGATGCCAACCGCCGCGGTCAAAACATAGTCGATCATGAGCGCGGCTGCTGCCAGAAGTCCCGGCCACACCCCGAGATTCTCGCTGGCTACCGTGTATGAGCCGCCTCCCTGGGGATAGGCCGTGATAGTTTGGCGATACGAAATGTAAACAATGCCAAGCAGGGCGATGATGCTGACCGTGATCGGTACAATGTAGCGAACACCCATCATTCCCAGAGGAATCAGCAGCGTGAGTGCCGCTTCCGGCCCGTAGGCAGCCGAACTCAAGGCGTCCAATCCGAAGACAGGGATGCCCTTTCCAGGACCGATTCTCGCGGCTTTTTCTTCCTCGGTTGCCAACGGGCGTCCAAAGAGCAAGTCAAGCAGTTTCATGGGATCTTCTTAAATGCCGGAGCTCTCCAGCTAGCTCTGATTTCAGATATGGCACACCATGCGAGTGCGATGCGCCTTTATCGAGCCGTGGCCTTGCTCACCTTGTGAATCGAACGCGGTCTGGTGGCGCTCGCTGCTTGAAACAACACCATGCGCTCATGGCACATCGTGACCTTGCTAAGACGAAACCGCACGGCGTGCTGCAGCGCCATCGTGCTCAAATCGCTGAAGTTCGAGTTTCAGAAGCAGCCGTGGACATCGATACCCCGGGTGATTTCCAGAAGCTACAGGACAGAAGCTCTCTCTGGTGATACCACCTGCGAAATCATAGAACGCTGCCGGCAAGGAATCAGGCCCGCCCGGCAAACTCCCGCGTTTCGGTCGATACTTTGACCTTTTCACCTTCTTTGATGAAGGGCGGAACGCGGATCTCAATGCCGGTTTCCAGCTTGGCGGGCTTGGTTACATTACCGCCCGCCGTGTCGCCGCGAGCGCCGGGCTCGGTGTACGTGACTTCCAGTTCCACATGGGGTGGCAGTTCTAATCCAATGGGATTGCCATTGTATTTATGCAATTCAATGATCGATCCCTCGACCAGAAAGTCCAGCGCGTCACCCATCATTTCACCGGAGAGCGTATGTGTTTCGAAGCTCTCCTGGTCCAGGAAGTGGGAACCATCTCCGTCGCTGTACAGATAGGACGCCTGCACCTTATCGAGGTCCGGCTCCTTGAACTTGTCGCTGGCCTTGAAGGTCTTATCAAAGACCGCGCGGGTAAGGAGGTTGCGCATCTTCAGGCGGACCAAAGTTTGTGCGCCCCGGGCGGTCGGGGTGGAAACCTCTGCTTCCAGGCACAGGAACGGGGTGCTTTCAACCTCAAAGAACATTTTGCGTTTTACGTCGATGGCATCGATCAATGCGGCCATGATTTCCTCAAAGTCAGGGTTGGAAGCGGGTCGGTCCCACTGTACCAACTCTCGCGATTGGTTGACAAGCGCCCCCAAACTCGCTATCTTACGTAGGCGAATAAAAGGCGAAAATGAGCGCGACTGCGGATCTACGGAAACAGATCGAAACGGCGCTCTCCGGGCGCATTCCCGCAGCCCTCTCCTTGCGGCCGCCCGTTGCGCCGGAACTGCTCTCCTGCGGCCTGCCAGAGGTGGACGCCGTGCTCGGCGGTGGTCTGCCGCTGGCTGCCATCACCGCGCTGACCGGAGCCGCATCTTCCGGGCGCACCACCCTCGTGCTCTCCGCGTTGTCCGAGGTAACCCGGCAGGGCGAAAACTGCGCCTATGTCGATGTCTCCGACGCGTTGGACCCGCTCTCGGCCTCGGCCCTGGGCGTGGACCTGCGCCGTCTGCTTTGGGTTCGCACAGCAGAGCCGCACTCTGGTGGCACCCCAGAGGCGGACGTGGCCGATGCGGGTTCTCCCTTCCCCTCGGCCATGCCCACCGCGGAAGCGCTCGGCGGGCCAACAGACGGCACTCCGGCTGCGGCGCTCGGCGGGTACGCGCCAACAGACGGCACTCCGGCTGCGGCGCTCGGCGGCAAGCCGGGACGCGCCGCAGGATGGTGTCATCCGCGTAACGAAACCGTGGATCTGGATCGCTCCGTCGCCGGGCTGTTTCATGTGGCGCCCAAACGCGTGGATTTTACGCCGCGCTGTTCGGAGTCAATCCGCCGCGAGCGCGTGCAGCCGGTGGTGTTCAATCCCCAGGCTTTTGCTGCCAAGCCCATCGCGCGCCAGGCTTTGCCGCACCGGCGCGGCCTGCGCAAGGAAAAAACCTCATGGACGCGGCTCGACCAAGCCCTGCGCGCCACCGACCTGCTGCTGAGCACCGGAGGCTTCCGCGTCATTGTGCTTGACATGGGAGACGTCTCGCCGGAGCAGGCCCGCCGCGTCCCCCTGGCAACCTGGTATCGCTTCCGTCTGCAGGCAGAGAAATCGCGCATACTCTTCCTCCTGGTGACAAGCGTGGCTTGCGCCAACAGTTGCGCCGCGGTTTCTCTGCATTGCCAGCAAGGGGATGCCGATTGGCAATCGGCATCCGAAGGGCCAGTTCGGCCCGTCGAGCCAGAGGTTCACAGCCCGGCTCACAGTTGGCTGCTCGCCGGACTGCGTTATCGCCTCCGCGTGGAGCGCAGTCGCGCCGTCGATCCCGCACGCAAAAAACCAGTGGCATCGGCCGAAGCCCTCTGGAGCAGCACCGCTCTCTGGTCGAGATAAGCTATGCCCTCCCCGCTGTATCTCTGTGTGCATCTGCGCGACTTCGCGGCGCAGGCTCTCACCCGGGCGCCCGGTGAGCACGATCCCCGCGCCCTGGCCGTGCTCAGTGGCGAGCCGCCGCTGGAGCGCGTCTTCGCCATGAATCAACCCGCGCGGCTACAGGGACTTGCGATTGGCATGAGCCGCGTACAGGCCGAATCCTTCGCGCTCGCGCTGCGGCGCCGGGACCGGGCACAGGAGGCGATTGCGTTTGCCGAGCTGATGAGTTGCGCGGAGCAGTTTTCGCCGCGGATGGAAGCCATTGCCGCGCCGCAGGAAGAAAGCTGCGGCGCCACGCTGGTGCTCGATGTTTCCGGCTCCGAGCGCCTGCTGGGCAGCGCACGGCAGATCGCCATTGCCATGCAGCAATCTGTTCGCGCCCTCGGATACGAGGCCAGCGTGGCTGCCTCGCACAATGCTTACGCGGCCGTGCTGGCGGCGCGCGGCACGCCTGGGGCAACGGCGCTCGCGCCCGGAAGCGAAACAGAAGCGTTGGCCCCACTGCCACTCAGCGTGCTGGAGGCGGACGAGGTACAGGCACAAACCTTCGCGGCATGGGGCATCCACACCCTGGGTGAACTGGCGGCGCTACCCGCCCGGGCGTTGGTCGCGCGCGTGGGACAGAGCGGCCTGCGTCTGCAGGCACAGGCGCGCGGCGAGTACGCCCATCTGCTCGTCCCCGCCGAAGATCCCGCCGATGCCGCGCTCTGCGAAAGTGTGGAGCTGGAGCATCCGGTGGAGTTGTTGGAGCCGCTGCTCTTTCTGCTTAGCCAGATGCTGGAGCAGGTTTTGCAACGCGCGGCCGGGCACGCGCTGGCCATCGCATCGGTGGAGACCTGCCTGACCCTGGAAAGAAATGTGCTCGACGTGGCCGCACACAACCACGCATCCGGAGTTGATGCGCATTACGAATCTCGCCGCACCGTGCGCCCCGCGCTCCCCGAGCGTGATCGCCAAATATTGCTCAAACTCATTCAGCTTGATCTGGAATTGCATCCGCCGGAGGCCGCGGTCGTCGCCTTGCGCATCGTGGCGCACCCAGCCCGCGCACAGACGACGCAGCAGGGACTCTTCGCAGCCCAGGCTCCTGAGGCGGGACGGCTGGAGGTTTTGCTGGCGCGTCTGCGCAAACTGGTTGGCGAAGACCGGGTAGGTGCCCCCGAGCTGCTCGATACCCATGCGCCCGAGGCATTTCGCGTTGCCAGCTTTGAGATCGGGCAGCCTGCCTCGCCCCGCAATCTGAACCGCGCTGCGCAATCCGCAACACAATCCGGACCACAAGCCGCACATCACGCACCAGCCCTGCGCATGGTTCGTCCGCCGCACGCGATAAGAGTCGAACTGCGTGCCGACGCTCCCTCTGCCATGGATTACGAGGGTCAGCGGTGCATGTTGCAGGCCAGCTCCGGCCCGTGGCGCACCAGCGGAGCCTGGTGGACCCATCCGGCGTGGTGCCGCGAAGAGTGGGATGTCGTTCTAAAAGAATACGCGCAGCGCTGCCTGCGCCTGGCCCACGATCCCAGTGCCGATTGCTGGTACGTGATTGGAATCTACGACTGAGGCGCACGATGTATATCGAACTTCATGCCCGCTCGGCGTTCAGCTTTTTGGAAGGCGCATCGTTGCCTGAATTGCTGATGGCGCGTTGCGCGCAATTCGATATGCCCGCAATGGCCCTGCTTGACCGCAACGGCCTCTACGGCGCGCCACGCTTTCACATCGCCGCCGGGCGGGCCGGCACGCGGGCACACATTGGAGCCGAA
>Ga0181520_10008799_pt1 | contig 14204 bp, 14 predicted proteins | sample PEATcosm2014_Bin_29_FD_132451 | JGI IMG/M metagenome (GOLD analysis project Ga0181520, IMG submission 132451) | Peatland microbial communities from MTU Mesocosm Facility, Houghton, MI, USA - PEATcosm2014_Bin02_30_metaG | ecosystem: Environmental > Terrestrial > Soil > Wetlands > Peat | place... | reverse complement strand
TCAACTGGTTAGGTCAAATAATGAGAGCATTTCAATTGTGGGCTGGACCAAGGGATGAAACATAATAACTGCTTCAAGTTCGCAGTTTTGTAACAGGGCACGACTGGAGCCGTGCCTGTTACAAAGCTGAGTAACTCGTTGAACGAATGCCGCTACTCGTTGTCGGCGATCAGCAGGCGGAGGTCGCGCAGGTTCTGGCCGGTGGGGCCGGTGACCACGGCGTCGCCCAGGGCGGTGAACATGGGGCAGGCGTCGAAGTTGGCCAGCGACGACTTGAGATGAAAGCCGAAGGCGTGGGCGCGAGTGACGGTGGTGGGATCAGCCACCGCGCCGGCCGATCGGGTGTTGCCGTCGATGCCATCCGAACCGGCGCTAAGCACGGTCAGCTTTTCGCGCGGATAACTCTCCAACTCCAAGGCGCACTCCATCACGAACTGCTGGTTGCGGCCACCGGCGCCGGGCGTGCGGTCGATGGTGACCGTCACTTCGCCCACCGAAATCAGGCAGAGGCGCGGATGATTGGCGCGCAGCTCATGGAAGCGTTCGAGCAGGTAGCGGGCGGCGTCGGCGTAATCCCAGTCGTCGGGAGTGTTGTCGATCTCGACATGGAAGCCGGCCTTCTGGGCCAGCAGGCGGGCATTTTCGGCCAGGTCGTGGCTGGAGAGCAGGATCTCGTAGACGGAATCGCGGAAAGGGGCAGCCTCATCCTTCATGATTGTGGCCGTGGTAATGCGGCGCAAGGGAAAGTTGCCGAGCTTGGGAAACTTGGGAAAAAAGGGCGGACGCCAGCCTTTGTTGCCGGGCGATTCGGGCAGATCTTCGCGCTGAAAGAAGGCGCGGATAGAAGGCGGCAGTTTGGGGGCGAGGTTGTACTTTTCCAGCAGATCGCGAACTTCGTCGACGGTGGAGTGGTCGGGCGAGGTTGGTCCTGAGGAGAGCGCGTCGAGCGAGCGCAGGGGCACGTCCGGCACAAGCAGGCTGATTTTGGCGGCTTCCGGCGCGGCGATGGCCAAGCGGCCGCCTTTGACGGCGGAGAAGTGCTTGCGCAGCGTGTTGACTTCATGGATGGGCGCGCCGGAGGCCAGCAGGAGTTGATGGAAGGCGATGGTGTCGTCCAGCGAAATGCGCGGGTCCAGGGGCAGATCAAACATCGCCGAGCCGCCGCCGGAGATGAGGAAGAAGACAAGAGTCTTTTTGTCGGCCCGGCGCAGCATGGCCAAGGCGGCGCGGGCAGCGGCAAAGGAGGCTTCATTGGGCTGGGGATGGCCGCCCTCAAAGTAGCGGAAGCGCCAATTGCGTTTTTTAGGCAGTTGATTGGAGCAACAGATTCCACGCAGTCCTTTGCGGCGGTTCATGCGGCTGAGCAGCACTTCCAGCATGGGAGCGGCGGCCTTGCCCAGCGCAATAACCATAATTTTCTTGTAACAGGCAAGATCAATGGTATCCGGCCCGCTGCCGTCCGGCAAAAGGCGATAGAGGACATCGCCATGAAAACAAAGGCGGCGATCAAAGGCCGAGGCGATGCTACATTCCTTGACGGCGGTGGTGAAGATCTCCGTGGCCGCGTCATGCAGGGCGTCGAGGGCGTAATCGTTTGCCGGGGTCATCGCGATTGCTCCTTGCGCGTGAATTCAACAGAGAGGTTATCGGCGCGGATGAGGAGCGCGATCAGGCTGGATTCGTAGACGGGCGCATTCTTCTTGGTCATTCCAGAATTCATTTTACGCGCCCGAGATAAAGATTTCTTTATACGCAGAGATCAAAACCTGCGCAAAAGCGGTACAAAACCGAAGAAAACCCGCAAGGCCCTTTGCGGTATTCTGTGAGTATCATGAATGATCTTCCGCCGAACCCGCCTGCCGAGCATCCAATTGATCCCATCCTCTTTACGCGCCAGTTGTGCGCGATTGAATCCACCACCTACCACGAGGGCGCGGTGGGAGATTTTCTGGAAGAATTCCTCACCCGGCGCGGCTGGGCGGTGGAAAAGACACCGGTGGAGCAGCCGCGCGAGAATGCGGGCGGTGGTCCGCGCTGGAATATCTATGCCGGCGCGGCGGGCGAGCGGCCTGATCTGGTCTTCTCCACGCACATGGACACCGTTCCGCCCTATATTCCCTTCCGCGAGGACGAGGAGTTCATCTATGGGCGCGGGGTCTGCGACGCCAAGGGCATTCTGGCCGCGCAGGTGGCCGCCGCGGAGGCGCTGCGCGCGCAAGGGTTCAAGGTTGGGCTGCTGTTTGTCAGCGGCGAGGAGCGCGACTCGGCCGGCGCCAAGGCTGCCAATGCGGTCTCCAAAGGCAGCCGCTTTTTGATCAACGGCGAACCCACCGACAACCGGCTGGCGCTGGCCTCGAAGGGCGCTTTACGCGCGGCCTTCCGCGCCAGTGGCAAGATGGCGCACTCGGCCTATCCCGAGTTGGGCGACAGCGCGATCCATAAACTGGTTGGAGTGCTGGCGAAGGTATTGGCAATGCGGCCCGCGGAGCAGGAGGGAATCGGCGTAAGCACGGTGAATATCGGCCAGATCCACGGCGGACACGCGCCCAATGTGATAGCCGACAAGGCCGAGGCGCAGGTGTTGGTGCGCACGGTGACCGACTCCGGGCCGGTGCGCGCGCAGTTGACCGAGATTGCCGGCGACCAGGCCGAGGTGGAGTTCACGCTGGATATGCCCTTTGTGCGGCTGCGCGCCGTCGAGGGGTTGCCGACGATGGTGGCCAAATTCTCCACAGATATTCCGCAGCTCACCAACTGGGGTGAGCCTCTGCTGCTGGGGCCCGGTTCGATTCACGTGGCGCACACACCGGATGAGCGGCTGGCCAAGCGGGAGCTGCTGGAGGCGGTCGAGCTTTACATCAAGGTGGCTCGACAGTTGCTGGGCTAGAACTATTTCATGTTTGTGTGGAGTTTCGCGTGGACCGGGAGGTCCACGCGACAGCCGGTCTGGAGACCGGCGCCACACTTTCTTTCCCGGTCACTAGGCTGTTTGGGCGGATTCAGCGTAGGGTGCCACAATGGGTGCGACCGCGCTGAGCGCCAGTTCGGATACGCTGGATTCATTGAGCACTGCCAGCACGGCCTGTTGCGCCCGCGCCCAAACTGGATGGGCTGGGCAAAAGGATTTGCGCTTGCAGTTGACTTGATGGTTGACGCAGAGATTCAGGCAGATGGGGCCGTCAATGGCCTCGATCACCGCGCTGATGGAAGTGGCGCGCCCGGTGGGCAGAATCTCAAAGCCGCCCGTCTGGCCCCGCTGCGAGGCAACGAATCCGGCGCGGCAAAGAGCTTGCAGAACCTTGGAGAGAAAGCTCTCCGGCGCGCCGGTGGCGCGGGCCAGCTCAGGAAGACGCACGCGTTGCTGATTGGGCAGCGTGGCCAAATGAATCATCACACGCACGCCATAGTCAGCGGCTCGCGTCAGTTGCATGGTGGAGCTGGATTGCGCCATTGAAATCGCTTCCTTCAAAATACTTTTACATTTTATGGTAGCGCGATTCCGGGCAAGCAGGCGAACGAAACTGGAATAAAGTAATCTAATTTGCAATTTTCAGATCCGCGGCCAGGGGGCAGAGGGCGCATTGAGCGCTGCGGCGGCAGTGCGCCTTGCCCACGGCAACCGTCAGGGCGTGGAACTCGTTGAAGAGCTGCGCCTGGTTTTCATTGGGGTCGCGGGAAAAGGCGGCGCGGGTCAGTCGGGTGAGCGTCTCGTAGCTCTTGCGGTTGCGCCCAGGCGCAGGGGTCAGCAGTTGGTGGCGCTCCGCGATGCGGCGCAGATACTCGTCGGCGACGGGCGTCGCGTGGCCGAGGGCGTAAAGCAGTATGGCGTCGGCGGTCTCCGGGCCAACGCTCGGCAGCGTCAACAGGCGGGCGCGCAGGGTAGCGGTGGGCTGCGCGGCCATGGCATCCAGCGAACCGCCGTAGTCAGCGTCAAGCAGTGCGACGAAGGCCTTCAGCGCGGGTGCCTTACGCGTGTAAAAGCCGGAGGGTTGAATCAGGCGTTGCAACTCTTTGAGCGGAATCGAGCGCAGGCTATCTATGGTGAGCGCCCCGGCGGTGCGCAGATTGGCGAGCGAGTGTTCGACGGCCTTCCACGCGGTGTTCTGCGTCAGATACGCGCCTAGAATCATCTCAAAGCGCGTCTCCGCCGGCCACCAGAACTGCGGGCCGTAGGCCGCGAAGAGCTGGTCGTGCATCCGGCGCAGGCGCTGGGCGGCAGTGGGCGGATTCGGGGTCACGACTGGCCTTAGGATAGCGGAGTTGGCGGTCTTATGGCCGGGGTGGGTGGGAGACCACGAACCTCGATACACTGTTTTCAATTAGCCCGCCGTCTTTCGGGGTTACTTGTCGCAAATCAAATCGATTTATGCACTGGGAATGGTGAAATCCACAGATAATTCCCTTTTTTGCACTTGCTTCCACAGTTTGTTCCGTCCTAAAGTCTTATTCAACTGGTGACCCAGTGGGGAACTGGAAACGCAGTTCCCGCCAGAAAGTACGATGCGGAATTGAATTGAAGAGGTGGTTCGCGGCTGGAAACGGCGGCGAAAAGCCTGAATCAAATTGAGATTGCATCCAGAGTTTGGTGGGAATGGGCGAGACCGGGCAGGACACGAAGATTCATCCACGACCTAGGATCGGGGATGCAAAGTTCGAGACCAGCCGGGGAGTCATCATCGACCCAGCCGTGGAAGCAGGATTCGGGGACGCTCGAAGACGCGGGGACGGCGCAACCGGAGGATGCCGGATTCAAGGAGACTCGGAGAAGCATCACTGGTGGAGCTGGAGAAGAGAACTTCAGGGAAACTTGGAGGCTCGACGCTGGCAAAGCCGGAGGATACGGATTCAAGAGGATCTGAAGAGGCGTCAAAAAGGCGGGACGCTGGGAGCAGGAAGCCAGGGAAACCTGGAGGCTTGCGACGAGGGACCGCTGAAGGACGGAAGATTCGAGGAGACTTGGAGAACCGTCGCCGGCACGGTTGGAAGACGAGGAGCCAGGGAAACCCGGCGCCTCAACCGAAGACCTGAAGGGTTGATGCGTGGTTCAGTTTGCTGCGAGATCATCGTGATTGAGAGGCCGGAGACGAAAGTCTCTGGCCTCTTCGTTTTTTTGGCGGAAGGCGACGCGCATCTTGTCTTTGAGACAACTGTCCACTGAGCAGATCAGACCATATTGCTACGCTCCTTAGACAATAGAATGAGCGGGAAGAAGTTCTTGACAAAGAGGATTCATCCCCCATGATCGATCGCACACTCATTACCCGCATATTCGGAAAAAGTTTTTTGCAAGGCGTAACCATGATGTTCTGCTTTTTGGCGGCAGTGAGCTATTGTCACGCGTCTGTCTCACTGCTGATGGAAGAACCTTACGGCAAGTTAGGAGGCGCGGATCCAACCGGCCACGCCGCAGTTTATCTGAATCACGTCTGCGCGGATTCGCCCATCTCCCTCCGCCCCTGCCACGACGGCGAGTATGGCGTGGTCATCAGCCGTTATCACAAGGTGGATGGGTATGATTGGATTGCCATCCCACTGGTTCCTTATCTCTACGCCGTGGAAGCAGTGAGCGCGATTCCCGTTACGGTGGACAAGGACCAGGTTGACGCCCTGCGCGACGCCTATCGCCGTGCGCATCTGCTTGAACTTGCCCCGGACGACAGCGGCGGCGGAACACCCCAAGGCGATTGGACCCAGTTAGTGGGTTCGACTTTCGACCGCACCATTCACGGCTTTCAGGTGGACAGCAGCCCGGCGCAGGACCTGGCCTTTATCGCCCGCTTCAACGACCGCAAGAATACCGGGCACTTCAACCTGCTCTTCCACAACTGCGCGGACTTCTCCCGTGTAGTCTTCGATATCTATATGCCGCACTCGATCCACCGCAACTTCTTTGCCGACGCAGGCGTGATGACCCCCAAACAGGTTGCGCGGTCGCTGGTGAAATATGGCAACAAACACCCGGAAGTCGACATGACCGCCTTCGTCATTTATCAGGTTGCGGGCACAATGCCCCGCAGCCACGCTGTGGACGGAGTCGGCGAATCGCTACTCAAGAGCAAGAAATATCTGATCCCGATGACCATCCTCGCTCCCGAGTTGACCGGAGGAGTGGTCGTCAGCTACATGACCGACGGCCGCCTGAAGCTGCCCAAAGGCACGCCGGTCTTCGAGATTGGCGACGAAGAAACCACGGGAGCGCCCCAGCCGGCCACGTACGCCACGGCCTCCGCTCCAGCAACAACTCAACCGTGACTCTACCTGCGGGTGGGCCAGTCCTTTGACCGACCAAAATGAATGGGTGCCCCAGGTCCGGATTTTCGGACCTGGGATACTTCCTGTTCTGATGAACTTCATCGCGCACACGCAAAGATTACCGGCGCGAATAGGCGCTTTCTTCCCAGCGCAGCAGCCGCCGGAAGTCGTTGATCTTGGTATCGCCATCGATGGGAATCAACTCCACTCCGGCAATCTCGCAGAAGTCGACCAAGTGCTCCATGGTCAGCGCCTGGCTGAAGCTGGTGTGGTGAGCGCCGCCAGCGTAGATCCAGGCCGTCGCCGCCACCTTCAGGCTGGGCTTGGGAACCCACAGCGCGCGGGCCACGGGCAGCTTGGGCAGCTCCTGTTCAGGCTGGATGACGTCGATTTCGTTCACGATCAGGCGGAAGCGATTGCCCATATCCACCAGCGAGGCCACAATCGCCGGACCCGATGGCGCCGTAAAGACCAGCCGCGCCGGGTCTGCCTTGCCGCCGATCCCCAGCGGATGCACTTCCACCGTAGGCTTGGCGGCCGCAATCGTGGGGCAAACCTCAAGCATATGCGAGCCCAGCGCCTTGGGCGTTCCGCTGAAGTCGTAGGTGTAGTCTTCCATGAACGAGGTGCCGCCGGTCAAGCCTGCGGCCATCACCTTCATGATGCGAACCATGGCGGCGGTCTTCCAATCGCCCTCGCCGCCAAAGCCGTAGCCGTCGGCCATCAGGCGCTGCACGGCGATGCCGGGTAACTGCTCCAATCCATGCAGAATCATGAAGTTGTCAGTGAAAGCACCGAAGCTGCCTTCTTCCAGAAAGGCGCGCAGACCCAGTTCGATCTTGGCCGCCACGCGCAGCGAGTCGGGCCGATCATGCTGCTTGGTGATCGTATACGTGTCGCGATAGAGCTGCACCAGCTTGTCGGCGTCGGCGTCTGTAAACTGGTTGATGCGCGCCACCAGATCGCCCACGCCATAAGCGTTGACGCTGAAGCCAAAGCGCGACTGGGCCTCAACCTTGTCGCCTTCCGTCACGGCCACTTCGCGCATATTGTCGTCAAAGCGGGCAACCTTCAGGTTCTGCGACTCGTGCCAGCCCAGAGCGGCGCGCGACCAGGTGGCGATCTCGGCCACGGTCTGAGCCTCTTCCCAGTAGCCGGTAACCACCTTGCGGGCCAAGCCCAGGCGGGCGGTGATGTGGCCGAATTCCCGGTCGCCATGCGCGGCCTGATTCAGATTCATGAAGTCCATGTCGATGCTGGCGTAGGGCAGCGCCTTGTTGAACTGCGTGTGCAGATGCAAAAAGGGCTTGGTCAGCGACTTCAGGCCGGCAATCCACATCTTGGCCGGAGAGAAGGTATGCATCCACAGCACCAGGCCAATGCAGTTTTCGGCGTTGTTGGCCTCGCGACAAAGCTGGCGAATCGCCTCCGGCGAGGTCATCACCGGCTTGAAGACTACTCGTACCGGTATCGACTCCTGCGCGTCGAGCGAGGCAGCAATCTGTTGAGAGTGGACGGCGACCTTCGCCAGAGCCTCTTCACCATAGAGGAACTGACTGCCAGTGACAAACCAGATTTCCAAATCCTTGATGTGCTTCATATCCTCAGCCTTTCTTTGCTGCCTTCATCAATCTCTGCACGGCCTCAGCTCGGCAATGCTCATCCGGTGCCGATCTTGCTTTTACGCGAGGAAGAGTTTCGCTCGCAACGGCAAGTAGTCGCGCTCGCGGCGGGGACAAAATCGCGGGTGCGGTAATCGTTTACTGAAGAATTGTAGCACACCGCCCCCTCTGGTGAGTTGAAGTTCATCGTTCCCACATCTCAAATTCGAGATGTGGGCCACCCAGTTTTAAGGTTGGTCAGATCTGGGCCACCCGCCGCTCAGCTTTGTGGGTCGGTCATGTTATGAAAAACTTTGGGTGCGCCAACCGGCAGTCGAAGGAACTGCGTTATTCATGGAGGAGGAATGGCCCACAACATTCCTTGGTTCTTTCATGATTTGTCCTTCTGCCTGTTTCAATCGGGTGGGCACAGCCCACTTGAGTTATTTTCCCACCTGTGCTACTCTCATTCCATGTCGACTGTAGCAGTCATCAAAGATACTGATTTTCATCTGGTCTCCGAGTTCGCGCAGCCCGATGCGAAAAAGCGCCTCTCGCTGGGAGCGGCTCTCAGCGATGCAAAGGCCTATAACATCTACCGCAATCCCCTCGGCCAACTGATCCTCGACCCGGTCAGGACCATCCCTGCTTCGGAGATGTGGCTCTACGAGAATCCCACGGCCTTGGCCAGCGTGAAGCGAGGCTTGAGAGAATCGGCGGAGGGCAAGAGTGTTGCTCGCGGCTCGTTTGCCAAGTATGCCAAGGATTAGCCTCAATCCATAGATATAGAAGGATTTGCCTATGGAACGGAAGATCAATTTCACGCCCACGGCTGATGCGCAGTTGACGGCACTCGAAGATACGCCGTCCAAAGCCTCGCTCCTCGCCCAGGTTCGCAAGGCTCTCGGATTCCTGGAGATAGACCCGCGCCATCCAGGTCTTCACACGCACGAGTTCACTTCGCTTGCGGGCGCGAATGGTGAGAAGGTCTTCGAGGCCTACGCGCAAAACGACACCCCCGGAGCCTACCGAATCTTCTGGCATTACGGCCCTGATGAGATCAAAGGCAGGAAGCGAACTCCGGTCATCACCGTCGTTGCCATCACGCGCCATCCATAAGCACCTGCGACATCTTCGGTGGGGTCAACTGACGTTTGCGCGCCAGGAGGTTCGTGGTCTCCCACTCATCCGTCCTGAGCGCAGTCTAAGAATCTGCTTCATGGTGGATGCATGGGGCACGTCGGTTCTTGGTTATCTCATGACCGAGCCACCTGCCCACCTGCCCAGATTCAGATTCGTCCACGCCAATAAGCGGGACGGCGCTTGGCATGGGCAACCGCAACGATGAGAATGACCTCGTCTTTCTCCTTGTAGATCACGGAATAGGGAAACTTCGCCAGCACGCATCTGCGCGTATTCATTGTGTAGATTGAATAGAGTTGCGGATGAGCGGCAATCTGCGCCAAAGATGCGCCGATTTCCGTTAGAAATGCGCTGGCTGCTTCGGGATTTCGCTTGAAATACCAGTCGAAGGCCTGGTTGATCTCTTCCTGCGCCTGAAACTGAATACGAATGCTCTTCCGCTTCATCCGGCTAACCGGGCGCGCAACGGTGCTTCCACTTCTTCCCAGGAATAAGTCACGGCGGTTCCGGCCTCAGATTCGGCGACACGCCGTTCGACCTCCGCCTTCCAGAAGTCATCGATCTCAGCTTCGCTGGAGCCATCTCTAGACGAGAAGAGTTCTCCGATCAACCAATCGAGATCGCCGGGAGGAAGGCGACGCACATCTTCGAGAACTTCGGCAGCGGAGCGGCTCATAGGGGGATTATAGCGCGGTTCCTGTAACGCGGCCAGTGGCCATGAAGCAGGGAGCAGAGATCAGAAAAAGACGGCGGGTTGGGGTTCGTGGTCTCCCGCTCATCCGTCCTGAGCGCTGTCGAAGGATCTGCGTTTTTCATGGTGGATGAATGAGGTACAGCGGTTCTTGGTTATTTATGACCGCGGCAGGTGGCCCAGTCATCTATTCAATCCTCATTCAACGTAAGTCATAACGAAAAGCTGTGCCTTGTTCATCGCAGCTTTATCGCGATGAGCGGGAGTCGCTGACTCGCTATCCACTCCAATTCGATTTCAATTGATCTTCAAAGATCCTAACCCTGTTTTGGGACGGTTACAAGAGACCCGCCCGCTCATCGCTCAGAACGCGATGAACGGGGCACGGCTTCGTATCACTCTTCGTGATTCTTCGGAGCGATGACCGGGCCACCTGCCCGGAGAAGGACAGTGCTAACAATAATTCCAAGCAGAGGGTAGAGAATCACGATTTGTGGTGCGATTAGATCCCAAGCGTGCTCCCAAAAACCGATGGCAACGGGTGCTATCGATGCTGGAAGAATTAGCCAAAAGACGGTGACATCTGCAAAAAAATAGAGCGATTCCAGAACAAGGACAACGATCGTTAATCGAAGAACGGTTTTATCTCCGACAATTAGTCGTATACCGGAATACCCCAGCAAACAAACCAACAACAGAGTGCACAGACTGAGCAAAGAAAAGATAGCCCAGTCTCGTATCCCATAAGCTGCTATCCATTTTTGGAAATGCCAACTCAGATCGAGAATATAGTAACAGATTCCCACTATTCCAAAGAGCATATTCAGCAATCCAAGAATTCGCATTGTCCACTTCATTTTTGTCATTTTGATATGCTCCAAAAAAATACCGACTCATCCAATTATGAAACTCAATTCATGGGCAGTTGGCCCCATCATCGATTCAATCCTCGTTCAACTTAAGTCATAACGAAAAGCTGTGCTGCGTTCATCGCGGCTTTATCGCTATGAGCGGGAGTTGCTGACTCGCTATCCACTCCAATTTGATTTGAAATGATCTCCAAACATCCTAAGCCTGTTTTGAAACGGTTACAAGAGACCCTCCCGCTCATCGCTCAGAACGCGATGAACGGGGCACAGCTTCGTATCACTCATCGTGATTCTTTGGAGCGATGGCCGGGCCACCTGCCGTCCCCCGTCTTAATCGGCCTGATAGCGATGCAGCCTGCCCAGCCCGTTGAAGGCGGCCACTTTATAGCACTCGGCCAGCGTCGGATAGTTGAAGACATTGTCGATGAAATAATCCATCTTGCCGCCCAGAACCATCACGGCCTGGCCGATATGCACCAGCTCGCTGGCGTTTTCGCCAATAATATGCACGCCCAACACGTCGTGCGTATCGCGATGGAAGATCAGCTTCAACCGCCCTGTGGTATCGCCCAGAATCTGCCCGCGTGCGGTCTCGCGATAGTACGCCATGCCGACCTCGTAGGGCACATCCTCGGCGGTTAGCTGCTCCTCCGTCTTGCCGATAAAGCTGATCTCCGGAATGGTGTAAATGCCGTATGGATAAAAGCTGGGATTGGTGGTGGCGGCGTGGTCATTGAAGGCGCGCGCCACGGCGATGCGCCCCTGCTCCATGGAGACCGAGGCCAGCGAGGGAAAGCCCACCACGTCGCCCACCGCGTAGATGTGCTCCACCTTGGTCTGATACTGCGCATCGACAAGAATGCGTCCGCGGGAGTCCGCCTCCAAGCCGGCGGCGGCCAGATTGAGTTCCTCCACCGCGCCCTGCCGGCCCACGGCATAGAGCAGCGCGTCGCCGGAGACTTTCTTGTTGCTGGCCAGATTCGCCACCACGATACCGCCCGGCAGCTCTTCCACGCTCTCCACCTCTTCGGCCATGCGCAGCGTGACGCGGCTGTCGCGCAAGTGATAACTGAGCGCTTCAATGATCTCGCGGTCGGCAAACTCGAGCAGCCGGTCGCGCTTTTCAATCAGCGTGACGCGCACGCCCAGCACGGCAAACATGCAGGCATACTCCACGCCCACCACGCCGCCGCCCACCACGATCAGCGAACGAGGCAGCTTGGGCAGGTCAAGAATCTGGTCGCTGTTGACGATGGTTCGCCCGTTGATGTGGACCTTCTCTGAAGTGGCGGGCTTGGCACCGACGGCCAGAATGATGCGCTCGGCTTCCAGCGTGACATCCGCCTGCGGGCCTTCCACACGCAGATGGTGCGGATCGACAAAGCTGGCAATGCCATGCACCACATCGATGCCGTTGCGCGAGAGTTGCGCCTCGGTCACATCGATCTCGTTTTTGATCACCGCCTGCACGCGGAAGGCCAGATCAGCCATGGTGATCTTTTCCTTCACCCGGTAATTGACCCCGTAAACTGAGCGGTAGTTGTAGCCGGAGAGATGCAACACGGCCTCGCGCATGGTCTTGGAGGGGATGGTTCCGGTGTTGACGCAGACGCCGCCCACCACGGACCGGGCCTCCACCACGCAAACCCGCTTCTTCATCTTGGAGGCGGCGACGGCGGCCCGCTGCCCGGAGGGGCCGGACCCGACAACAATCAGGTCGTATGCGACTACGCTCATGCAAGTGTCTCTTTCGAAGGTTGAATGTTGTCTTATCTGCCTGGATTCTGTATGGTTGAGGGCCAAAGCCGCTTCAAGCCTTCATTCTAGAGTATTTTTGCAATTATTGTGGACCCACTTTGGTTGCTCACCCATTAAATATTTAACTTGAGCGCAGATCGCCTCACGGAGGCCGCGAGGTCTACGCTCGATACGGATCCGAGCAGGGTAACCTTTATCTAGCCGCGTTCCGCCTCTTTGGACTCTTTTTGGGCAACCTTCTTCAGGGCTCTTTGAGCGGCGGCCTTGCGGCGGCGAAGTTCGGCGCGGGAGTACATACTGCCGCGGCATTTCTTTGCGCCGCAGTTGCAGCGGGCCTGGTCGGCCTCGTCGCCATCGTAGAGGCAGTAGTCGTAGGTGATCTCCTCGCCCGCCGCGATGTTCTTGATGGCCGTCACCCAGACGCGACCGTCCTCCTCGCTGGTTTCACAGTTGGCGTCGCAACTGTGGTTGATGAACATGGTGGCGCAGTGGCCGTCGATGACCACCGAGCCGTCGCCGAGTCCAAAGAGGTAGGTGATCGGCGAGGCCTCGTAGGCGATGTCGGCCTCTTCTTTGCTGAGCCGGTGGCCGGTGTACTCGGCGACGCGCTCGCCCTTGCGGATGGGCGTGGTGGTGTAGCAGCCGGCGGCGTGGATGGCGGAGGAGCGGATGATCAATGCCATGCGAGTGTGCAGTGCTTTCCTGGAGAGCGGTATCATTGGCATAGTAACAGGGATCAGGGAACAGGGAATAGGGAACAGGGATCAGGGAACAGGGATCAGGGCACAGGGATCAGGGAACAGGGATCAGGGGATAGGGATCAGGGAACAGGGAACAGGGAATAGGGAATAGCCTGCGCCGTAGGCGCAATGGTGATTAGCCCACCGTTTCAACGGTGGGGTTGCAGGCCTCACCACAGAGGTCAGAGTCCTGTAAGGACGGTGTGAAAGATCTCTAATAAAAATGATGTCATGAAATCAATAATTTGCTTCTTTGTGGAGAAGTAGTGGTTTTTAAAGACTAGGCGTGAGGGATATTAAGATGAAACGAGTTCTTTCGATTGTGCTGATGACGGCGGGCGGTTTGTGTTTGGCTTCAGGGTTGCTGGCGCAGGCGCCGGACAAGCCGGCCGACACAACCCAAAAGCCGCCTTCCAACGCCAATCCTTTTCCTGAAGATACAAGCACGGTTCCGGTAATGCCCTCGACCAATGTGCCGGTGCAGAATATCACGCACGACGGCACGGCCCGCGCGCCGATGCCGCTGCCGGGCGATGAGGCGGACCCGGTTCGTTCGCCGGATGATGCGGCACCGGAGGCGACCAGCACGCAGGAAACGGACACCAGTACGGATAATTCCAGCTCCAGTGGAGCGGGCCTGGAGAGTCTGTTGCCCAAGCCGGAGGACGATCAGCCCCACAAGAAGAAAAAGCAGGCCAAAGAGGAGACCCATCAGGAGGCAGCCTCCAAGGATATTGATATCGGCAACTACTATCTGGACCGCATGAATTGGAAGGCGGCGCTCTCGCGCTTTCAATCGGCGATGGTGCTGGACCCTGACAACCCAGATGTCTATTGGGGATTGGCCGAGTCGAGCCGCCACCTGGGCGCTTTGGCCGATGCGCGAGCGAACTATGAGAAGGTGGCCGAGTACGATCCCGACAGCCGCCACGGCAAGCAAGCCATCAAGGCACTGAAGGAGCCGGAGATTGCCAACGGGAAGAACGCGGCGGTAAGCCTGAGCGCGGCGGAGGCGGCAAAGTAAGAGACCAAAATAGTGTTTAGACCGCATGAAATGGCAATGAATCATGAACAAGCGCGGACGAGGACGTCCGCGCTACAGCCGACCGGGAGGTCGGCGCTACATTTCCTGCAAACGGGCGCGATAATC
>Ga0181520_10008798_pt1 | contig 14204 bp, 7 predicted proteins | sample PEATcosm2014_Bin_29_FD_132451 | JGI IMG/M metagenome (GOLD analysis project Ga0181520, IMG submission 132451) | Peatland microbial communities from MTU Mesocosm Facility, Houghton, MI, USA - PEATcosm2014_Bin02_30_metaG | ecosystem: Environmental > Terrestrial > Soil > Wetlands > Peat | place... | reverse complement strand
GCGCCTGACGAGCAATCAGTTCTTCCGTGACGACCGGTGCCATGCCATCGTTGTGGCACGAACCCGGCATTCAAGTCCAGATCACTTTTGTCAGAAAAACACTTTCGGCCTGTGAACGGTTGCTGATACATTCGACCGTGTGCTGACAGTCGCGGCTGCCGACCGTACGGCACGAGACGTAGCGGGAAACGGATCATGTCGAGCCTGCCAATCGTGGCCACGGTGCGTCTTATGCACCCTGCGCGCTGTCTTCCTGCCGGCTTCCGTAACGGACGTAGTGTGAGATGCCCCCCGACACGTTGACGCCAAGGGGATCGCGTATGAAAATAACGAGTGGGCCTGCAGAAATGGAAAAGCGGTAGAATGAGTGGTTTGGATCGGCCGGCCGCACGCGGGTAGTTGCCAACGCCGTCCAAACGACAACAGCCAATCAAGCAAAGAGACCCAACATGACCAAACGATTGAGGTTTGCGGCCATCGGCCTCTGGTTGGCCCTGATGGCTGCCCCGAGCGGATGCGTGCGAAAGCAACCGCAGATTGCCCCTTCGGTGGTGCCCGTAGTGCCAGTCAGCAAGCCGGTCCAGCGGGCCGTTACCGAGTACGTGAGTTTTACCGGCAGGGCCGACGCCGTGAACGCGGTAGACATTCGCGCCCGGGTCACTGGCTATTTGGTGCAGATGCCATTCCGGGAAGGGGCGGATGTGAAGAAGGGTGATCTGCTGTTCGAGGTCGATCCCCGGCCCTATAAAGCCCAACTCGAACAGGCGGAGGGGCAACTGAATCTCTACAAAGCGCAGTTGGAATTGGCCAAGGCGAACCAAGCACGGGACAAGAGCGCCGCCGCCACGGCGCCGGGGGCGGTGAGTCTTCAACAACTCGATCAGGACAAGGCAGCCGTGGACCAAGCGGTTGCCAGCGTGCGGGCCTCGGAGGCGAGCCTCGATTTGTACAAGCTTAACGTGGATTACACGCAGATCACGTCGCCCATCGACGGCCAGGTGAGCCGCTACTATCTTACGCTCGGCAACCTCGTCAATCAGGACCAGACGGTGTTGACGAGCGTCGTGTCGCTGGATCCGATCTACGCTTATTGCGAAGTCGACGAGCCCACGGTGCTCCGCGTTCGCAGGTTGATCAACAAAAAAAAGATGCCTCGCTATACGGAGGCCAACGTCCCGGTCGAACTCGGCTTGCAAGGGGAGGTGGGGTTTCCGCACATAGGGAGGCTCAATTTCGTCAACAACCAGGTGAATCCCAACACGGGTACGGTATCGGTGCGCGGCATCTTCGACAATCCCAGGCCGCCCGAGGGTACGCGGCTGATCTCACCGGGGATGTACGTCCGCATCCGAATGAGGATGGGCGAGCCGCACCCCGCCCTGCTGGTAATCGACCGGGCTATCACCTCCGACCAGGGGCTGAAGTATGTCTACGTCGTGGGCGCGGAGAACAAGGCCATCTATCGCCGCATCACTACAGGCTGGCTGGAAGACGACGGTCTGCGCGTGATCACCGCGGGGCTCGCGCCCGATGACCTGGTCGTGGTGGGCGGACTACAGCAGGTGCGGCCGAATATGGCGGTTAAGCCGGCGCCGCAGCCGATGCCCTCCCTGGCGCCGACAGACGAGCGCGCCGCGGTGGAAGCTCCGCAGCCGGCCACCAAACCGACCGAGAAGCCAACCGGCTCGTCCAGGGAGTAGCCCGGTTGTGATTTCCCATTTCTTCATCGATCGCCCTATCTTTGCCACCGTGGTGTCGGTATTGATCACCTTGACCGGAGCGATTGCGCTGTTGTCGCTGCCGATAGCGCAGTATCCCCAGATCACGCCGCCCTCGATCCAGGTAATGATCACCTACCCCGGCGCCAGCGCCCAGGTAGTGGCCGATACGGTCGCCGCGCCGATCGAGCAAGAGGTCAACGGCGTCGAAGGCATGTTGTACATGTCGTCGCAGATGGGCAACGACGGCTCGTATCAGTTGTCGGTTACCTTTGACGTTGGCACCAATCTGAACACGGCCTTGGTGATGGTGCAGAACCGTGTGTCGCTGGCCATGCCCAAGCTGCCCATCGAGGTGCAAAAACAGGGGATACAGATTCGCAAGCGAACGCCCGACATCCTGATGGTCATCAGTGTATATTCCCCCCATCGCACCTACGACGCCCTCTACTTGAGCAACTTCGCCACGATCAACGTGATCGATGAGTTGCTGCGTGTGGACGGAGTGTCGGACGCCAGAACTTTCGGCGGGCGCGATTACAGTATCCGCGTCTGGCTGAATCCGCAGAAGATGGCCTCCTGCGGGTTGAACGCCAGCGACGTGGCGACCGCAATTGCCAAGCAGAGCATCGATGCGCCGGCCGGCCAGGTCGGCCAATCACCCGCCCCCCGCGGCCAGGCCTTCCAGATACCCGTCGATACGCTCGGCCGGCTGACTGAGCCGGAACAGTTCGGCGAAATCATTGTGAAGGCCGCCGGGGGCGGCGCTGCAAAGAGCGCGACCCCCACGAGCAGCGCGTCCGGCGCAAGCATCGCATCCACCGCGACCAGCGCATCTGCCACAATGGGCCAAACCACTGCCGGCGTGCTGCTGGCGGGAATGGCCGCCAGCCCGGGCGGCGCTGGCAGCGTGCCCGTCACTGTCGGCGGGGCCACGACCGGCGGCGGTGCTACCAGCGGTGGCGGCGCAACCACGCCCGGCGGCGCCCTCGGCAGCCAGGCGCCGGCCGCACCCGCCGCCCCGGCCGCGTCCGCTTCGACCGCCAACGGCATCCTGACCAACGCCGTGATGGGCCGCGGACCGCAGGCCCCTGCGGTGGGCATTGTGCGTCTGCGCGACGTGGGGCACGTGGAGCTCGGTGGTGCGAGTTACGTCCAAGCATACACCTTCGATAGGCAGCCAGGGGTGGGGGTGGCGGTCTTCCAACTTCCCGGCACCAATGCCTTGGACGTGGCCGACCGCGTGCTGGCCAAGATGAAGGAGCTCAAAGCCCGCTTTCCCGACGATATCGAGTACAATCCCGCCTACAACATCACCCCGTTCATCCGCGAGTCGGTGAAGGACGTGGTCTATACCTTGTTCGAGGCCGTGATCCTGGTAGGGCTCGTGGTGCTGCTATTCCTGCAGAACTGGCGATCGGTGCTGATTCCGATGATTGCCGTGCCGGTGGCCATCGTGGGCACGTTCGCGGTGATGGCGGCCGTCGGATTCAGCCTCAACAACATCTCGCTGTTCGGACTGGTGTTGGCCATCGGCATCGTCGTCGACGACGCCATCGTGGTCGTGGAGAACGTGGAGCGCTGGCTGGAACACGGCCTGGCGGCGCGCGATGCGGCGCGGCGGGCGATGGAAGAGGTGACCGGTCCGGTGATTGCGGTGGCGTTGGTGCTCTGCGCGGTGTTCGTACCGTGCGCGTTCATCAGCGGCATCACCGGCCGCTTCTTTACCCAGTTCGCCGTGACGATCGCCGTATCGACGGTATTTTCGGCGATCAATTCGCTCACGCTCAGCCCGGCCCTGGCCGCCATCCTGCTCAAGCCGCACCACGCCCGCCATGACCCGATCACCTGGCTGCTGAAGCATACGCTGGGGGGTTTTTTTCGGCTGTTCAACGCCGGCTTTGGTGCCAGCGTTTCGGCCTACGCTTGGGCAGTGGGCAAGCTGCTGCGGGTGAACGTGCTGGTGCTGTTGGCCTACGCGGCCTTGCTGGTCTGGACGAACTCGCTGTTCCAGCACGCGCCCAGAGGCTTCGTTCCGCAACAGGACCAGGGCCGTATCTATTGCCACGTCCAATTGCCCGATTCCGCCTCGCTGCAGCGCACCCGGGAGGCAATGGCGAAAATCGAAAAGATCATTCTTGAAACACCGGGTGTGGCTCACGTGCAGACCGTGGCGGGCTACTCGTTCCCCCTGGCAGCCAACGGCCCCAACTTCGGCTCGATGTTTGTGAATCTCGATCCGTTTGACAAGCGGCGGAGCCCCTCGCTGCGTGACACGGAGATCATCGGCAAGCTGCGTGGGGCGTTGTTTCAGCAAGTCAAGGAGGCGCAGGTGCAGATGTTTTCCGCCCCGCCAATTCCCGGGCTGAGCGTCGTCGGCGGCTTCAAGATCATGGTCGAGCAAGTCGGCCTGGACCTGAATACTCTGGGCCGCCAGACCGACGCACTGGTCAGCGAGCTGAGCGATCGCAAGAAGCATCCTGGCTTGGTGGACGTCTCCACCCAGTTCCGCGCCAAGACCCCGCAACTTTACCTGGACATCGACCGCAGCAAGGCCTACGCGTTGGGCGTATCGTTGGCCGAGGCCGATCAGACGCTGGCCATCTACCTGGGCTCGCTTTACGTCAACAGCTTCAACGTCTTCGGCCGCCATTGGCAGGTGAACGTGCAAGCCGAAGGGGATTATCGCAACCGGCCCAGCGACATCAATCTGCTCCAAGTCCGCAACAATCGTGGCCAGATGGTCCCGCTGGGCACCCTGACCGCCCTGCGCGAGCAGAGCGGACCGGTTTTCGTCAACCGTTACAATCTTTATACGGCTGCCTCGATCAGCGGGGGGTTGCGCCCCGGGGTCAGCTCCGGAGAGGTCATTGCGGACGTCGACCGCGTGAGCGCCGCCACTTTGCCCCTGTCGATGAAGACCGACTGGACGGAACTGATGTTCATGCAGATTCGGGCGGGTGACACCACGCTGTTCGTTTTTGGCTTTGCGGTGGTGTGCGTATTCCTCGCGCTGGCGGCGCTCTACGAAAGCTGGTCCTTGCCGCTGGCGGTGATCCTGGCGGTGCCGCTGTGCCTGCTCTGGTCGCTCGCCGGCGTGCTCATGGCCGGCGATTCGGTGAATATCTTCGTGCAGATCGGCCTGGTGGTACTGGTCGGGCTGGCCTGCAAGAACTCGATCCTGATCGTGGAATTTGCCAGACGCCTGCACCAGCAGGGCCAGCCGCGCTGGGAGGCCACGAAGGAAGCGTCTCGGCTGCGGCTGCGGCCGATCCTCATGACATCGCTGTCGTTCATTCTGGGGGTCGTTCCTCTGGTGATCGCCACGGGCGCCGGATCGGAGATGCGCCGTTCCCTCGGCACGGCCGTGTTCAGCGGCATGATCGGCGTGACGGTCTTCGGCGTGTTCCTTACCCCCGTGTTTTTTTACGTCATCCAGGGTATCAGCGAGATGCGCGTTTTTACGTCGATCGCCACGCAGTGGATCGGTTCGATCCTGATGGGCGGGCTGCTGGGGGCGGCCTGCGGCTACTTCCTCGGACACCTTGGCGCAGCACAAACGCAATGGGCCATGGCGGTGGGCGCGGCGGCCGGCATCCTCGCCGCGCTCGTGCTTCCCGCCTTGCATCGAAGGATCGGTAGAAAATGATTTCCCACTTTTTCATCGACCGCCCGATCTTCGCCTCCGTGCTGTCGATCGTTTTCGTGCTGGCTGGCGGCGTGGCGGTCGTCTCGCTCCCGGTGGCGCAATATCCCGAGGTCAGTCCGCCGGCTGTATTGGTGACCGCCTATTATCCGGGGGCCAACTCGCAGACGGTGCGCGACGTAGTGGCGGCGCCCATCGAGGAGCAGGTCAGCGGTGTCGAGGGCATGATGTACATGTCGTCGCAGTCGACCAACGACGGCGCCTACCGCTTGTTAGTGACCTTCAAACTGGGCATGGACTCCGACATAGCCCAGGTGCTGGTGCAAAACCGCGTTTCCTTGGCGCTGCCGGTGATTCCGATCCTGGTGCAGAACGAGGGCATCACGGTCAAGAAAACGTCGCCCAACACGCTGATGATCGTCAACCTGGTCTCGGACGGTCGCTACGACAGCACTTTCTTGAGCAACTATGCCACGATCTATATCCGCGACGAGCTGGGCCGGCTGCCGGGCATTGCCGACATCTCCTACTTCGGCCAGCGCGACTACAGTCTGCGGGCGTGGCTCGATCCCGACAAGCTGGCCGCGCTGGGCCTCAGCGCCGCTGACGTGGTCGGCGCCATCGGGCAGCAGAACCTGCAGGTGGCTGCCGGCCAGATCGGCCAGGAGCCGGTGCCCAAGGGTCAGCAATTCCAGCTCACCATCAACACCCTCGGCCGGCTCACCGATCCGGAGGAGTTTGGCGACATCATCCTCAAGGCCGCCGGCGGCCGGAGTTCCACGGCACAAGCGGGGGCCGGCGGAGCGAGCGGCAACAACAGCACGGCCACTTCCGCATCTACGGGCGGGGCCGCCGGCCCGTTGCCGCAGGCTGTCGGCATCGTCCGCCTTCGCGATGTCGCCCGGGTGGAACTCGGTTCCCAGCAGTATGAACAAACCTGCACGCTCGACGGCAAGCCCTCGGTTGCCCTGAACGTCTTCCAGCTTCCCGGCACCAACGCCATCGACACCGCGCGAGGCGTTCGCGACAAGATGAAGGAGTTGAAGAAGCGATTCGTTGACGGCCTGGATTACAGGATTGTTTACGACACCACCCCCTTCATCGACGAGTCGGTTAAAGAGGTCTACTACACCCTGGTCCACGCCGTAATCCTGGTCGCGCTGGTAATGCTGGTATTTTTGCAGAGCTGGCGGGCGGCGATCATCCCCCTGGTCGCCGTGCCGGTAGCGATTGTCGGCACCTTCGCCGTCATGGCCGTCCTGGGGTTTTCGCTGAACAACCTTTCGCTGTTCGGGCTGGTACTGGCGATCGGCATCGTAGTGGACGACGCGATTGTGGTGGTGGAAAATATCGAGCGCTGGCTGGATCGTGGCGTCGAACCGCGCGAAGCGGCGCGGCGGGCGATGGACGAGGTGACCGGGCCGGTCATCGCGGTCGGTCTGGTGCTGTTCGCGGTGTTCGTGCCGGCCGCGTTTCTGGGGGGCATCAGCGGGCAGTTCTTCCGCCAATTCGCCGTGACAATCGCCGTCTCCACAGTGATCTCCGCCTTCAACTCGCTTACGCTCAGTCCCGCCCTGGCCGCCATTCTTCTCAAGCCGCGCCACGCCCACCGCGATCCGCTCACCTGGCTCCTGGACCTGTTCTTCGGCTGGTTTTTCCGCTTGTTCAACTACCTTTTCGGAACCGCCACGGAGCTCTATGTGGGGGCGGTCCGCACACTGCTCCGCGTCAGCCTGCTCGCGCTGCTAGTGTATGGGGGCCTGCTCTTTATGACCTACCGGGAATTCACCACCGCCCCGACGGGCTTCATCCCGCAGCAAGACAAGGGCTACCTGCTGCTGAGCGTGCAATTGCCTGACTCCGCCTCCGTGCAGCGCACCGATCACGTGATGGCGCAAATCGAGAAGATCGCCCGCGATACGCCCGGGGTCGCCCACACGGTGGGCATCTCCGGCCAATCGCTGATTCTCGGCGCCAACGCCCCGAACCTGGGCTCGATGTACGTGGTGCTCAAGGATTTTGCCGAGCGGCGCGATCCCGAGCGGACGGCCGACGCCATCGCCGCAAAGCTGCGCGATCGCTGCGAGCGCGAGGTGCCGGGGGCCTTCGTGTCGGCCTTCGGCGCCCCACCCATCGATGGCTTCGGCACTACCGCCGGTTTCAAGCTCATCGTCGAGCAACGCGGCACTCCCAACCTGGACGAGCTGCAGCGCATCAGCGATCGCATCGTCGACCGCGGCAATAGAACTTCCGGCCTGCAGGGCCTGTCCAACAGCACTCGCGCAAACACCCCCTGGCTGAGACTCGACATCGATCGCACCAAGTGCATGATCCTCGGCGTGCAAGTCAGCGACGTTTTCAACACACTGCAAGGGTATTTCGGCTCGTACTACGTGAACAACTTCAACCAGTTCGGCCGCATTTGGCAGGTGAACGTCCAGGCCGACGAGAGATTCCGTAACCGTGTTCCCGACATCCGCCAACTCCAGGTGCGTAACGACCAAGGCCAGATGATCCTGCTGGGCACCGTGATGAACGTGCATGACATCAGCGGGCCCGTGGCCGTGATGCGCTATAATCTGTATTCCGCCAGCGCCATCACCGGCAACATCTCGCCGCAAATCAGCTCTGGACAAGGCATCGCCCTGATGCAGGAAATTGCCGAGAGGGAATTGCCTTCCTCGATGGCCTACGAATGGACCGAGCTCAGCTTCCTACAGCTCCAAGTGGGCAACATGGCGATCTACATTTTCACGCTGGCCGTCGTGTTCGTGTTCCTTGTGCTCGCCGCCCAGTACGAAAGCTGGTCGTTGCCGCTGGCCGTGATCCTGGTGGTGCCCATGTGTCTGCTGTGCTCGATCGTTGGCGTGCTGCTGGCCCAGATGGAGGTGAATATCTTCACGCAGATCGGTTTTGTCGTGCTGGTGGGCCTGGCGAGCAAGAACGCCATTCTCGTCGTCGAGTTCGCCAAGCAGCGGAAAGAGGAGGGCGCCAGTCGCGGACAGGCGACCCTCGACGCCTCCCGCTTACGACTACGGGCAATCCTGATGACCTCGCTGGCCTTTATCCTCGGTGTCCTCCCGCTGGTTCTTGCCCAGGGTGCCGGCGCCGAGATGCGGCGGGCCTTGGGGGTGGCGGTCTTCAGCGGTATGCTGGGAGTGACGCTTTTTGGAATCTTTCTCACGCCCGTGTTCTATTACGTCATCGCCTGGTTCAGCGAATTCCGTGCGGGCAAGGATTAAGGCAGCCTGCAGGAAAGGGTAAAGATTCGCGAATTCTGGGTCTCGAGGACGAGACTATGCTGCGTAATTGACAGAATCGTAGGAGAGACTACAGCATGCCGACGCTGATGGAATCGTCCGGCGTGCAGCCGGTCGTGTTCAACACGCCCAAACAGGTGTCAAGCGAGGCCAGCACGTTGAAGAAGGGTCGCAACTGGGAGATTGGTGTCTTGGGAAGCGTGGCCATCTGCTCTTGGTTGCTGGCCGACGGAGCCAAGCAAAGCGATACGATAACCCCTTTCGCGCCCCGGCTACCCCTGCCGAAAACGCCAATTGATGCTGGAACTGAGCGCGACCAATTTGCCGGTATCCACGACGCCCGTTGGTTGAATCTCAAACGGGACGAGCGATTATGTGATTTCCAGGGGCACGCATAGGCGGTCTCGTTCCGCCGCGCACCGCGCCGATAGCGCTGCTTAATCCTTGGTCTCGAACTTTTTGCTAAAGTTCAAGTACCATGCGGTCAACGCCGCCTTTTTAGCAGGCGCTAACAGTTAGATAGTACAGGAAACCCTCGGCGAAGCCTCTTGGGGTCGCTACCTGGGGCGGAGTTGTCCCTTGTGGGGAGCCACGCCCGGTGTTTGGTCCTATAATTATTTTCGTCGAGGGCAGCCGTTGGTTTGTCCGCTGAGGATAAGCGGCCGCTCGGGCTTGCTTTACATCAAGGTTTGTAGCAAAGGAGACGTCCGATGCGGATTGTAGCTAGTGTTTTGGCGTTGGCCGTAGCATTGACCATTGTCGGCAAGCTTGCGGCCGACGACGACAAGGCGTGTCCGACAACCAAGCCCCACCATCACGCGATGCGGACGCCTTGGGATGTTCTCAAGGGGTTGAACCTTACCGACGACCAGAAGGCGAAGGTCAAGGAATTGAGAAAGGAGTATGGGCCGAAGTTCAAAGCGGCAGCCGATAGCGTTCTGAACGTGGATCAGAGGGAGGACCGTGAGGACGCCATCAAGGCGGCCAAAGCGGAAGGCAAGAAGGGACCCGAGGTCGGAAAGGCCGCCATGGAGGCGGTAAAACTGACCGACGACCAGAAGGCCAAGATAAAGGAAGTCATGAAGCCATTGCACAGAGAGGTTCACGAAAAGCTCATGGCGATCCTGACGTCGGAGCAGAAAGAGCAATTGAAGCAGAAGTGCGCAGTCGCCAAGCCAGAGCATCACGCGACGGGGCATTGGCATTTTCTCAAGGGGCTGAACCTTACCGACGACCAGAAGGCGAAGGTCAAGGAGTTGCACAAAGAGTTTCACGAGAAGCTCATGACGATCCTGACGCCGGAGCAGAAGGCGCAACTGAAACAGAAGTGCGAGAAGCACGACAATGCCTGTAAATAGACGCGGCGGGATTCGCTCGATTTCGATTGCACCGTAAGAAGCTACCGAGGGACCCGTCTCCCCAACGAAACGGGTCCCTTTCTTGTTGCGCGATGGAAAGTCCAATCTCGTATTTCCCAGGAAGTTCTCTTTCGTCCTGCATGGGATTTGCGACAGACCCCAGCCGTTGGGCTGCCCCACCCGATCGCCGAATTCGGCCGCTTGCTTCGTAGCCGGCGCGGCCAAGCAGCGTCGCGTGCCATTGACGCGGCCAGGTAGTTAAGGTATATTAACTATACAGGGCAGTTAATAAGCTGGCGGGTGGTTCGGCAGGGCTGCCGGCGCCGCCCGCTCCACCAACGTGCGACTATCCCTTTCCGGGTTGCAACTCATGGATCTAACAGGCACCACGAAACAAGCGCAGACGATGGTCACGTTGTTGATCGAGTTGCTGCGGCAGCTTGCGGCGGGAGCAGATGAAGATCCGGCGGTCGAGTTGCCGCTAGCGCAACTGAGGGTCTGTCTCGTTCTTTATCAAGGTCCCCAGCCAATGTCGTCGCTCGGTCGGGAACTAGCTGTGTCCTTAAGCGGGATGACGCAGCTTGCCGACCGTCTGGAGCGCGCCCAGTTGGTCAAACGCATAGCTCGGGGCGATGACCGTCGCGTGCGATGTTTGCAGTTGACCGAGCGCGGCGAGAAGATGATGCGGTGTCATGAAGAAGTTCGCGTCCGCCGCATAGCGACGGCATTGGAGCATTTGAGTCCGGACGCGAGAAACGGGGTGACCACTGCGCTGCAGACGATGATCGAGGCTTGCATTGCGACCAAGGGACAAGATAGGCAGCCGAAAAAGAACCATTCTCACCCTCCGGTATCCGAATCCGACATCGCCATGTTCGAATCCAGGACGCCGTAAAGCCGTGGCAGACGGGTTCCGAGGACAAATCCCCGACCTGCCAAGCAGCTCCCTGCGGACGGGAGCAGTGCCGACAGGCGAGCGGTTCCGGCAATCCGGCGCGTTCAACAATGAATCTCCCCTCCTCACAAACGCCGACCGCAAACGCTCAAGGGGCACCGCGGAGATGGAACCAGCCTCGGAGAGGAACCTTAATAATCTCCCGGTTGTCGGTCTTGCGGGACGGTGCGGGCGTTATTAACCGGTGTCGGACGAGGAAAGGGTTCCAATCGCGCAGATTGTTATCCGTCCCGAAGGAGAAGTCCTTCCCGAGCGCGAGAAGCGTTTTCGGATCGCCCGATCGACCGCGGGAAGAGATCCCAAGGCGACGGATCGGCTGGGCGGCTCGCCCCGGCCGCAAAAGAAGACGGGCTATGCCCGCCCTGTAATAATCCCGAAAGCCGTTCGGACGCCACGAATGAAAGTCCCTTCGCCGTAACACTTTCGCCATATGCACTCGTTCCAACCCCGATCGTTGTTGAGGGTGCCTTATTAACGGGGACTCGCGCAGTCTTCTCCCCAGGATATATCTTACCCGCCAAGATGCGAGGACGCATGGGGTCGTGGCGGGATGACCGTAGTGCTCGACGGATCGGATGCGGCGAGACACCGAACGGTTTGCGCAACGGAAACGCTTTTGCAACCTACGGCTTTGTCGCTGCGGGGAGGGCACGTTCGGCGGCGGACGGTAACGCCGGCCACGGTGCGTGAGGCTCGACCTGGTACCAGTACGCCGTGCTGGTAAAGATCAACCTGGTCGCCGGCTTGCTGTAGAGCCGTCGAAACCTCGGATCCTCGCGCTTGCCGAAGCCGATGGTCACGCGGAGCGATTTGTCGAAGGAAATCGCGTCCTGCACGAAGAACCGATATGCGCACGCGCCCTGTTTCAAGGGAAAGAAACCGGTCAGGGGAAATTGGCTCTCCTTGGGCGGAAAGCCCCAACTGAAGCCAAAGGAATCTTCCAAACCCTGGAACTCGACCGAAGCTTCCTGCTCGCCGTCGATGAAGAACTTTTCGTTTTCATCGACGGGATACTCGTTGGGAAGGGCGCCGGGACGGGTGTGACGCACGGTGACGTTCCAGCCCACGAATTTGCCTTTGCCCCGGGCTTCCAGGGCCGTGTATTCTCGCTGGCCGAGGATTACGCCCTCCTGACGCCAGTAGGCGTGGAAGTAACCCGTCGCCTCGGGCACCTGCTCCTGCGTGCGATACATGACGTAACTGTAGCAAGGCATCTGCTTCCACAATTCCTCGCCCGGCGCCAGCGGGCCGTCGTAGACCAGTTCCAGCCGGGCCGACTTCCGAAACGGCATGGGGAAGTAGGCGTTCCAGCCTCGGCGCTTGTTCACCAGCGCGGTGTTGACTTCCTCGCGCACCCCCGCCGGATCACAGAAGAAGTCTACCAGAGGACAATCGACGCTGGGGGTCTTTTCGCCGTCCCAGTAGATCTTCAGTAGCACTTCGCGGTTCAGTTTCAACGGCTGCGGCAGGGCGAAATGGATCATCGTGATCGTGGCGGGGCCGGGGATGTCGGCGAACGCGACTCGTTTCGACGAACGAAATTGTACGCTCGGATCATTTTCGAGCCACAACGCGTTCTTCGTGGCCGTGCGGCCGGAAAGCAGCGTCGGCAGATCGTCGAAACCGCCCGTCTGTGCCATGGCGCCGGGCGCCGCCGTGAACCACACGCTTACGCTCAAGAGAAGGCAAGTGCGAAGCATCATCCACCTCATGGAATTGGCTCCAAGAGCAATCACGGCTGACGGCCAGCCAGATTGTCGTGGGTCTAGGAAGGATCGAACTGGCATAATCCCTTTAGCAGCCGGCGGCACGCCGGTCATAAACCCATATTTCCCGTTTGCACACTGCCCGGATGCGCTCCGAGCGACAACTCCCTCATGTTAGCCAAGCGATGCGCGGTGTTCCAGTCAGCACGCCGAGTTTCCACTCCACACCCACCACGGTTGCCCCGACGGAAAGGACCGGAACGGACGCGAGCCGCTTGGCCACCGGCCATCCGCCAGCCAGTGACCACCGCTAGAACCGATGCTTATTGATTCTCGGACGACCTCGGGCCATCCGGCAGTGGCGACCAACCTTGAGGATGTGGTTTGTTTCGGCGGTCACGATCACCGCCGCACGATCGCCGCACTGTAATCCTCCGGCAGGCGAAGTTCGGTGAACGTCGAGCCGTCGCGGACCACCGTGGCGGCCTTGAAATTCACCGCCTCCCGCCCCTGGTCGTCGAACACGTGCACCTCGTGCCGGGAGCTGTCGCCCCAACCGAACAGCCCGCTCCGGTTGGTAACGATCCGCTCCTGTCCGATGATGTATCCTTCGTGTAGCTCCACGGGCGTGATGGGGAACATGTAGTGCGTTAGTTGCGGATGCGTGGGAATCACCAAGAGGTCGTTGTACCAGTAGTAGACGCAACCGTAGTCCAACGCCCGCAGCATCACGTGGTAGGCGTCCACTTCGCTCCGCTCCGTCAGGTGATCGCCCAGGGCGATGGGCGAATAGAGACCCGCCAAGGCACAGTGAGAGATGCTGCCCGTCTCCACGAAGCGGGGAAAATGGAGCTTGGTCATCGTCTTTGTGTAGGGCTGACCATTGCCGATCAGGATATGATCGCGCATGATCCGCCGGGCCAGCGCCAGGCGGAAGGGCTGCGAGATGAGCGTCACCGAGCTTTTCAGCCGGCTGATCTTCATGCTGCGGGGATCGATGTCGGCGCTCACGCCGTCCCAGGGCAAGCCCGTGGGCCGGGTGAAATCGTCGTAATGGTATCGGTAGCGGCAGTACGGGAATTCGTCCCAGTACACGCCGTCGCAGCCGAAGCCCTGGGGCAGCGGCCCGAGGATCAGGTCGACATTCTTGGCGATGTCGCGGCCGAAGCGGTTGCTGGTCGTGGGCACGAAAATGCGGTTGTAGAACTCGCCGTAGTCGGCCTGCATACCGCTGGTGCTCAGCAGCCGGGCGTCGGCGTACCTCTCGGGCGCTTCGTCCAGGACGTCCATGAAGCAGTGGAAGTACAACAGGTGCTTGACGGCGGGGGCCAGCGTCCGCAGCCGGGCCATCTGGGCGCGGAGGTAGGACCAGTCGATTGTCTGCCAGGCCGTGCCGTGGGGCCAGCGGCCCTTGTAGCTGGGCCATTCATAAGTGTCGTTGATGAAGCGGGCGTCCTTGAAGCGGATGAAATCGGCGAACTGCCGGTCGTTCCAGTGGGCAATGACTTGCCGGGGATCCGCCCGCAGGAAGGCGAACGAGCCGTCCAGCTTGAAGTTGACG
>Ga0181520_10008797_pt1 | contig 14205 bp, 9 predicted proteins | sample PEATcosm2014_Bin_29_FD_132451 | JGI IMG/M metagenome (GOLD analysis project Ga0181520, IMG submission 132451) | Peatland microbial communities from MTU Mesocosm Facility, Houghton, MI, USA - PEATcosm2014_Bin02_30_metaG | ecosystem: Environmental > Terrestrial > Soil > Wetlands > Peat | place... | reverse complement strand
TCCGCGTCGAGCGCGAAGCCGCAGCGCGTGGGGTTTGATTCCGTCAGATCGAGGATCGGCAAACCGCGTGCCCGGCGCTCGCGTAAAAGTTCGGAAAGGCGATTGGGAGTTAGCGACCAGTTGGTGCGGGATGAGAACATGGGCACAAAGTGGAGTCAGAATTTAGAAGTCGGAAGTGAGAAAGACCGTTCTTGCAAACTTGCCCCAATCGGATTTTTCGTACACCCCATTGTGGATAGCCCGAAAATCCCCAAAAATGCGCGCTACTGCCCGGTCATTTAGTCAGCCGTCAATCACCACCGAAAACTGCACCTGATTCCCAATTTCTAGCTTCTCACTTCCGGCTTCTCCCTAGTGTTTCGCCGCGCCGGAAGCTGTGCGAAGCTGGTGGGTATAATTGTGGCAGACCAAACTGCACGAGTTCGTCGCCCGGTTGTAAGAGATCGGAGTCGCGCCGTTGGGGGCAACCACTCTGATATCAAAATTCACCAAGCGCTCGCCCGAAATTGTGCCTGATTGCGCGCCCATCCCGTGGGCAGTGTGGCAGACCGAGCAGGAGAATCCGTCCTTTATGTGGCGGGCGTGCTCGCTGAAACTGGTGTTGTTCATGACTTGGCTTAAGTCGTGGCACTTGGCGCACAGAGCATAGGGGCCGCCGCTGGGGCCGCCTTGTGCGCTCAAGGTGGGGTTCGGGAACAGATTGGTCACTGCCGTACCGGGCGCTCCGGCCTGGCTGAATTCATACCGGCGCTCCAGAATGTGCGGAAAGATTGATCCATGGGGGCCATTGGGTCCGCTCCCGCCGAATTCCCGGTTATCGTCGCTATTGTGGCAGTCGGTACACAGGATGCGCGTGCCCATGGTGCGCCCGATCGTAATTCCGTCCAGCATCAGCATAATGGAGCGCAGGCTGGGTTGCGGGAGGGGGCTGGTGCTATCGTGGAAAACCGGATGGCTGGAAGTGGCAAAGGTGCTGAATTGGGGAATAACGTTCAGCGGGTCGCTCGAGGCAATCAGCCAAACCGGCAGGTAGCCGTAGAGAGGCGTAGAGGCCTTGCCCGTGCTGGTCCCATGGCAGCGCAAGCAATTCTCATACTGATTGCTGGCGGGGCTGACGACCGACTTCCCATCGGAGGCACTGATCCCTGCCACCTGACCCTGCGAGAGCCGGATCCCCGGGGCCGCGGGAAAAACCCCCACGCGATTATTGGAGTGGGCATTGTGGCAGTCCACGCACGTCGCGTGGCGATTTTGGTTCAACAAAGCCGCCTCCGTGGGAAGGTGAGGGCTATTGCCCGCCGAGAACGCGTGACCGTACTTTGGCGCCACAGTTTCCGCAAGAACATTCGCAATGGGTGGAGAGGTGTTGGAACTGCCGTTATGGCACACCAGACACGTTTGGTCGTCCGGCGCACGAAGCAACGAGTGCCCTCCTTGGGCGTTGTGCTCCACGTGGCAGGAGGAGCAGGCGTTCCGCGCCACCGTACCGTAATTTCCCAGCGTCGCGTGCGCCGTTACGGTGGCATCCAATCGTGAACTCGTCGTCTCGACGGTAACCTGATTTGGCACACGGTTAGACGCCGTGGCGTGTGCGCTGGTGGTCCATCCGGTTAACGGATTGATCTTGTTCGCATTGGAATGTGCAGCCAGGGGCGTTCCCCCTGAGCGCACCACATTGGACGTTGCTACCTCCGGATTCGTCAGCCCCATTCCTGTGGTGGATCCTGTGGGGACCGTGCTGTGGCACGCCATGCATAGCGCTCCGCTGGTGTTATTGATCGCCAGAAAGTAGCCGCCCGGATCGATATTCTGGACATGGGGGTTGTGGCAACTTCCGCACTGAACATTTCCGTTGATGAGCTGTACGGCGCCTGTTAGATCGGCCGTTGAAGGCGGGGAGGCGCTGAGTGACCCGACCAAATCCGATGAGGCCTGGAGTGGAAGGTTGAAATTGATCGGGTGCATCGTGCTGAGATTCGTGCCTAGGATGTCCCCACTATTCCAAGTCCCTGTGATCGGGACGGTACCGTAAGGAACCAGGTTTCCGGGCGACCCGGCAACCGTGCCATCATGGCAACTCAGGCAGAGGGTACTATTGGTGCCAAGCTGCAGCGCGCCGTTGGGGGTGTTCACCATGGTCGTGCTGCTGTAAAGCGTATAAGACTGGACACTGGAAAGTTTCTGGTCCCACAGCGGAGTTTGGGCTACGCCGGCTGTGCCATTCAGGCCGGAATGGGGAGCGTGACAGTATAAGCAGGAACCCGACAATGTGCCGCGAACAGGGGAGGAGCCACCGGGAGAAAGATCGTGCATGCCGATGACGTCACCTTGTGTGGTCGTCTGGGCCCGGATCGTTCCCGGGAGCTGCACTAGGCCGATGCACAAGAAGCCTAGAACCCACAGGCGGCGAACAGCAGACGGCGCGGGGCGAGGTTCTGAGTCTGCCACAACCCATAAGCTCTCGGCGATATTGCGGATACCCTTAATCATGTTGCTTCAGAGCGAAGTATTGAAACACTTGAATGCGGCGGTTATAGGAGTCAACCACAAAAACCCGGTCGCTAGCGTCAATGAACAATCCCGTCGGCAGGCGAAAATCCCCGAATCCGGAACCTCTTTGGCCGAAGTCGTAGAGAAGTCTCCCCTGCCGGTCGAAAACGTCGACGATACCGCTCAGTCCCTCGACAACGTAAATGTGCCCCTCGGAGTCCACGCCGATCCCCTTCGGTCGAAACAGGGACCCATTGGCGTCACCCAATTCTCCGATGGCGAATTCGAATTTCCCGTCCCGGTCGAGGGCTTGCACGCGAAAGTTCATGGCATCAACGACGAGGAGGTTGGCGCCGTCCAGGCGGAGCTCGGTGGGATAATTGAATTGCCCTTCCCGCGTGCCGCGCAAGCCGATCTTCCGGACGATCGCGCCCTGCCAATCGAGGACCCAAATCTGGTTGCGCAGTGTATCGGTAACATAAACTCGCTGGGCCCGGGAATCAACGGCGATTCCCGTGGCCCGCTTGAAAAAACCCTCACCCTTGATGCTGCCAATCACCCGCTGGAACTTTCCGGTGGAATCGAAGACAAAGATTTTGCCGTTATAGGAATCGGTCGCATAGATGTTGTCCGCAGCATCAACCGCCACGCACTGCGGGGAAGTGAGTCCATCGGTGTCCTTCGAACGGGAGATAAACTTGTATTTGTGCTGGACGAAATCGAAGATATGGATTCCGGACGCACCTGGGTCGGTTACAATGACCCGCCCATGAGAGTCGGTCACAACGCTATAGGGATTGATGAGGGCATGAAAGTCGGGTCCGCCGGCCACAGCATTGAGGAGTCGGCCCCAAATCCTAGGCCTGCCTTTCGCTTCCTTTTCTGAGCTGATGCTGCCCTCGTATCGGAGCTTGCGTCCCCCCGTCAACTCCAATTCCGGCACGGTCGCGGGCCCCAAGGACTTCGTTTTCGAACCGGCCAGCGAGGGGCTGGGAAGTAGCAGGACCGCCAGCAGGCAGCACGCACCGGGCAATAGGCCGAAGGGAAGCTTGGAAATCAAGCCGACCCACCCCAACTCCCGTCCGTCCAACCGCCAGGTTTTGCTTTGTCGAGGGCCCATTTGCCAAACTGCCCGATCAAAAGAAGTTAAACCAGCGCGAGACACCCACGTAGAATGACCCTTCCAGTGCCGTCGGCGTTCCCGTAGCGCTGAATCCCTGAAGCAACCTGCTGTATCCTGCTGCAAAATTAAGCTTGCGCAACTGGTATGATACAAGGAAAAACATGTTTTCGTTACTGTTGTTCGAGAGCGTAGAGTTGCTGTTGGTGCCGCTTAGAGCCTTTGCATATGAGGCTGACATGGTCAAACCGCGGGTGGGATGAGCCCCGATTCCCGCCGAGTATGATTTGCCATTGAAGAACACCACCGATGCCGGGTTGACCACCGGCAAAGGAAGGGGGGTCGTCACCAGACCCGTCGAGGTCAAGAGTGCATTTCCGCTCGATGACGAGTAGGAACCGCTCATGCTGAAATGGGGTATGGAGAGTGAAGTGGAGTAGGTTTGGTTAGAATTCGCGGAGCCCGGTTGGTCCGTCAGAAGGCTCCTGCCCCCGCCTGCGGTGGCTTGCCAAAACGATTTTCGGCCGAGCCGGCGGCCAACACTGCCACTGTAATTGTAGCCCGAAGTAGTATAGGCGATGAGCAAGGTCTGAACGTCCTGCGCATAGCTGAAGCCCCCCGATAGACGCCAGCGGTTGATGCGGTGCGTGTAGTTGACCGAAGCGTTCAGGCCCAACGCGCTTTCTTGAGAGGTATTAACAAAGGTCTGGGTCACTCCGAAAACGCCGTTGAACGCTCCGCCCAGCAGCACGTTCGAATACATCGCCGTGCCGTTCAGGGAGGTTGACGCCAAAGAGGTGCCAAGAAAGGTTTGTTGTTGGCGTTCCGCGAACCCATGGAAGGTCAGGTGTTGCGCGGGCATTTCGTAATTGGCATAGCCCGTTAAACTCAGGTCGTGCGACGCCTCTTCACCTGCCAACTCGGGAGCAGCGACCCCTGTCGCGAGCAGCGAGTTGTAGACTGTCCCCTCGAGATTATCCGTGTAATAAGTGGTCCCACCCACGTTCAGGTGGTTGAGCGGAGCGAAGCTGGCCGACCCTGTAAGCGTGTCGACGGTGGTGTCAAACCGATCGCTGGAGCCGGTGTCACCAATATTCGTATTGATGTCCACGCGATTGACGTTGGCGGAGACGCTCCCGTTGAAAGGCAGCTTGTGAGAAGCACCCAAGCTGAACGAAGTCGCGCCGGAGGTGGAATTTTCAGACGCCTCGCCCGTTAGAAACTGCGGCGTGAGCGTCTGGAGCGCCGTGTACTGAAAGCTTCCGTTCAGGTTAAAGCCGCCAAGCTCATAGATCGAAGTTAAAATAAAAGTGTTGGCGTGGAACGTCCCTTGAGCATTGGCCCCGTAGATGGAATAGGCATCGTTCGAATTCGAGAAACTAAGATTCAACGAGGGCAAATCCTTGCGGTGAACTGCCCAAGTAACGGTGAGATTATCACTGTCCCCGTTCGTGGTGTAATTGGCGAGGCCAGGAACATCGAAGTTCCCGCTGCTATTGAAGGAGGTCGAGTAGCTGACCGATCCCGGATAATTCGAACCACCGAAGAGGTGAGCACTCGCGTTTACGCCGCTGCTGGCAGTAATGGATTGGAATGCGGAGTTGAGCCGCGACTGATTGTAGAAGGGCTGGACCTCGAAGGAGAGGAAATTGGGATTATAGTAATAGCCGGAGAGATCGGCGGTGCCGGCGCCGTTAATGCCGTGGTCAGATCCCAAGAGGTTCGAATAATCGTCGTTGTATCCCGCCGAGATGGTTGCGTTCAGGTTTAGCTTCGCTTCCCCAGCACTAACCTGCGCCACCGCAGGTGCGGCGATCGCAAGGACCATTATCGCGAGTGTGAGATTCTTAAGCACAGCAACTGACATTTTGCACGTTCTCTTCCAAAGTCGATTACACGGCCAGGATTGATCCTCCGCCGCATGCCCGCACAGTTACGGCTCGGGAGGATTCTCTCTTCCGCCTGCTGATCCATGTGCTTAGCAGGCAGTTGTCTGTGGTCCAGTTTGACTGCGGGTGTGCGGTCCTACGCCTTTTCGATCTTGGCATTTTTACTGAGCCTCATGGCAAGAACACTGCGCAAGTGTTCGATCTTCTCTTTCACCAACTGGTCATGTAATGCGCCTTGGACAGTTTCAAATTTCTGGGTGCCGGGAGGGTTATGAGAAACCAATCGAAGGATGGCGTAATCGTTCGCGTCGAATTGTATGAGCTGGCTGACCTGGCCGGTCGACATGGCCGCCAGGGCGGTCACGACCACAGGGGGTAATTTCGAAATGTCAGCCGCCTTGTGGTTGCCCATCATGACCCGAAAATCGTCTTCGGAAATCCTCTCGGCCAGCGCGCCAAATTCTTCGTAACTCTTGGTAGCTTGGGCCTGGCGCAGCGCCTCGAGGGCGCGTTTGTGCGCTTCGTGCAACTGCGGAGCAGTAGCATTGGGTGGCGGCAAAATGGAGATGCTCTGGAAGGAGTACGACTCCGGGAGGAGAAACCGCTCCGTGTGCGTGTCGTAATAGGCCTTCACTTCTGCTGGCGAAACCGCAGACTTATCCGTGATCTGCTCCTTCAGAAACCTGTCAATCAGCAGTGAGCGCTCTACCTGGGCCTGGAACAGCTTGGGCGAGCCCTTAAACTCGTCCCGAAGCATTTGCTGATATTCTTGAGGAGAATGGAAGCGCTGGCGAAACTCCTTTACGGCGCTTGCCAGTTCTGCGGAGGGGATGGTCATATCGCGTTGTTTCGCGTCCTGGTATACCAACTCTTCAAAAACCATCATCTGCATGGCGCCGGAGCGAATGTCCGCCTCCATGGTTCTGGGAAACCCGTTGTGGACCCGCGCATAGGGGAAGATCGCGTACATCTCACGGAGCAGGTCGCGGTCGGTGAGCACAGCGCCGTTCACACGCACTACCGCCCGGCCCACGGGTTGGGATGCCGCAGTGGTGGCGAAACCTTCCAGAACGGAGCTGGGAGCGTGAGCTGGAACTTGCGCCCGGATAGAACCTGTTCCGGCCAGGAAGAACAAGAGGCTGAGGGCCAGATAGCCGAATCGTGAGGGCGGGATTGATTGCCGCTTTGCCCCTCGGTTCTCACTCACCTGTGGACCTTTCGACATTCTGTTTTTGCGGTTCACGCTGTATGCTCCTCACTCAAGATTCGTAAGAGACAGGGGGAGGGAGTGCCCTCCCCCTGATCGATGATCGAGAACGAAAACTACGTGGTCGGTACACTCAGAACACCGTTCATTTCGTTCGATTCTCCGCCGTGGCAATTGCGGCAGAACTGAGCCACGGAATTGCCGCCGTCGTTCGGGTTGTAATAGCCCTTAATAAAGAACATCGTGCTATATGTTCCATTCTTATTCGAATAGGCCGTCATGCTGTGTTGATTGTGGCAGGTCGTGCAGGTTACCGCGTTCACCGTTCCGCCGTTCAAAGTTCCCGTTGACAAGGGACTTCCCGACGCATTCCAGAAGGAAGCAGGATACGACGTGAGGAATTTCGCTGAATTCGTACCTGTCATCGAAACCGGGGTAGTCGTTGCTCCCCCGCCGGTGCAGTCCCAGTTGTATCCCGATTCCGGAGTCGCGGCAGCATTGCAACCGACGGTCGCAAAGTCTCCGACCGGATGGTCGTTGCTGTACGCTGTCCCGTTGCTCGGGGCTTGCGCTGCCAGAAGAGTCGGCGCAGTTCCACCGACCACCGGCAAGGTTTCAACCGTATGACCCGTCATCATTCCAACTTTGGTCAAGACGCCGTCGTGGCAACTCAGACAAAAAATGACTTGCGAGTCAGCGTCATGCATGTTGGCTGCGTTCATGGTAAGGCTGCCCGATGGCGTCAGAGCCGTCGTGGAGTAAGGCAGAGTTACAGGGTATTTTGTTGTGCTACCGTCGCCGCTGAAGCTCAGCGATTGACCGTAGAGTGGAGAAAGGTCCTGGCCCCAAAGGGCATACATACCGTTGTTGACATCGTTGGTCGTTGCCTTCCCGTTGCCAAGCACGCCGCTGTGTGGAGCGTGGCAGATGACACAGCCTCGCCCCCCAACGTTATGCGCGCCCAGAATGTCCGTGGATTGGTTTGGACCCGGCAACTGAGCCATCGCCACGCTCGCAGTTACCAGCGTAACGAGGATTGCTAGAGTTAGTTTCTTCATGTTATTGCTAGACCTCCTTGAGGAGTTGCTTTCATAAAAATTACGCTGCCCGGCGTTCTTCCTCGAGCTGCGCTTTGGCTGTCCGTCGACAACCAAAACTCGTTGCGGCTCTACTGCGCCGCGAAATCCTTTTTCGGGTCCGGAGTTGGCGAAGCTGCCGCCGTCCCCTTCGATGAGGGACCTCCGGCAGGAGCGCCGCTGCCGGCATTTGCCCCGCTCGCCCCCGTCGATCCGGCCCGTTTTTCCAATTCGCTCTCCCGGCGCGCCTTCTCAGCGGCGGCCTCGGCGTCGGTAATGTAACGAAACACCTGCACCCGCCCCGGAAACGTCTCGGAAACGACGACTTCATTCGATGGGCCGATAGCGATTCCCCACGGGCCCATAAACTGGCCGGGATAATTTCCCACCCCGCCAAAGTAGATCAGCAGTTGGCCTTGCCGGTTAAATACCTTCACCATGCTCAGAGCGGCATCCACGATCCAGATGTGGCCATCGCAGTCGACGGCAATTCCTTTTGGGCGTTCGAAGTCGGCGGGACCATCGCCATTCTTGCCGAACGTGCTGATGAACTCACCATCGGCATCGAACATCTCCACCCGGTCGTTTAGGGTATCCGTCACGTAAAGATTGCCATCCTTATCTACTGCCACGCCCTCGGGATCCGCGAATGTGCCGGGGTCCGTCTGGTCGTGCTTCCGGCTCGGTTTGCCGATCTTGCGTAAGAACTTGTAGGTGTCTGCGTCGAATACATCCACAACGTCATTTCCCGTGTCGGCTACGTAGAGGAACCGGTTCTCCCGATCGATGGCGAGGCCGCCCGGCCGAACCAGGTCATCCGTTCCGAAAGACGCAATCGCTTCGTGCTTGGGGTTAAACACCAGGATATGGCGCAACTTCGAGTCGGCGACGAACAGGCGATCGTCGTCATCCAGCGCCACCCCGCCAATCATGTCCAGGCTCGCCTGTCTGCCATGAGCGATCATTTCAACGTGGTCCTTGTTTTTCGGATCAAAAACGAACACGGCGCCCACTGCCTGGTCCGCCGCATAAATGTTGCCCTTTGAATCCACCCCCACTCCATAAGTACGAATCAGTTGAAAGGGGATGTTCGTGAGCTTCATTTGGTCATCGGGCTGCGCTCCCGCCAGACGGTCCATCCAGGTCTGCTTTCCTTTGTGCTTGCCGTACAGGCTGGGGTCTACCTTCTCGCCTGTATAGAGATCCTTGAACGCGATCCGCGGGATCGCAGGGGGATTTGGCCATACGATCTTGGTGATATCGAAGTAAGCCCGCGTACGCGCGTTTGCTGCGTCAACCGCGGGAGCGGAATCGGCCTTCTTTTTGCCCGCATGCAGCTCAACGGGGCAGAAGAACAACAACAAGCAGATCAACCCCAAAGGCGCCGCGACCCAAAGGTTGGTTGGATTTGATCGGAGGGCCTTGGAACCTCGACCGCAGTGTCCTTTCCGGGCCGGTCGAACCGCGAAGCTGAACATGTCATTTGCCTCCAATTTGCACATCCATCAAGTTCATCGGATTGATGTGGCATGTGTTGCAGAACTTCATATCGTTCTTCTGGTCTTTCACCAGCATCCCCGGTTGATCTCCTGAGTGGGGCTGGTGGCAGGATAAGCAATCCATGTGCACTGGGGCTTTGGTCTTGGGGTCGATGAAGTCACCAACGGGGTGGTTCTCCATCGGATGTCCGCGGCCATATTTCAAGGGCAGAATCGGCACCTTACTAAAGTAGTTTTCCGGCAGCTTCACCTTGCCGTCGAAGATCGTCACCAGGCTCGCCCCTTCCACCTTCTGGGGGTTGGCGTCGGGCCCGTGGCACTCCAGGCAAAGCCCGTTCACGCTCTTCGCACGCAGCAAGTGCGCATTGTCGCTGCCGTGTGGCTCGTGGCACGTGGCGCACCCTTGCTCGGAGGCGGGCTGGTGCAGGTGCCTCTTCTTGAACTGCTCGGTTTGGTCGGAGTGGCAGGCGAGACATGCCGCCACGGGGCCGGGTTGCAGGAAGCCTGGGGAACTTCCAGCGTGCGGGTTGTGACAATCCGTGCAATCGCCCGCAGCGCCCGGATGCTGCACCTTGGCCGTCGCGATCTGCTTGGCCACATCCTCGTGGCACATCACGCACAAGGACTTCGCATCCTTCTGTGTCAGCACCACTTTGTCGTCCCTGGCCGGCGCGTGGCAGGTGTCGCATTGCTTGCCTTCAAAGGGGTTGTGCATGAAGGCCTGCATCAGCTTGGGCGCTTTGGACTGGTGCGGATCGTGGCACTGAAGGCAATCGGCCTTGGCAATGGGCTGATTCTGGTGCGCCTTCAGCATCGCCACGTCTTTCACGTCGTGGCAGTCCTGGCAAAGCGCCGGCGCGTCTTTGGTCAGGTGGAACGCGAACTCGCGCTGCGCAGGATCCCCTGTTTTATGAGTGACATGGCAGGTGTCGCAGCCCATGTCGAGGGCCGCGTGCCGGCTGCCCCCCTTGAGAACGTCTACGCCCGTGTTGTGGCAGGTCAGGCAGAGGTTATCCTGCTTCGTCGCTCCCGACATCGGCTGGAGCAACTGGTTCTTGTAGTCCGCGACGTGGGGATCGTGGCATTTCAGGCAGTCGCGAACCGCCGGACTGTGGATTTTCCCTTTAATATCAGCGGCTTTCTTGTCCGCGTGGCAGGTGATGCAAAGGTCCAGAGGGGTTGCGGTGGTTAACTTTATTCTGGTGATGTCCCGGTTAACTCGAACTTCGTGGCAACTCAAACAGCCGCTGGCGATCGCTGTGTGGACGGACTTTCCCTTGGTCTTGTCCGCATGGCAGTCGATGCATTTCGCGCCGTCCACCTTCGGGTCAAGGGCGGGGTGCTTGGCGGCGCTGACCCAAGAAACGCCAAGCCCGATCATTAGGGCGAGGATCAGGACCCTCTTCACTGCTGCGGCTCTAATCTGGAGTTGACACGAGGGCGTGGCAGAAGAAGGCCTGCTCATCGTCGAGGCCCAAACCGTCCCCGTTACGAGGGGGAGGCGTTGCCCCTTTTTGGGCTCCCCGATCAGCCGAGTTCTTAGAGAGTAGGTCGCTACTGCCATTGTCCCGAAACCCCACGAACACCGGATAGATAGCAAGGGTTTCGCCAAAGATGTGAAGAGTTTGTCCGGAGACGCTCTTAGAAACCGTTAATTTTCTGTACGTTCCGAAGGAGGGATAGTCGCATTTTGCCGGGACCTGTGGAGATTCACAGCACTCTGCGCTAATTTGCGCAACAGTTTGTTTTCTAATGGGGTTGATGACGTAGCGGTGTTTATCGAAGAGATATACGCATTTTGCTACTATGGGGGCGGTTCTGACGTCGGCTTGCGTTGGGGACCACCCCGACGCCTCGGTGCCAACCTCATCGAATCTGGGAGGGGAGTTTTGGCTCCCCTCGCTACTGTCTGCTGAGGTACTCGCATCAAGGGTCGAACGTGCGTACGGCGGCTATCGGCGTCACGTGGTTTGGTGGTGCCGGGATGGGCCCTTGGCGCCGCTCGGCCAGTACATATCGACGGGGCCTTTGTCGCCGGTAAGTTGACCCTTCTCCGCATTCCAGAAGACGCGCTGCTTCTCGTGGTAGGAGAGGTTTGCCATGTGGCACGCAACCGCGGTACCGCAGCCAAAGTCCACGTTTTCAATGGGTTGGTTCCGCGTCTTGATGGCGTCGAACCAATTGCGCATGTGGTCTTCGGTGCCCTCGGCGGTAATCCGCATGGAAGCTCCCTGGCGCTTCGGCTGTTTCGAGAAGGTGCCAATATCCATGGCCGGGTCGTCCTTGCGCGCCTCCATGAAGGGACCTTTGGTGTCCTTGGGCCAGGACTCGAGCGGGTATTCGAATTCCCAATCCGAGTCATAAGGCTTGTACTGGGCGGACTCCTCGGTCAGGACGATCGTACCCTTGTCGCCCATGAAGCGGACAATCTCGCCTCCGTCCCAGTTGGAGACCAGGTTCGCCATCACCACCACCTGGAAAGCGCCATAGTCGTAGAGGGTGTTGTGGATGTCGGGCACTTCGCGGTCACCGGTCCACTTGTAGAGCCCGCCGTTGGCCACGGCGCTCAAGGGATACTGGACCTTCATTAAGTGGTGAACGCGCGAGAGCAGATGGACGTACTCATCCCCCGCGATGCCCGTGCCGTAGTCCCACCAGTTGCGGAACTGGAAAAAGCGAGCGGCGTCGAATGGCCGCTTGGGGGCGCTGCCCAGGTAACGCTCCCAATCAATGGTTTGCGGCGTGGCGTCGGGCGGGATGGGATACCGCCATGCTCCCACCGGGTCAGGCCGGAAAATCTCACACTGCACCATGAAGACCTTGCCAATGTCGCCTGCATCCAGGTGCTGCTTGCCCCAGGTGGTGGATTGCATGCTGAGGCTTTGGCTTCCCACCTGCACGACGCGGCCCGTGGCCTTTGACACTCTCACCATTTCCAGCGCTTCGGGAATAGTGTGCGCCATGGGCTTCTCGCAATAAACGTCTTTGCCGGCCTTCATGGCTTCGACGGCAACGGGCATGTGCCAGTGGTCGGAAGTGGCAATCAACACGGCGTCGATATCCTTGCGCTCGAGCACCTTTCGATAGTCGCGCGTGGTCGGCGTGTTGGGCTGGATTTCCAGCGCGCGCCGCAGGTGGCCGTCGTAAAGGTCACAGACCATGGCCACATTCGCGCCCGCGTTCAACAAGCTCTGCATGTCCTCGAGCCCGCGGATTCCCGCCCCGATCACGCCCACCGTGATCTTCTCGTTGGGCGACACCGCCCGGCCCAGCGCCGGCGCCCCCAGTCCCAGCCCGGCCGCAGCCGCGCCCCCTACCGTCCGCCCCATAAACTCGCGGCGGGATATTCCCTGTTTGGACATAACTCCTCCTGGTTAAGAGATAAGATTGCGACAGCGGATTCTAACACAGCGGGGGAGTCTTCAGTCCTGAGTTATCATTTTTCAGGAAAAAAGGTTGGCGAGCCCACAGCGCAGAGGTAACAGCTCACAGCTAACAGCGATTCCCGTGCCCCGTATCCCGTATTCCGTACCTCACTTGAGTCCCAACTTCTTGCCGGCCGCAAGCAGGCGGACGGCCTCAGCCAGCCGCCTCGTTTTGGTTTCCTGATGTTTAGCCGAATCGATCCAGCCGATATAGAGTCGCCGGTAGGACGGCGCAAGGCTCTCGAAAAAGTTCCAGGCTGGCGGATTACCCGCAAGCGCTTCCTGAATGTAACGTGGTATCTTTGCGAGCGACGGCCTGGGTGCGTCACCGCTTCGATCCGTCGGCGGCCGGTTCAGTCCCGCCGCCATTAATCGCCCGCTTGCCTTTAGCTGCGCATAACGTTTGCGATTTGCGGTCGACCACCTGCTGTCAGGTTTTCGCGGGGTGAATTTGCGGGCGTAACGCGCGTCGTCGAGGCGCCTGATGAGACTATCGACCCATCCGAAGCACAGTGCTTCATCCACGGCATCCTCATAATCGATTGACGCCTGCCCAGTGTGCTGTTTGTAAAAAACTAGCCACACTTCAGATCGGGCGGCGTGATGATCAGCCAACCACCTCCGCCACTCCTCAGGAGTTCGTGCGTCAAGTGTTTCCAAAGTTTTCGAATCCACCAATCGAATGCCAATCGACCATCGTCCATCCGTTCGCGACGGAGACCTTCGATCGAAGATCGTCAATCAATCACTGCCCTTCCTCGGACTCGGCGGGCCGCAGAACACCGGTAATGGCTCGTACAAACCGCTCCCAGCGCGACGTTTCGGCCACTAATTGCCGGCGCCCCGCTGCGGTCAAGCGATAATACTTGGCCCGCTGTTTGTTTTTAGAAACGCCCCAATCGGCGGAAATCCAACCTTCCTGTTGGAGTCGCTGGAGGGCGGGGTAGAGCGACCCGTGCTCCACTCGTAGAGTCTCATCCGACAAACGCTCAATGGATTTGGCAATGCCGTGTCCGTGCGTGGGCCCCCACAGTAACGTGCGCAGAATCAGCATGTCGAGCGAGCCATAAACAAGTTCGATGCGGTTTCCCGGGATTTGCTTCGTCATGGTGGCAGGCAATCTACCACGTGAGGTAGTAGATTGTCTACTGAATAAATCAAGGGGCAAACAATTCGGTGGGCGCTCTCAAAGCACCTCGCGGAGCCGGCGCACGGCGGGGAGGATTTCTGCTATCGTGATTCCAACTAACCCCAGAATAAACCCTTCGCGCGACGCCGGGCCCAAGTACGTCGGCGAGAGCGGCCACAGCAAGAGGTTTTGTTGCGCGGCGCGGGCGGCAATGGAACGGTCGCGGTATCCCCTCGGCTGTGTTACCGCGACGTGCAGGCCGGCCTCGGCGACGTGCACTTCCAGGATGACACCGATTTCCACCCGGAGGCAATCCACCAGGGTCCTGCGGCGCTCGCCGTGCGCAATCCGCATCCGTCGCAGGTGGCGC
>Ga0181520_10008795_pt1 | contig 14207 bp, 4 predicted proteins | sample PEATcosm2014_Bin_29_FD_132451 | JGI IMG/M metagenome (GOLD analysis project Ga0181520, IMG submission 132451) | Peatland microbial communities from MTU Mesocosm Facility, Houghton, MI, USA - PEATcosm2014_Bin02_30_metaG | ecosystem: Environmental > Terrestrial > Soil > Wetlands > Peat | place... | reverse complement strand
GCAATCGAAACCGATTGGCGTCAGTGGTCGTTGGCGGCATCTTGGACTCCGCTTCGTGCTTTGCATTTTGACGAGAGGAATCTTAACGGCAACCGTTTGATTCGCCAGCGACGATGTACCGCCGGGGTCGGCGACGCCGGTCACGCCGACGGTCCGGCCTGTTTCCTGTCCCGACCTTTGGCCAAGCGTTAGAATGCCGTCGCCGCTGGCAGTTGGAGCGAACGGCAAGCCACTGTCCGGAGATCGGGCTGGCAGGTAATTCTTGATGGATGAATTGATGTCCGTGTGGAGCATTACCATGTTGGCGCAAAACAGATCATTGCCGCCACCTAAAAGGGGCAGTATCGGGTAGGATAAATCCATGATGACTAGAGACAACATCCTCAAATACCGCGACCAGATTATTGCCCTGGCCGCGCGCAACGGCGCGTCCGATGTCCGGATCTTCGGCTCGGTCGCGCGGGGCGAGATCACCGAGACCTCCGATCTGGACCTGCTCGTCCGTTTTGAGCCTGGCCGCAGCCTCATGGATCATGGGATGCTTATCGAAGAGCTTCAGGAATTGCTCGATGTCAAGGTCGATGTGGTGAGCGAAGGTGCCCTGCGCGACAACGACCGGTTTCGCCGCGAGGTGCTGAATGAGGCGGTGCCGCTATGAGGTCTGATCGGCTGCTCCTTCAGGACATCCACGATGCCATCGAAATCGTGCGGCGTTACACCCCTTCTGAGCGCAGCGTGCTGGACACGGATTTGCCCGTGCAGTCTCTGCTCCTCCGATACATTCAGATGATTGGCGAAGCCGCCTGGCGATTGTCCGGCGTCTTCAAAGGCGATCACCCCCAAGTGCCCTGGCAGCGAATCGCCGCCATGCGACATGTGCTTGTCCATGACTACTTCCGCGTGGACCTCGACCAGGTTTGGAATGTTGTCACCATTCACGTCCCCGCCCTCCAACCCCAGATCCAAACCATCATCGCTTCCCTCCCTCCCGATCCCCAGCCATGACCTACCAGAAACCATAGCAGAACGACGACTGGGATCGAGAATGTTCGATGCTCACATGTCCGTGGCCAACGAGCCGGGCCGACGACAAATTGAGAACCAATGGCAAACGTGATCCAAGCAAGGAACTTCGCTCCCTCACCAAAGCGCAAAATGTCCGAGATGATTTCGGAAATGGCGGCAGGCTTCCTTTGGGTGGGCGATACGATTGACAAGAGGCAGAATCGTTTGAACGCCGCCTGCGATGGAACCAACGGCTGGTTCGCCACCATCGGCACAGGACGAAACGTGGCGGCAGTGCCGAAACATGTGGCGGACGTTGCGGACGCCATGATGTGGGCATCGTCCTCCGCGCCCGGCGGCGGTAGGATGTCGGCATGTCGCAAGTCCCGGTCGAACAGGCGCTGCAAGTCGCCATTGCCCACCATCACGCCGGGCGGCTTCAACAGGCCGAATCGATTTATCGGCAGATACTCGCCGTGCGGCCGAACCATGCGGAAGCTTTGAATCTGCTGGGGGCGATATCAGGTCAACTGGGCCGCCCGGATCAGGCCATCGATCTGATTCGCCGGGCCATTGCCGCAGCGCCGGATAACCCCGTCTACCACTTTCATCTTGGCACACGCCTTCAGAGCCAGGGCCGGCTCGATGAAGCCATTGCATGCTATCAGCGCGCGGTGGCTCTCAAGCCCGACTATCCCGAGGCGCATCTCAATCTGGGGAACGTGTGGAGGGCAAAGGGACAGCTCGACCCGGCCATCGCCTGCTACCAGAGGGCATTGGAGATCAAGCCAGACTACGCCGACGCCCACAACAATCTCGGCAATGCCTGGAAGGATAAGGGACAACTCGATCAGGCCATCGCGTCCTATCAGCGCGCGATTGTTCTCCAGAGCCAATCCGCCGAAGCGCACACGAATCTCGGCAGTGCCTGGTATGACCTTGGCCAACTCGACAAGGCCATCGAGTGTTACCAGCGGGCGCTGGACCTTGATCCCCAGCTTGCCGCGGCTCACACCAATCTCGGTAATGCCTGGAGGAGCAAGGGCCAACTGGATCGGTCCATAGCCTGCTACCAGCGGGCTCTGGCGCTGCAGCCGGACCTGGTCGAGGTCCAGGTGAACCTTGGTGTCGCCTGGCAGGAAACGGGCCAACTGGACAAGGCGATGGCATGCTACCAGCAGGCGCTGGCGTTGAAGCCGGATTATGCCGTTGACCGCACCAGCCGGGCCGTTGCGCGGAACGCAAGCGCTCAGGTCAACCCGGCCGGCGCCTGTTACCAGACGGCGCCGGGTCCGAAGCCGGATTTGGTCGAAGCTTTCTGCAGTTTGGGCAGCGCTTTTTTCGACAAAAGCGAGATCGACCATGCGATCGTCTGCTTTCAACAGGCTCTTGTTCTCAAACCCAGGTTCGCCGAGGCGCACACGGCACTGGGCCTGGCCTGGAAAAAAAAGGGGGATGCAGATCAGGCCGTCGCGTGTTACCAGCGCGCGCTGGAACTCGATCCCGAACTTGCCGCGGCTCACACGTATCTGGGCGTGGTTTGGAGTAGCGAGGGGCAACTGGATCAGGCTATTGCCTGTCACCAGCGGGCGCTTGCCATCGATCCGGAATTCGCCCTGGCCTGCAACAACCTCGGCAACGCATGGAAGGACGTCGGTCGGCTCGACCGGGCCATCGAGTGCTACCAGCGCGCCATCGCCGCCGATCCCCTATTTGTCAGTGCCTACGACAATCTCCTGTACGCCTGGCCGTTCCATCCGGACTTTGATCCGAAGAATCTGCTGACCGAATCCCGGAAATGGAATCAACTGCATGCCCAACCCCTGGAGTGCTTCATCAGGCCCCACGCCAATGACCGCAATCCCGAGCGACGTTTGCGCGTCGGCTATGTTTCACCCGATTTCCGGCGGCACTCGGTCAGTTTCTTCATGCTGCCGCTGCTGGCCAACCACAATCGCGCCGCTGTGGAGGCCTACTGTTATGCACAGGTTCCCGTCCCCGATGGAATCACCGCCGGACTGCAAAGCCATGCCGACGCCTGGCGAAACATTGCCGGACTTTCCGATCAGCAGGTCGCCGACATGATTCGCGACGACCAGATCGACATTTTGGTCGATCTGTCGCTGCACATGTCCAACAACCGGCTGCTGGTGTTCGCGCGCAAGCCGGCTCCGGTCCAGGTGACGTGGCTTGGTTACCCGGGCACGACCGGGCTGGCGACGATGGATTACCGGCTTACCGATCCGTATCTGGATCCACCGGGACTTCATGACGCCCTCTATTCAGAGCGTACCGTTCATCTGCCGGACACGTTCTGGTGTTACGATCCGCTTTCCAGCGAACCCGACGTTGGCGCGCTGCCAGCGGCGAGCAATGGTTGGATCACATTTGGCTGCATGAACAATTTCTGCAAGGTCACTGGTGATGCGCTGGCCCTGTGGGGCAGAATTCTCAATGCGGCTCCGAGGTCGCGATTGATCCTTCTGGCGCCGCAGGGAAGCGCGCGGCAGGTGGTGCTTGATCGCCTGGGGCAAGAGGGAATCAGCCCCGATCGGATCGAATTTTCAGACCGACAGCCCCGCCTGGCATATCTCCGCACTCATAACCGGATCGATATCACGCTGGACACGTTTCCCGTCAACGGCCACACCACCAGCCTTGATTCGCTCTGGATGGGAGTTCCGGTTGTGACGCTCGTCGGCCGGGACGTGCTTGGCCGGGCCGGCCTCAGCCAACTGATGAACATGGGACTTGCGGAACTGATTGCCCGTACGAGCGAGGATTATGTGCGAATCGCCGCCGACCTGGCGGCCGATCTGCCGCGCCTGAGCGAACTGCGCACCACGCTGCGACAGCGTATGCAAGATTCGCCGCTCATGGATGCTCCCCGCTTTGCCCGCGCTATCGAAACCGCCTATCGAACCATGTGGCGAACGTGGTGCGCGCAATGACGCGGAAACACCTCAGAAAAGCGGTGAATCCTCGCCGGTCTGTCGGCGCGATCATGATCGCCTGGGCGGCGATGGGTCAACCGGCCAAGACCGAGGCTTCCGGCTCCAGCCAATCGGCGCTAATCGTCGTATCCGAGAAGATCGCGCTGACTGAGGCGCCCGATGATGGTATCACGGCTCCCGTTGCGGCGCTCTTGACGGCAGACGAGTTGGCCACGGCGGCTGCGCCGCTGGCGGTTACGCCCGCGCTGTCACCGATGCCGTTCAGGTGGGCGCCCAGATCGTTGATAATGGCCGCGACATCATAGATGTTCACGATCCCTTCTTTGAGCACGTCCCCGCCGGAATATCCAGCCGAATGGCCCAGGTTGTTGATCGCCCGGGTCAGGTCCGTAATGTCCACGTGGCCGTCCAGGTTGGCGTCGCCGGTAGGCACGTAGGTCACTTCCACATCGCCGGCCGGGACGGTTAATGGGTCACCGCTATGGTCGCCATAGCCGACAGCGCGGCTGGCCATGGCATGAGGACCGGTGACCAGGGAACTCATGATGCTTCCGTTCTGCACCCAGGTCGTCAACTGCGCCAGGGACACATTGCTCTCGGCAGCTCGAAGCGTGTTGTTGGTGATATCGAGCGACCCGCCGGTGTTGATCGCCAGCGTCCCGATCGTGCTGGTGACGCCGGGCGTGCCCTGAGCCAGTTGCAGCCGTGCCGACGGGCCAAGCGTCAAGGCTCCGGTGCCGGTGAGACCGCCGATGACACCGGTACCGGTGATGGTCATCAAACCGTTATCAAGAAGGCCGCCGGCCTGCGAGAAGTTGACGGCCTGGAACGCCGCACCTTGATCGACATTGAATGTCCCCGTGCCCGAAACATTGCCGACGACGTAAAATACGCCGGAAGCGTCAAGAGTCACCGAGCCATCATTGATGATATCTCCAGACGATGAGCCGGTCGGGCTGCCCAAACCGATCTGCAAGGTTCCGGTGGTGATTTCGAGCGGAGACTGGCTGGAGATCGCATAAGCGGAGAAATCACCCGCCGACACGTCAATGGTGTTGAAGCCCGATCCGATGGAGACCGAATCGTTGGGAGTGGGCACGGCGCCGGTCGACCAGTTGGCGGGATCGCTCCAGTTGATTCCATCGCCGTTGCCGGTCCAAGTGACGGCGACAACGACGGCCTCGTTGGCGCCCATGTCCACGGCGCCGTCGACGATGCGCGCGTTACCGGCCAGATCGGTGAAGACGTCGGCCAGGTCCGCTGCCGTGTTGGTGCCGGCATTGATGCACGGAGAAGTCGGGTCGAGTTGGAAGTTATCAACGCCGGGACCGGCGAACTGCGGGTCGGCGTTGATGTTATCCGCGCCGATCACGCCGATGGAACTGCCGTCGATATCGTTGTAGCTGGCGAATGTGCCACTTGTGTTGTCGTTATTGATTTCGCCGCCGGTGTCGTTCCAGAGAATGCAGTTGGTCAGGGTCGGCACAGAACCGCCTTCGTTGTCGAACGCGCCGCCAATCCCGGCCGTGTTGTCCGTGAAGGTGCAGTTGGTAAATGTCGGGGAGGCTCCGATGTAGTTGGAAACGGCGCCGCCGCGTGTGCCGGCGGAGTTGCCATAAAAGAGGCAGTTAATCAGAGTCGGTGACGCGATGAAATCGTAGATCGCACCGCCATTGTAGGTGCTGGTGTTGTCGGCAAAGATGCAATCGGTCAGTGTGCCGCCGTCGCCGGTCATATAAATCGCGCCGCCGGCCTGGGCGGAGTTGTTGGTGAAGATGCAATCCGCGATGGAGGGTGAACCGCCCTGGACGGTCATGCCGCCGCCGTAACTGCCGTCGGCAGCGCCGTTGCCGTTCTTGATGGTGACGCCTTCGAGTACGGCCGTGGAGTCCGTGCCGCTGGCGGTCACGACGCTGTAGTTTGTATTCTGACCGTCCAGGATGGTCGGATAGAGGACCGGATCGGGGCCATTGAGGCCGCCGGCCTGGTAACCGCCCTGAATCGTGACACCGTCTTCGAGTTGGAAGGTGTCGGCGGGATCACTGCCGGGGGAATAGTCGCCTTGAGCGATTTCGATTGTGTAGCCGGGCAGAGCGGCACTGAACGCGGATTGGAGGTTGGTGAACGCGCTGGCCCAGGACAGGCCGTTGTTGGCTCCGCCGGTCGCGCTGGCGTCGACGTAGATGACGGCCGGCACGGCGCCCTCGTAGGCGCCCAGGTCGACCAGGCCATCCTGGAAGCGGGGCTGGCCAGCCAGATCGGTGCTGATACCTGCCAGTCCGGGCGCGGCGGCGTCCCCGATTTGAAGGCAGGGCGATCCGATCTGAAGATTGAAGATGCGGGCAAATTGCGGATCGACGGACAGGTTGACGTTGCCCCCGTAGCCATATTCAACGTCGCAGTAATTCACCGTCGCGGCACCGGCGCGATCGGTGATTTCCAGGCCATTGTCGTTCCAGAGGATGCAGTTGGTGAGGATCGGACTCGACCCGTCGAACTCGTCATCAACGATGGCGCCATTGGTATTGCCGGTGAAGGTGCAATTGGTGATGGTGGGCGATGAGTTCAAGTTGAAGACAGCGCCGGCGGAATTTCCCACGAAGAGATCGTTGACCAGCGTGGGCGAGGATGCGACGAGATACACCGCGCCGCCGGAGTAAATGGCAAAGTTACCAACAAACGAGCAATCGACGAACGACGGGGCGTTGGCGCCGTTGTTGGCGCTATAGACCGCGCCGCCGTACAAAGCGGTGTTGCTGACGAAAGTGCAATCGACAATGGTGGGCGAGCCGCCATCGGCGATCAACCCGCCGCCAAAGGGGCCGTCAGGAACCCCGGCGGTGGCGTTGCCCCCGGTGATGGTGACGCCTTCAAGCACGGCCGAGGAATCCGTTCCGTCGGCGGTGACAACGTGATAGTTGTAGCCCGCCCCATCGAGGATGGTCGGGTCAAGCGAGGGATTGGGGCCGCCCAGGCCGCCGGTTTGGAAGCCGCCCTGGATCGTGACTCCGTCGAGCAGTTGAAATGTCGCGGTTGGATCGCCGCCCAGCGTGTAGTCTCCCTGTGCGATATCGATAGTGTCGCCGGGAATGGCCTCCGCCAGAGCCGCTTGGAGTGTGGTAAATGCATCGTGCCAGTCCCGGCCGTTGTTGGCGCCGGACGTGGCGCTGCGGTCGACGTCAATAGTGACGGGAGCGAAGGTGCTGAAGCTGGAACTGGTGGCCAGGGCGTCGCCGGCATCGTCATTGGCGGTGAGGGTGAATGTGCCGGCCTGGCCGACATAGACGTTGTCGAAGGTGGCCACGCCGTTCTGCACGACGGCGCTGACATCGCCGCCGAGCGTGACCCCGCCGGCGCCGGTCACCGAGAGCGTCACGGTTGCCGTGTCGCCGGTGACGGCATTGCCAAACTGGTCCTGTACGGCCACGGTGATCGGGGGTGCAATCGGATAGCCGCTGGACGTGCTGCTCGGCTGCTGGATAAAAACCAATTGGCTTGCCTGAGCGGGAGTGATCTGCATGCCCGTGGATCCGGCCACGCCGAGATTCGAGTCCGTGGCAAGCAGAATGTACTCGCCGGCGCTGGTGAGGATGATATTGTTAAACGCCGCCATGCCGCCCTGGGCGGCCGCGGTCAGTGCTTCGACCACATGTCCACTGAGGTCGGTGACGGTGAGAGTGACATCGCCGGCGTAGTCCGTGTTGTCGTTGCCGAGCTCGTCCGTGGCTTGCACGGTGACATTGGCGGGCGCGCCGGCCGACGCGCCGGCTGTCGTGACCGCAAACCCTGCCGTGGCGCCGGGATTGACGACAAACGTATTAGAAGTTCCGGAGATGACCTGCGTATTGTTCAGGTCCGTGGCTTCGAGGAAATCATCGGTGGCTGCCACACCCACGTACAGGTTAAAGAACGTGACGCTGCCGGTCGCGGGATCGAGAACCAGTTGGGTCTGGCCGCCGTAATTCGAATATGTCGGACCCTGGCCCGTGATGAGGATCGTGTCGCCGATGCCGGTAATCGGATTGCCGTTGTTGTCTTCGAGGGTCACCGTGACGGGCGCAATGGGGCTGCCCGAGACGGTGTAGGTTTGCGGTTGCTGGGTGAAGACCAGCGTCTCGGTGCCCTCGACGGTGACGGGGAGGCTGGTGGTGACGCCGCTGGCGCTGTCGGTGGCCTGGAGTATGTAGTTGCCGCTCTGGCTGAAAGTGACGCCATCAAACGTGGCAATGCCGGACGTGAGGTCCACGGTGGCAAGCGGGTTTCCGTTGGCGTCGGTCTGGTCGCTGGTCACCGTGCCCGGACCGCTCAGCACCGTAAGCGTGATCTGGGAATCGTACTGGCTGGCGGGCTGGCCGTTCACATCGACGGCCACGGTGAGAGGCGGAGCGTCAATGGGATCGCCGACAATAATGTTGTCAGGAAGCGGGCCTGGGATCAGCGTGACCGGATATCCGAGTGTGATGTTGAAGGATGCCGTCAGATAACTTCCATCCTCGGCGACGACCGTGTAGTTGCCGGGCGTATAGCCGGTCGGGAACAACAGACTGTCGATGGTCGCCACTCCGGCGGTGGTGTACGCGGCACCCACATTGTTGGGGCCGACTGCAAGTGTCACCAGCGAGTGTTCGTCGATGGTCTTGCCGAACTGCTGAACGTCCACAACGACGGGCGTGGCCAGCGGCTGGCCGATGACGGCGACGGCCGGAGGCGGTGCGGCGAAGGCCAACTGTGTCTGGGCGCCGACGATGGAGACATTGAAACCCGAAGAGGTGACGGCCAATCCGCTGGCATCAGCAGCCATGAGCGTGTAGCTGCCGGGCGCGCCCAGTGAGATGGTGTTGAACAACACCTGTCCCTGGCTGGACCGGACGACAAGAGTGCCGTTCAGGTCATTGGTATAAGCCCCGTCGGCAATCGAGAGCGTAATGATATTGCTGTAATTGGTATCGATGACGCCGTTCTCTTCGAAGGCGACACGGATGTACGGCGTGATGGTGTTATTGATAAGGGCGTTGGTGGGCTGCTGGGTGAACACCAGGCCGGTGGCTCCTGAGTTCTGGCAGGCGCCCATGTCGATCTGGCCGTTGGTCAGGCGCGGATTGCCGACAATGTCTGTGGTGTAGCCGTCATTGATTTGCTTGTTTAGCGCAACGGTGAGAGCGCCGGTGTTGATGGCGGGAGAACCCGTCAGCAATTGCAAATCGGTCGCACTGACGAACTGAGGATTGAGGTTGATGTTCCCGTCGGCCTCGGCCCCGTCCTGGTTGTCGCACTGGGAGTAATACGCCGTGCTGTCGATGTCGACGACCTCGTTGGTCGGCCCACCCCACTGGGCGGCCGATTCAACGGCCGAGTCATTCCACAGAATGCAGTTGTACAGGTGTGGTGTGCAGCCGGAAGAGTCGACCATCGCGCCGCCGACCTGTCCAGCCGAGTTGTCGGTAAACGTGCAGTTGATCAACGTGGGATCGGAAGCGGCGTAGTTCTGAATCGCGCCGCCATATTGGGAGGCCGAATTATTGACAAAGACACAATTCCACAGGGTAGGCGAGGAGTCGCTTGTGTTATCCATGCCGCCGCCGTTGACGGCCGAGTTGTCCTTGATAGTGCAGTCGACGATGGTTGGACTGCCGTTCACATCGGATATTCCGCTGCCGGTGCCGTTTTCGATGACGAAGCCGCTGAGAACGGCCGACGAGTCGGTTCCACTGCCAGTGACGACACTGGCACCGGCATCGGCGCCGTCGAGGAAGGTCGAGGCGTAGAGACCGGGTTGTGGCGTGGCGGAGCCGCCGGTGGGAAATCCGCCCTGTATGGTGACGCCATCGATAAGTTGGAACGTGCCGTAGAGCAGTCCCGGGGAATAATCGCCCTGGGCAACGTCGATGGTGAAGCCCGGGGACGCCGCCGCCAGCGCCGCGCCGAGCGAGTTGAAGGCATTAGCCCAGCTTCCGCCGTTGTTGGCGCCGCGGGCGTGCTGATCGACGTAAATGATGAACGGTCCCTGGTACTCGTAGGCGCCCATATCCACATTGCCGCCGGTCGGAGCGACGCGCGGATTGCCGGCCAGGTCGCTGCCGGCGTATTCGGCGATCGCGGCGTTTTCGCCCTTTCCGATGCAGGGAGACGGCCACTGAAGCTCTAACCCGCCGGGGGCGAAATTTGGATTCTGATCGAGGTTGTTGCCCAGTCCAGGCGTGGGGAAATGGAAGAGATTACTCTGGTCCACATCCGTGAATTCAAGAATGGACCGACTGTCGTCGAAATATCCGCCGTGGAACGTTGTATTATTGTAAATCTCTCCTCCGACATCGCCCCAGAGGATGCAATTGGTCACTGTGGCGGTGGAGTAGAATTCATTATAGATCGCCCCGCCCGTACCGGCGGCGGTATTGTTGCTGAAAGTGCAGTTGACAAAAGCGGGGTCGGCCCCGGCCGAGTCCGCGGGCTGGCCCAAGTATGCGTATTGACCGCCGGTGTCATAGATCGCACTGCCTTGCGTCGCTGTGTTATTGGTAAATGCACAATCGACAAACGTGGGCGAGGAATCGTTGATATAGACGGCGCCGCCGGCGTTGCCGGTGAAGATGCAGTTTGCAACCGTGATGTTTGTAGAGCGAATCCCGGCACCGTCTCCCTCGAGGTCCAGGACACGCTGGCTGGCACTTCCGCCCGTAATGGTAAAGCCGCTCACGACGGTCTGTTCGGAGCCGCCACTGAGCTGCAGCACTTCTCCGCCATCGCCGTTGAGAGTGGTTACGTATTCGCTTGGATCGGCCGCGGTGGAACCGCCCGGCTTGAAACCGCCGATCAACGTCACTCCTGTCAACAGTGTGTGCGCGCCGCCATATTGGCCTCCGGCGACATAGATGATGTCACCCGATGTCTCTTCGCCACCTTCGCCAAGGTCGGCGTTCAGGGCCACGTTGAGGTTGTTGAAGGCCGTCGCCCAGCTCTGGCCATCCTCGTGGGTGCTCTTATTGCTCGCGTCGACATAGATCACGCCGGGAACGACCTGAATGACACCAGTGAATCCGGGTCCGGGCTGTCCGGTGGAGCTCGCCTCATGTGTGTTGTCGCCGAGATACTGGGCCGTCACCGTTTCGTACCCGATGAAGTTGTACGGTATGGGGACGGCGGCGACGCCGTTGAGCAGTGGGACGGCGGTGCTGGTGATCGTCTGCAGGGTGCCCGTCACGGTGGTGCCGGTCATGGTGAACACGACATCGCCGGTGGGAGTCAGCCCGTCGGTGGACGATACTGTCGCGTCGTAGGCGCCGGCTTTTCCGGCAATAGGGTGCGCCAGCGAAGGCGTCACCGCGATGGTGGTCGGATCGGTCGGGGTCGGCGTCCCGCCGCCCTGCTTTCCATTGGTCAGCGAACTGATCGAGGCGATGGTGGTGTTGGCAAAGTTGTATGTAACCGTGGGTGTGCCCGCCGGCCCGGACGCGGTGATAAACCCGTTGGCGTCGATTTCTCCGGATACAACGAAGAGATCGCCCGCGCTGAGGTCGCTTGAGATATCCGACCAGCGAATCTTGCCGGACGGATCGGGTTGCAGCGAAAAGGTGAAGCTCCCATACACGCCGCCGCCCACCGCCACCGAAGCCAGGCCGACGTTGATTCCGCCCTCGATCGCCAGACCCATGCTCACCTTGAGATTGGAATTATTCTCATTGATGTAGAGACCTTGAACCAGGTCATTCACCGCATCGGACGGATTGAAGTTGTCCCTGGCAAATTGCACGATCCCGGTGGTATCGTACCCACCGCTCAAATTGGCCGACGCCGTGAAAACATTGGGCGGCTGTCCATCGGCGTCACCGGCGATGGTCACGCCGATCGGCCCCAGGATGGGGACGAAGATGCTCAGGGGTATCGAGACCGACACGGTCGGCATCGTGAAGGTCACCAGGTTCACGCTTGTACTTCCCGTCAGGAGTCCAAACGCCGACATGGGATCATCGAGAATCGGGAAATCCAGCTTGCCGCCGGTGGTATCCGCCGTTGCGCCACCGGCATCGGTGGCATCGCCACCCAGGCCGCTGAGGTCAAAATCGTTCGTCAGGTCGCCGATGAAGTCCGACGCTTCGCCGCCGACATTGTTGACCGCACTGGCGATTTCATCCGGACTGAGGGCGGACAAATCCACCGACGGCAGACTGAAACTGCTCAAGGCGGCGCCGGCGCGGGCATCAAATCCATTCAGGTTGAAGCTGCCCAATGAAATCAAGTCGTTGCCGTTGAAGCCGCCGCTGTCGAAGGAACTGCAGAATGTCTCGAGGTTTTGTATGAAGCTCACCCAGTTGCCCAAATCGCTTGATGGATCCAGCAACTGAATGAAATCCGCAATCGTGTAGGTCTTGCTGCTGCTTCCGCCGAGCAATGATTTCAGGGGACCGATGCTGTTGACCACCGGCATGGGCTGGTCCAGGAAATTCACAACCGGCTCAAACGGCCCGATGATGTTGTTCAGGTCCTGGGCGATCGGCTGAATGAAGTTGTTCAGGAACGAGCCAAGGCTGATACGGACATCGGAAAATCCGAACGTGGGAGTGCCGCCGGTGTTGGCCGTGGTGGTGGCGGAGTTGATCGTGGAGGCGCTGAACGGCCAATCGAGGTGGAAAAGCGTGTCCAAGGACGGGAATTCGGTGCTGCCGCCGAAGCTTACGACCAGGTCGAGATTGAGATTGGCGTTGCCGCTGAGCGTCATGTTCACACCCATGGCGCTGCTGCCGATATCCTCCAGGGGCATTTCGTAGTTGGTAAGCGTATTGCTGTCGGTCAGCCCGACGGTAAACATGGCATCAAACAGAGTGCTGCCGTAAATATCGCCGCTGGTGCCATTGAAGCCGTCGTTGGTGGTGTGATCCGACGCCTTCAGCTCGAGGAATCCAAGCTTGCCCGTGGCGTTGGCGCCCTGGAAAGTGATTTTCGCCTGCACCGTCAAGCCGGTGCCGACAAAACCGGTCTGGGTATTGCTCGGTGCCAGGTCGATGAAGAAGTCCCCCGAATTTCCGAGGGTGGTGTCATAACCAAAATTCAACTGGAATGTATAGCCGAGCGATACCTTGACATTCCCGGCCGTGGTCAGGCTCAGGGGCAGGCTACTGCTGGGCAGGCCAGCATCGAAATTCAGTGAACTGGTTGTTGCCACCAGCGTCTGGGTCAGCGGAAGCTCAAACTCGACTTTGGTGGTGTTGCCGTTGCTGGGAGTGAGAATGCATTCGTTCGCCGGGAAGAGGCCGCCCGCCAGCGGGAGCAGGCCCTTCACGCCCGCTTCGTATCCGGAGGGGTCCAACTGAGTGACCAGATTCTGCTCCAGCGTGCTGATATCGCCTCCCCAACCGTTGAACGCGGTGCCGATGCTGGTGGCCAGGCTGCTGAGCGAATCGGTCCAGCCGGTGAACGCCGAGCCCAACTGGCTCCCGACGATCGGCAACGGCTTGCTCAAGAGCGACGTGACTTGGGTCTGGATGGGTGTCAGCGCGTTAGTAATGTCGGTGGGAACATTATTCAATCCGTCTACAAGGCCCGTGGGAAGGCTCAGCAGACAGCGTTCTTCGAGCTTCTCCACCATCAGGCCGGTTGCGCGAGCCAAAGCCCGCCTTCGCCGCTTGAGTGCCGAGGCGGACCCACGACGCGACTGCCGGCCGGTTTGCATGACAGCCGCCACGAAGCCATTTTCCGATTTCATCGAGTACCGATCCTTTTCCCGCCCGACGGTTGATTGGAAGACGTGCAAAGATGACTATCGCCACGCTGGTGTTGGAAGTGCCAGCGTTGTACACAACCGACGCGGTTGCCATGCAGGCAAACCGATACGACGGGTTGTTTCAATTTTTCAAACGACGGTTCCCCGGGGACATGCAGCGCACGCAAGACCGACCGGTCGGTCCGATAACTGCGGGATCGGCGCATACACACTCTCTCCCGAAACGGCGGAGCGGAGACATACGCCGCGGCCGATGAGAGGACACCACTTTTCTGGCATGCACCTGAGCAAGACGGTCAGACGCGACTCAGATACAAGCCCGATTTTCGCCGGCGCTGATCAAGAACGGCAAATTCGCGTAAACAACACCGCGATTTGGCCTCATCAACTTCTTGCAACCGAACCCGATCCTAGTGTAGTGTCTCAATCTGATTGCATTTTATCCAGCACGGCTTTCGCCCGGCGGACTTTCTCAAGAATCCTGGCGACGCTCGCCGTCCAGACAAACGGCTTGGGCTCTTGATTGTGCTGGT